>Ga0206840_1090_pt1 | contig 16883 bp, 14 predicted proteins | sample Alteio_BWOrgCont_24_FD_152633 | JGI IMG/M metagenome (GOLD analysis project Ga0206840, IMG submission 152633) | Enriched cells from forest soil in Barre Woods Harvard Forest LTER site, Petersham, Massachusetts, United States -... | ecosystem: Environmental > Terrestrial > Soil > Temperate forest >... | reverse complement strand
CTCCAGAGGCTGGCCTGTCGCGACATCGACCACATTGATGATCCATTCTCCATTTTTGCGGATCGACCGGCTGGTGATAAAAAAGTCCATCGCTTTGCGAGCTTTGTCCAAATCACCGGTTTGAATGTGCTCCATGATGCGCTGGCCGTTGTCATAATTGATGCTCCAGTTATTGGTTCGGGAATCGCCGGGATGGCTGGCCGCCAGACCGGTCACTGGGTTGATCTGCAGATAGATCCAGCGAGACACGGCATTCAGGGGTGCAACAAGCTGGGGGGATATCTGCGCCGTCTGCGCATGCAAGATCAAAACTGACATTACTAAGCTGCCGGCCAGCCGACCGACAATCCCAGTAGCCATCAATGCCCAGGAGGTTTGACGACGCGACATATTCTCGGCTTCCTTAAACGTCCCAGACTTTGGTCCGCTGGCTTCGGATGCAAGGTAGGGAATCCCGCGCTCCTCAAGCGCCTGTTCGGCCAGGAGAAGTTGGATTGAATAATGCCGGGAAACGTCTAGGCCGGGACAATTTCCGAATGCGGCGGCAAGACCGGAATCCACCAGGAGGGTGGGAACTAAAAGAATTGTGACCAACCGGATAAACGTCTTTGAAATCATCTATTCATAAAGCTACCTGAACTGACGCGGTAAATGTATCGGTCGAAAGACCAAATTTAGCGGGCGAAACGGCCCAGATGTTTTCTGGGCCCGAGGGGTTTAAAAATAATACTTGATTGACCCTATGAATGTCCGCGGGTTGCCCGGGGTGAAATCCACATCCGTCATCGGGGTGGATTCGCCGCGCAGTTGGGAGGTATAGACTTCCTGGCCGTCGCGCCAGGAGGTGTTGGCGAGGTTGTCGACGGCCAACTGGTATCCCCAATGGCCGCGGCGGTAGCCCACCAGACCGTCAAAGACGCAATAGGCCTGAAGCGGGATTGTCCGGGCATCATTACCCCAGCGGCTCCCCACGTCGCGGAAGCGTAGACTGCTCGTCCACCCGGAGTCGTTGTGGGCGGTGAGACCTCCCGCGATGTATTGGTTCACCGCCAGCGGAACGTCGCCGCCGGTATCCCGATATTTCGCCTGAGAAAAGTCGAGATCGAGATCGGAACGGAGCCAGGACGTGATTTCATAAGTCCATTCGTTTTCGATGCCAGCCCGGCGGCTGGGGCCCGAGGGCTCGGTGCCGCCCGTATCTTGATCAAGAACGAGTTCGCTGTCCAGATCCATGCCCCAGAAAACAAGACTCGATGTCAGCCGGTCATCCAGCGCCCGCGCGCGTACGCCCGTTTCCACGCCCTCGGCGCGGATGAGGCCCGATCCCGGGTCGGTCGAAACCGTGCGCGCGTCGTTGGAATGAAACCCGCGTCCGTAATTGGCGAAGAGATCCACATTTGGCGAGGCAGCAAAAATAAAGCTCGCCTTGGGACTCAAAATGCCGTCGCTTGCCTGGTTTCCGTCCGCTTCAAAACGGGCGCGGTCATAGCGCAGGCCGCCCATGAAGCGCAGGCGGGAAGTGATCGGAAACTCTTCCTTGTCATAGACACCGACACTCTGTTCCCAGATATCCGAGATGCTCACCGAGCTGATCCGGATGCGGTCCTCTTGATTCCAAAGGTCCGCCAAGTCGGAATCATTCCGTGATTCGGCGCCGACCGTACTTACCCAGTCGCCCGCCGCGACCGGAACCGTATAGGAGTATTGAGCGTGCCCGCCGAACATTTGCCGGTTGTCGTCCTGCTCAATGCCGTCTCCCTGCACGGGATTATTCAAGAAGAAGGTGAAATCGGAATAAAGTTGGAGGATGTACCGGGTGTAATACGCCTGAACCTCGACACGCTGCCGGTTGTCGATATCCTTGTCATAGGTCGCGCTTAAGTTGTGGCGTTCGGTGCTGCCGCCTTGCGTGGGATCCATCGAGCCGAACGGTGAAATCAATCCCTCATCCACGGCTCTTACTGGGATCAGGCCCGAGGCGTACCAGGAACTGCTGAAGCTCGTCGTCAGAAATGTGATTTTCGAACTGGGCGTAAGATCCTCGCTGCCTTTCCAGAACAGGTTCAGCCGCTTATAATCCTCATTGTTTTGAACATATCCATCCGTCCGGTAGTCATCGACTACAAGATAGCTTCGGCTCAAGACTCCCGGCAGGTTTACTCCAACCTCCGCCCGCCCCGTATCATATGAGCCTCCGGTTAAATCGATGAAATTTTCCGGCAGCTTGTCGAAGAATTTCAAAGCGATGGACCCGGCCGTCGCCAAGTCTCCCTGCTGCGGGTCGTAGGGACCTTTTTTCACATGGACGCTCTCGACGGTCTCCGGGATAATCATGTGCAGGTCGGTATAGCCCTGGCCGTGCGCATGGGACACGAGGTTCAGCGGCAGGCCGTCGGCGGAAAAAGCGATATCGGTGCCGTGGTCGGCGTAAAAACCGCGCAGCATGTACTCATTGGCCTTGCCGCCGCCCTCATGCTGGGCGATCTGCAGGCCTGGCACGGTTCGCAAGATATCCGCCGAATCGATTTGCGTGGGGATCGCCGCGATGACGGAGGCCGGAATCTCTGCGTTCGAGGCCGCATTGGGCGCCCGCGGCGCTGTGGCCGTGATCGTGATGTCCTGGCCCTCAATGAGAATGTCATCCGCCCATGCGACCGCAGAACCGCTAAGCAAAATGACCCAAACCACCAACCTCCGTCTCAAGAAAATCGCTCCTGATAAGTATTACGTATATAAAATTCGTAACACTATACCACAGCGCCGGCAACTATTTCAATTTCTGGGGAGCCGACGAAAGAACGGACAGGGAGATATGCTTGATGCCGCGCAGGGATTGAAGGCTCTTTTGGAACTGCTCGAGCTCCTTCGCGTTGCCTCGCACAATAATGGATTCCAGACAGTGGTGATGGTCCAAGTGAAAGTGCTGCGAGCCGAGGATGGCGGCCGGCGTGTCGTGCTGCGCATGCAGCATTTTGTTCACCAAATTCGGCTTGTGATGGTCATAGACGACTCCGACCATGCCGATGACCTCGCCCTGCATCTCGAGCTCTTGATGCGCCGCCTGATGCCGGATCATCGCGCGCAACGCGTCGGAGCGGTTGGGGTAATGCCCTTGGCGCACCTGATCATCAACGACTTTCAAGATATCGGCTTCGACCGAAACGCTGAAGCGGCGGAGCGGACTGGACGGTTTATTCATCAGCGGTCATTGTCCGGCTTCGGGGCGGTACATAATGACTTCGGCCCGCTCCGTTGTGACCAGGCCTTCCCGCACCATATCGTCCAAGTGCGGCAGGAATTGTTCGATTTTCTCGGCGCTGTCGATGATTTCAATGACCATCGGCAGATCCTCGGAAAGCCGCAATAGAGCCGCCGTATGAAGATGACTTTTCTGCCCGAACCCCATGACTCCTTTAAGGACCGTGGCGCCCGCCATCTTCTCCTTTCGGGCCAGCATGACGATCGCCGAAAACAAGGGGCGGCCTTCCCATTGATCCTGCTCGCCGATGAAGATGCGTAAAAGCTTTCCTTCCGTGGGTATTTTCATGCTCGTCTCCGCCCGTTAGATGACTCTCCCCAGAAACGCTCCGACACGATAAAAAATAAACCCAACCCCCACGCTGAGAACAATATTGATCAACCCTCTCCGCAGTTCCCCGACTGACAGGAGGTTCGACGTTTCGAGAATAAAGGTCGAAAACGTCGAATAAGCGCCGCAAAATCCGGTCATCAGCAGAATGCGCTCATCGGGACCGAGCAGATATTTCTCCTGAGACAGGCTGTTGAAGAGACCGAGGAGTAGGCACGCCGAAATGTTGACGATAAAAGTCCCATACGGAAAATCGGCGCCGGTTTTAGCGTAAATGGCGCCCGAGAGGAGATAGCGCGCAAAACCCCCGGCGATGCTTCCAATCACTAGATAGATCCACTTAACCATGGGCGCGTTACCGAATAATGACCGCCTTGTTGGATTTTGAGACCCCGTCGGCCCGCGCCAAATAGAGATAGACGCCGGGGGCTACCATGGCCCCACTGCCGTTTTTTAAATCCCAAACGTATTCGTAAACCCATTTTTCGTCCGCGGAGCGCTCCAGATTGAGGATGATGTCGCTTGGGCCAAGCTTGCGAACGAGCTCGCCGCTCAGCGTGTAAATATTGATCGCGTAATCATTGGCGGGACGGGACAACTGCATTTGAATGGTGGTATGGCCTGCCCCGCTGGGATGAGCGTATCCCTTACCCGCCGGATTCGGGTAGTTGATCAGCTTTAAAATGCTTTGACTCGCGGACACTTCGAGATTGGCCACCTGAGATGTCGCGTTTCCTGTCCCGACACCCGCTATATTCACAAGACTGATACCGGACGCTTGTCCGCTGAAATTATTTGAGAAGGGCGGGATGAAATTTGCTCCATTGGTGAACGGATTACCGGAATCGCCTCCATTGGACCCCACATTGTCTCCATCGGCCGCGACAATAGAAACGCCGTAATGGGGAGACCCCGTGTTGACCGTATTCTGCGCTGTCGTCGCATTGATCCCCCGGGAAGACGTGATGGCGTCATCCACATGCCATATTAAAAGTCCGGTCCCTGGAATGGACTGATCAAATTGCGCGCCGCTCTTCGGCGATCGGTATTCCACGAGAAAATATTCTTGGGCAAAACCATTGAGGACCGGGATCTTGAGCGCGGACGCACTGGTTTCAATGTAGCTTAGCGAGATATCCGCTCTCGAGCTGCCTAGGATCGGCGTGATCCACCCCAGCGTGACTTTGTCCCAAACGCACATGTGGGAGGGGTTGGTCCCGCCCTGATTCAGGGGACCGGCATAGGGACCCTCGTCCATGAGTTCCCACTTCCCGACGACAGAGGTTCCTCCGTTGAAGCTCGTGTTGTAGAGATCGGGCAGCCCCAAAGAATGGCCGAATTCGTGGCACATCACGCCCAAGGGCGAGGTGATCCCGCTGGTCTCCGTTTCGGGATCGACATCCCCTTCGCTAAATCCCGCGGCCACGGCCTGCGCATACGTTACCGGGTCGGATTTGCCTCCGATGATGTCGGTGTCTCCAGAATAAAAAATGGACCAGATGTCCCCGTTGCGTCCCTGCGTGGTCTCATTGCCGTTGCCGGCATGAACGACAATAATCGAGTCAATAGTTCCGCCGTTATCCTTGCTGACCAAGCCCGTCGAACCGCCGTTGCGCGCCGCGATGATTGCGTCGCGGATAAGATAATTTCCGTTGGCGCCCGTCGCCGGGGTCGTCACGCCTGTGCAGCCCTGACCTTCATCGCCGCAGCCGTAATATTCCTCGGGATGCGCCATCGTGTAGGCGCTGCTCGGGATTCCCCCCATATTTGAGGGGTCTCCGTTCACATGCCCGTTATTGTTAAAAAAAACAAAATTTAAAGAAATGTTATTGTAGGAAACCTCCTTGTAGTAGCTCTGCATCTGTGTGAAGTAGCCCTGGATATTGCTGAAGCTGACAATGGAATTGCCGCCCGAGATGAGGCTCGAATTACCCGCCGGAAATTGGACGATGATGACGGCCACATTTTTTGGGCCGGACGAGCCGGACGTTAAGGCGGCTCTAAGATTATTACCGTGGGCCCGCATTTGAGCCGCCGAGGGATGGTGGATCATGTCCTGGAACGCGTTCGGGTAGGCACCCGGAACGACATGCGTAACCGCCGACGCCGGAGACTGAAGAACCACCGCGAGCGACAAGTACAAAAAGCTGCCTCTTCGAGACATCATCTTACCTCCGGCGCGCTATCCTAAAAACAAAAGCCAGGTCATGAGTCCGACTCCCGCCATCATCGCGACGCATTGAAGAAGCGATTTTTCCGGCACGTGCTCTTTCTGCAATTCAGGGGTGAGGTTCGAACCGGCAATATACAGGAACGACCCTCCGGTTAAAGGGAGCGCGATCCAGGGAAAATTTTCCAGACCGGATTGAAAAACAAAGGCGACCAAAACGCCCGCAATCGCGATGCAGGCGCAGAGAAAATTAAAGAGAAGCGCCCGGGTTTTGGTATAGCCGGAATCAATCAGGACGCCGAAATCTCCAATCTCATGCGGGAGTTCATGCAGCGCGACGGCCAATGTCGTGGCAATCCCGACGTCGCGGTTGACCTGGAAGCTCGCCCCGATCAAAATGCCGTCGACCAGGTTGTGCAGCCCGTCGGAAACGAGGATGATGCGCCCGACCGGTTTGATGCCGTGCGGCTTTTCGAGTTCGTGGTGGTCTTTCCAGCGGAGGAATTTTTCAAACATAAACGACGCGAGGATGCCGGCCAAGACCCAGAGAGAACTCTGGACCGTATGCGGATCGTGCCGGAAGACGTCGGGAAGAATGTGCAGGATCGCGTCGCCAAAGAGCGCTCCGGCCGCCAGGCTGACCAAAATAAAGGTGATGCTTTTGATGCTTTCGTCGCTGAACGGAATCGTCGCAATGCCCACCAGAGACACCAAGCTCACCGCCGTGGCGCTCGCGAGCGCATAAAGAAACGGATGCATGCCGTCATCATAAGAAATTCTATCGCTATTAATTTGAATTCAGAGGATGAGGCGGAACTTCCGAAGCCTATCCAAAATACGTCGTGAATATTTTGGCGCTTACTCCATCTAATGTATAGGACCTAAAGAAAGGAGGCGCGCTTGACAGACTATCGAAGGGATGCTATATATAGCTTTATAGGATATATATGAAGGCCAAACTCCTGTTTCGTGATAAATTCACGGACGAAGAGGGAAACCTTCTGGAGTTGGTTGTCTGGAGCGTTTCGGTAAGTCGGCTTTATCGCGAGGGGGTTCGGTACCGACTGGCTTTCATGCCGCGCAGCTTGGGCAAAACGGCTGTCCTGTACGACAACCACCACCCCAAGGGGCATCACAAACATCTCGAGGAGCTGGAACAACCCTATAACTATTCCAGTATCGATCAGCTTTTGACTGATTTTGAAACAGACGTCAATCTCTGGAAGAGAACAAGGAGAGCCTTTCAATGAAAGTAATGGAGATCGGCATCAAAAGTTTGTCCGAGGGCCTTCATGGATTTAAGGAAGCTTTTATGGCGGCTCAGAAGCGTCACCCCTTCAAATTAAAGAAGGGAACTTATTTCACGAGCCTAGAAGCGGTAAGGAATTTTTTGACGCCGAGAAGGCTTGAGTTGCTTCATGTTATAAAAGCAGAGAGTCCAAAAAGTCTATACGAACTTGCCAAGCTGACCGGACGCAGCTTCCCCAGCGTGGCCCGCGATGTAGCGATCCTTTCGCAGCACGGGCTGATACAACTCACCAAACACGCCGCCGCACCCCGCAAAACGGTTCAGCCGGAAGTCCGATACGACGCCATTAATCTATGGATAGGGATCTAACCTCGGGGCTTGATCGTCGTCGATGCGGCCTGGAGGCCGGCGGCGACCTCGGGGATGACCTGCCGGTCGGCCGGCAGGATGCCCAGTTCCTTATAGATGGGACGGATATGCGCGCGCAGCGTGGGCAAATTCCGAATGTATACGAGCGCCGCCGCCAGGCACATCATGCCCGCCAGGCGCACGGTTTCGGGAGCGCCGATACGGCTGGCCAGCGCGCCGCCAATGAAATTTCCAAGCGGGGACATGCCGATAAAGGCCATCGTGAAAAAAGCCATCACGCGACCGCGCTTGTCCGGCTCCACGATGGTTTGAAGCATGGTGTTAATCGAGGCCGTTCCGATCATCATGCCGAGCCCCGCAACGAGCATCATCGCCCAGGAGAGCCAAAACCAACGCGAGCAGGAAAACGCCGCGAGCCCCACGCCGAAGAGGCTCATTCCCGTCCCGATGATGCGCCCGATCCCCAGCACCGTTTTGCGCGAGGCCAGAAACAACGCTCCCGTCATTGCGCCAAGCCCGGAAGCCGACATCAAAAATCCAAGCGTGTGGGAGTTGCCATGGAGCACTTGCGCGGCAAATATCGGAATCAGCACGCTGTAGGAAGACCCAAAGAGACTGATCACCGCAAGAGCGCTCAAAAGAATCACGATCGGAACGGATCCGGAAACATAGGCAAACCCTTCCTGAAAGGCCCGCCATAGATCCGCCTGTGAGGACTGCCGTGAAGCCGTCTTGAGCCGCATCGAGAGGAGACTGAGGATCACCGCAAGATAGCTGACGCCGTTAATAAAAAAGCACCAACCCTCGCCCACGACGGCAATGAGCAGCCCTGCCGCCGCGGGCCCCACCAAACGAGCGGCGTTCACCAGACTGGAGTTGAGCGCAATCGAGTTTCCAAGATCGGCGGGATCGTCGACCATATCGATGACAAAGGACTGCCGGCTGGGAATCTCCAGTGCGTCGATCGCTCCGGAGATGAGAGCAAGCAAAATCAAAAGATGATAGGTGATGTGATGCGAGATGACGAGCGCGGCCAGCGCGAAGGCTTGTCCCATGGCAAGCATTTGGGCGATGGTCACCAAACGATGCTTATTCGCCCGGTCAATCCAGGGGCCGGCAAACACCGATAGGAAAAACGTGGGGATCTGGCTGGCGAACCCGACCACCCCCAGAGCCAGGGCCGAATGCGTCAGGCGGTAGGCCAGCCACACTTCGCCCGTTTGCTGGATCCAAGTGCCGATGAGCGAGAGACCCTGCCCGATAAAGAAGAGGCGGTAATTGCGGTGCCGGAGCGCTCGAAATACGAAGGGAAAAGATGGACCGGGCTTCATTCCTGGTTCAGCGGAAATCGACGACCCGGTGTTGGAGATCCCAAAGATGCTTGCCGCGTTCTTCTACCCAGACCACCGCCGCGCGTCCGGGAGCGGCGAGTACAAGATGCGGATACTGCGGACTCCGTAGGTTAGAAGCCACTTTCTTGCCGATCGGGTAACGAAGTCCGCCCCGGGAGTCCACCTGCTGCAGATAAAGGCCGACATCGGAACGATTCTCGATCCAGGCGGCCAGCACGCTGCCGGACCCATCCAACGCCAGCGCCAGTTTGCCTTGATCGCCATCCGTGTTCGCCAAACCCAATTCGCCTGGAGTCCAAGGTTCTCCATTGGGCGGACCTCGCAGGATGAGTTTCACCTTGGAGTCTCCTCCGGGCTGAACTTCTTCCCAGCCGATCCATACGCGCATGTCCCCGTTGGCGAGAAGCACGGGATTCCATTGCTCCAAGTAGGGAGGCTGCCCGGTGATCCCGCCACCGGACCAACTGCGGGTCCCATCCGGCTCGATCCGCTGAAAATAAAGCCGGTTGACCCCCTCAAGACCTTGCGTCCAAGTGACGACAAGGCTCCCGGACCCAGGCGCCACCATGGTAATGCGCTGATGCAATTCCCCCGCGGGCGTTTGCACGCCGACCCCGGCATCCGTCCAGAGGCGCCTGCCGTCGACAGTGAAGCGTTGGCCGCGCACGCGCGAAACATCTTCCTGGTAGCTTTTCCACGCAACGACAACGCGGCCTTGTCCGTCGGGAAGGATATTGGGCTCCACTTGGCGCGTATCCGAGAGAGCCGCCTGCGAACCCGGTTGGGACCATACCGGCCGGCCCGCGCCATCCCATTGCTGGACCCAGACCGTGGAGTTGTCGAAGGTCCCTTGCGCCCACGTGAGATAAGCGCCCCCATGGCCGTCCGGAACTCCAACGACCGTCGTAATAGGCGATTCGCGCGTATAAGTAACAATCGATTGCTCCCACAAGACCTTGCCATCCGGATTGATCCGCCGGAGGACGAGCCGGCCGTTTTCTCCAGCCGCCGTGATGAGGCCACCCTGGCTGTCTGAACAGGCGTCCCAAAGGCCGGGCTCGCTTAGTCCGCTCGCCAGCGTGAGTCCGGCTCCCGGCCATTGAGGGGATTCATCGGTTCCAAAATGTTGGCCGAAAACAGAGTCTCCTCCGCTCGTTCCTGAGGAGTTCCAGACGGCATAAAATCCGTTGCCGTCCGCCGGCAGCGCGCGCAGAAAAACCCGCTCCGCCGAAACTGGAGTTCCGGAGAATACGGGGACCTTCGGAGCGCGCCCTAGGGCCAATCCGTTGGTTAAGGCGGGGAATAAGAAACAAGCAGTCAAGATTAAACGACCGACAAACCGCATAGCCGTCATTTTAGTTTTTTTAAGCCCTTGGCAGAAATTAAAGACTTGAACTTGACTGATCGGTCAAGTATACTGGCCCCATGAGGCAAGAATCTGAAACCAAACAGAAGCTGCTGGAGACCACGCTTGATTTAATCTGGGAGCACAGCTACGGATCGGTGAGTGTGGATGATATCTGTAAGCGCGCCGGAGTTCTCAAAGGCAGCTTCTATCACTTCTTTCATTCCAAGTCCGATCTGGCGGTGGCCACCTTGGAATCCTATTGGGAACAGTTCCGGCGGCCTCAGCTCGACCAGATTTTTTCTCCTCAGGTGGCGCCTCTCGAACGCTTGAAGCTATACTGTGACCAGTTGTACCAGAACCAGAAAGACCGATTTGATAAGAGCGGGAGGGTCTGCGGCTGCCCGATTAATTCGCTGGGTTCGGAACTCAGTTCCGAAGACGAGAAAGTCCGTAAAAAAAGCCAGGACATGAGCGCTCGCGTGCGCACCTACTTGGAATCGGCCTTGCGGGACGCCGAGCGCGAAGGCTTGTGGCACGGCCGGGACATTCCCGGCAAAGCCATGGAGATTTATTCGCATGTCACCGGCACGCTGCTTCAGGCGCGCATCAACAACGATTTGGACATGATCAAAGGGGTCAAACCCGCCATGCTGCGTCTTTTGGGCCCGGAACTCGAGTTGACCAGGTAGTCAAAATTTATGTGGATCGTCCGTTACGCGCTTAAGCGCCCTTATACCATCGCCGTCGCCTGCATGCTCATCTTCCTCATGGGCGTCCTGTCTTTGCGCAGCATGCTCGTGGACATTTTTCCGGTGATCAACATTCCCGTCGTCGGCGTGGTGTGGACCTACAATGGGCTCTCCGCCGAGGATATGGAACGGCGGGTCATCATCATCAGCGAGCGCGCTTATTCTTCCACGGTGAACGGCATCTCGCGCATCGAATCGCAGTCCATTCCCGGAATCGGCCTTCTGCGGATTTATTTCCAGCCGGATACCGACATCGGCTCGGCCATTGCTCAGATCAGTGCGGTCTCCCAGACCATTCTGCGCATCACGCCGCCCGGCATGACGCCTCCGATCGTGATTCAATTCAACGCGTCCAACCTGCCGGTGGTGCAGATGACGCTCGAGAGCGAAACGCTGCCGGAAGAAAAAATCTTCGACTATGCCCTGAACTTCATCCGGATCAAGCTCTTTACCATCCCCGGCCTTTCCACGCCGGCGCCTTATGGCGGCAAGCAGCGACAGGTTAATATCGACGTCTCGCCAGAGGTTCTGTCTTCCAAAGGCCTTTCGCCGGCGGATGTCGTCACGGCGCTGCAGGCGTCCAACGTCATTTTGCCCGCCGGCACGGCGCGCATCGGCAAATTCGAATACAACGTCCTCCTGAACTCCAGCCCTTCGGCCGTCGAGCTCTTCGGGCAGATTCCGGTGAAAATCGTGGGCGGCCGGCCGATTCTTCTGGGCGACGTCGCGCGCATTTCCGACAGCTTCGCCGACCAGGAAAACGTGGTCCGCGTCAACGGACACCGTGCCACCTATTTGAACATCCTTCGCAAAGCCAATGCATCGACGCTCGCGGTCGTGGCGGCCGTCCGTAAGGCCATCCCAGAAATCGAGGCGGTGGCGCCGAAAGGATTGGGAGTCAAACTCAATTTCGACCAATCCGTTTTCGTGCGAGCCGCCATCTCGAGCGTGCTTCGGGAAGCGGTGATTTCATCGATCCTGGTTTCCATCATGATCCTGGCTTTTCTCGGCAGCTGGCGCAGCGTCTTGGTCGTCTGCACCTCTATCCCGCTCGCCATCATGGTGGGAATCATCGGGCTCAGTGCGACGAACAATTCCATTAACATCATGACGCTGGGCGGTTTGTCGCTGGCGATCGGGATGCTGGTCGACGATGCGACGGTGGAAGTCGAAAACATTCACCGCAACCGGTCGCTCGGACACCCGCTCACGGTCGCGATTCTGCGCGGCGCGAGCCAAATCGCGTTGCCGGCCATCATGGCAACTTTGGCCATCTGCATCGTGTTTTTTCCCGTGACGCTCCTGACGGGGCCGGCGCGCTACCTCTTCGTGCCCATGGCCCTTTCCGTGGTGTTCTCGATGCTCGCGTCCTATGTCTTATCGCGATCGCTCGTGCCGACTTTAGCCCGCATGCTCATGCAGCACGAGCATCACGAGGGCTCGGCGGAGTCGGGAAAGACCCAGCACGTGGAGCTCAACGCCTTCGAGAGCTGGATGGAAAACTTCAACAAGCGCCGCGAAGTCTGGTTTGAAAACTTTCGCGCGCGCTACTTGAAGCTGCTCGGAACCCTCATGGATCGACGACGTTTTACGCTCACCATTTTCTTCTGCCTCCTCGGCATCACCGCATTTTTGCCCTTCGTCGTGGGGACGGACTTTTTTCCCGCCACAGATACCGGCATCATGAAGCTGCATTTCCGCGCGCCGTCCGGCACCCGCATCGAGGAAACGGAAAAGCTGATGGAACGCGTCGAACAAATCATTCATCAAATCGTGCCGCCCAAGGAGCTCGACACCATCAACGTCATGATCGGCGTGCCCACCTCCTATAATTTGTCCTTCGTTCAAACCGACAATGTCTCGACGATGGATGCGGAAATCCTGATCGCGCTCAAAGAAAGCCACCATGCCACCGCCGGCTACGTGCGCAAAATTCGTCAAGCGCTCACGGAAGAGTTTCCGGGCTCGACCATCAATTTCCAGTCGGCCGACATCGTCAGCCAGGTGCTCAATTTCGGCCTCAGCGCGCCCATCGACGTGCAGGTGGAGTTTTCCGACATCACGAAAGCTTATCAATATGCCCGCGCCGTGCGCGACAAGCTACGGCTCATTCCCGGCACGGCGGACGTGACCATTAAACAGGCCTTTGATTATCCGACGCTCCGGATGAACGTTGACCGCATCCGCGCCGCGGAGATGGGTCTTACCCAGCGCGATATCGCCAACAGCATGATCACGTCCTTGTCGTCGAGCCTGCAAGTGGCGCCGTCTTATTTTCTGAATCCTAAGAACAGCGTGAACTACAGCGTGGCGGTGAAAGTACCCTTGACGAAACTCACCACCATCTCGGATCTTCTGGACACGCCGATCTCCCCGGGATCGTTTTCTCCCAACACGATCGATCCCGGCGGCCTTCCTTCGCCCACCAATCTGCCGGAAGCCCAAACCCAGCGTCTCGGCAACGTGAGCACGCTGGAGTCGCTTTCAACCTTGGAACAGGTCAACCACAGCAACGTGCAGCGCGTGGTGAACGTCACCTCCAACGTCGAGGGGCGGGACCTTGGAACCGTCTACAGTCACATCCAAAAAGCCGTACAATCTCTCGGGAAGCTGCCTGCCGGCATGAGAATTACCGTGCGCGGCCAGGGACAAACGATGACGGAGGCATTCGGACAGCTCGGTTTGGGTTTGATTATTTCCATCTTTTTGGTTTATCTGCTCATGGTCGTCCTTTTCCAGTCCTGGCTGGATCCGTTCATCGTGATCGTGGCGGTCCCCGGCGCGCTCATGGGAATTCTCTGGATGCTGCTCATTTCCGGAACCACGATCAACGTCGAATCGTTCCTGGGTTCCATTATGGCGGTGGGAATCGCCTCCTCCAATTCGATTTTACTCGTGAGCTTTGCCAATGCAATGCGCGTGGAAAAAGGCATGAACGCTGTCGAAGCGGCGCTGGAAGCCGGAAAAACGCGGATTCGCCCCGTGCTCATGACCGCGCTCGCCATGCTTCTGGGAATGCTTCCGGCCGCGCTGGCGCTCGGAGAAGGCGGCGAACAAAACGCGCCCCTCGGACGGGCCGTCATCGGCGGCCTTTTGGTGGCCACCGTGGTCACGCTTTTTATCGTGCCGGTCGTGTATTCGCTCCTTCGCCAGGAACTGCCGACGCTGCATTTGCTCGATTTGACGTTCAAGGCGGAGTCGGAAGGACATTCCGATGAAGAAGCTCTGGAGATAGCCAAGCGCCAGATTGCTGAAGGTTCGGAAGACCCGGACGCGGTTCAGGGAGTGAAAAAATGAAAGTGAATCAGCTTAAAAGCCAGTGGGAAAAAGCCGACCGCATTGAGCGCGTTGGCGTCTTCATCGTCGCCGCCGCGTTTTTGGTTCTCGTCGTTGTCTTCGCGGCCAAGAAAGTGAGCTTCGCTCTCGAAGGCCGCCGGCGCGGGCATGACATCGACGCCGGCCCCAGAGTCCAGGTCGCGCCGGTTGAGCTTTCCGCGCCGGAACAAACCTTGAGCCTTCTCGGAGAAGCGCGCCCTTATCGGGAAGTGACGCTCTACGCCAAGGTGAGCGGTTTTCTGAGAGACGTTCAGGCGGATAAAGGCGACCATGTGGAAGAAGGGCGGCTCTTGGCCCGCATCGAGTCGCCGGAGACCAATCAGCAGTATGACGCCGCGCTCGCCGACGCCCACAACAAACAGGCGATCGCCGATCGCTATCAGCCGCTCTTAGAGCGCAAGCTCGTGTCGCAGCAGGAAGCGGATCAGGCTTTTGCCGACGCTCGGGTCGCTCAGGCGAACCTTGAATCGATGGGAGCGATCAAGGGCTACCAGGAAATTCGCGCGCCTTTTTCCGGTACGGTCACCGCGCGTTTTGCCGATCCCGGAACGCTCATTCAAAACGCGGCCAATTCCGAGACCAGCTCGCAGCCCATCTTCACGGTTTCCCAGGTCGACCGCCTGCGGGTTTACGCCTACGTCGATCAAAAATACGCCGCGTCCATCCACAATCGGCTCCCGGTCCACATCACCTTGCAGGAGCGTCCGGATGTTCAACTCGATGCCCTGGTGACCCGGTTTTCGGGTGAGTTGGATCCTAAAACCCGCATGCTCCTGGCGGAAATCGATATCGATAACAGCGAAGGGCGGATCGTTCCCGGCAGCTACGTGCAGGTCACCATCAAAGTGAAATCATCCAGCTATCTGGAAGTGCCCGTCGAAGCGCTGATTCTAAAGGACGCCAAAGACTATATCCCCGTGGTGACCTCCAGCAACACAATCACGTATCGGCCGGTCGCTATGGCGGACAACGACGGCCAGCACGTCAAAGTGCTGTCGGGTCTTTCGCAGGGCGAAATGGTCGCTCTCAATCTCGGCAACAGTCTGGATGAAGGCAGCCGCGTGCAGCCGATCCCGATCGCGCCGCCCCAAATCTCAACGCCGACCGCTTCAACCAAATGACATTCTCCCGGCGAAATATTATTGGCTTGTCGGCCATTCTGTTGGCGCTGACGCGCGCGGCGCACGGCGCGGACGCCGCGTCGTCGATAACAGCCGTGGTTCCAGTACCCACCTCAAGTCGGGCCATTGTGGAAGTCTCGACCTTTACTTCCACCCCAGTTCCGGGAACGGTCGTTCTGACTTTGCCGCAATGCATCCAGACGGCGATCAATCAGGCTACGACGGTACTCAAAGCCCGAAATAACGTGGACGTCACTGGGACGCAACTACTGCAGGCCTATATGCAGTTTTTGCCGAACTTGGAAGCCGCCGCCAGCTACACCTATCAAACCGGCCGCACCTATTACACGCAGGCTCAGCCCACTTTCGTGGCGACAACGAACCGTGAAGGGCTGTATCAACTCACCAGCACGCTCAACATTTTTAACGGTCTTTCCGACCTCTCGGGCTTCCATTCCAGTTCCGCACGCAAACAGGCGGCCAATCTTTCGCTCTACAGGGCTAAACAGCAAATCGCTTTTGACGTGACGCAGGCCTACCTTCAGGTCTTCCTGGATCATGAGATCGTCGGCATCGATGAAAGCAACCTCCAGGCTTCGCGGGAGCGCGAACGGCTGATCGATACCCAGACTCAGGTCGGCAGCCGAAGCCTTGCGGACCTCTACCGACAGCAGGCGGAGACGAGCGCTGACGAGCTCGCGCTCATCAGCGCGCGCGCCCGGGAGAGAGATGATTTGCTTCTCCTCTTGCAGCGCCTGCGGGTCGACCTCTTAACCCCTTACGCTATTGCGGAAGTAACGCTGGCCACACCGCCGACCGTCTATCCGTACGGCGATGAAGGAGCTCTGGTGCGCCAGGCTCTCAAGCAGCGCGCCGACCTGGAAGCGCAGGAACAACTGGCCAAGGCCGCGCGCTGGGACGTGACCACCGCGCGGTCGGGATATTTCCCGCAGCTCAACCTCGTCGGGGGGCTTACAGGCATCGGAACAATACTCGATCGACAGATTGTCGATGGTGTGAATGATGTTCCCGCCTCTCAGCCCTCGATGGGTTATCAATTGGGAAGCCAAGTCCTTTATGACGTGGGTGTGAACTTGAACTGGGGATTGTTTGATCGCTACCTCACGCGTTTAACGGTGGCGCGCGCCCAGGAAACCGCATCCGATACGGCGATCGATTCGGAAGACCGCCGGCTGCAGGTGGAAGGAGACGTCGAGCAGGCGCTCAATGACTATCAGGCGGCGGTCCAGCAGGTGACCTCGGCGGAAAAGGGCCTCAAAGCCGCCCAGGAATCCTATGACGCCGTCGCGGAACGATACAAGGTAGGCGCTTCCAGCATTGTGGATCTTCTGACGGCCCAGAGCGCTCTCGTCTTAGCTCAAGCGGCCGAGGCGCAGGCCCATGTCGCTTTTACCCTTGAAGAACGCGCTATCGATCTCGCGACGGGCACGCTGACGGAGCGATAGCCTCCCACCCGGTCCTGCCGCGCGCTTAGTCTTCATAGATCTTCTTGAGCGTCACCTTGACCATCGTATCGATATAATTCACTAAAGGACCGGTCACCAAGGTCACGGTCTTGGCGGTCCAGAGCTTGTCGCCT
>Ga0206840_1089_pt1 | contig 16999 bp, 16 predicted proteins | sample Alteio_BWOrgCont_24_FD_152633 | JGI IMG/M metagenome (GOLD analysis project Ga0206840, IMG submission 152633) | Enriched cells from forest soil in Barre Woods Harvard Forest LTER site, Petersham, Massachusetts, United States -... | ecosystem: Environmental > Terrestrial > Soil > Temperate forest >... | reverse complement strand
GTTTTCCGGCAAAAGCAATAAATAAATTGTTGTTTTTATTAGTGGCCTTGCCTGTTATGCACTTATTAAATATTATTAGAATTACTGTTCTTGCTCTGCTCAGCAAATCTCCTTACGTTACCCATTTGGAATACCATCATGAAATATTTAACTTCATTATATACGTTTATATAGCCTGCTCTTTTTATCTATTTATGGAGCATTATACAGGAATGAAGAAACTAAACCAAAAGACTATGAATGCATAGCCTTAGTCTCAACTTTTTTTGTAACCTTATTTTTCATATTTAATAGTCAGATTTGTCTGCAAGCTGCCTGTTTGCATGTTGGGCGAATAAAAAGCAAGCCCGCGCCATTTACTTTCTGTAGCCAGCCTCATTACTACCCCATAATTTGTTGCCGGGTTACTGATTTCATACTTTACCAGGCTTGTAAGGTCAATAGTATAAGTCTGAAATGGAGAAGTACTGGCCGGAATATGAATGGGCCTTAACAAAGTTGTATCTGTAATAGGCGCATTATCCCAAGTAATAGTACCAGCCTGCCATGGGGCAGTTACGGTTTCAATCAACCAGTTATTGGGGCCGGAAATTACTGTATATCCCGGTTGTCCTACTTCCACTTGGCTGCTATCGGCATAAAGGGTAAGTGTGGCGCTTATTATGGTTGCGCCAGTTGGAATGGATGAGTAATCAAATTTTAAGAAAGACCGCGCGGTATCTGTAATATTATTATTTGTAATTGTCCATACCGCCATCCTGCTATTGTTGGAATAGTTTGTCGTAGGAGCAATGGAATGCACCTCGCTATGTATTAGCTGAATTCCCTGAAGGGTTGTTGTAATAGTATCGTGTATAGAATCATTAGTAATTGAAGAACTGGTTGGGGTTTGGGGAGGGCATTCCAGTTTAGTGCAACTCCAAATTACCAGCATCAGAATAGGAAAAACAGTTAGTAGAGTTAATTTTCTCACGTTTTAAAAATTGCCCAATAATTATTCTACTATTATTTTCTGATTAAAATTCCTCTCATCCAATTCAATAACTAGGTAGTAAATTCCCGGAACAACATTACTTAAGTTTACAACTGTTTGGTGTTCTATTAATTGAATAGTTTGTATAGTTGTTCCCAGCGAATTGTATATACTAAGCTGTACATTTACTAAAGGGCTTACTATAGTAAACTCCCCATTGTTAGGATTTGGGTAAACAGAAACAACTAATGATGAGGTAGAAGGGACAACAGCCAGGGGATTTGTATAAGCGTCGATTGGTAGAGTATATGAACTTATTGGGATACCGCCATCATAGACTATGCATGTTACTGTGTGAAGACCTGCATTGTCCCAATTTGCAGTTACAGAACCTTCTGTACTTACCGTATCGCCGTCGATGATCCACTTGTATGTTGCGTTAGCGACGCTATCTATGTAAAATTTATAAGACTTATTAGTTACGTAATAGTTTGTACTTCCGAAAATTGTATCAATAGTAGTAGTCGGGCAGTTGGTTAAAGGTGTATAGTCTATTTGGCCATAAGAAGGGTTTACAAAACCATCATATATAGTAGAGCGAATGTATGCTGAGTCTGTAGAACACCAGCAATTATTTGGGAATGAAAAACTGGTTGACGATGTTAATGCAAGATTGTATTTACTGTTGTTACATATAGTATTATTTTCCAGGGACGAAGTATTGTTTGCGCCAATATCAGCCGTTATTTCAATTCCTATTTCATTTCCGGTAATTATATTATTCTGTATGTTAAAGTATGAACTATAAAGGGATATTCCGGTATTATTTCCTGTAATTAAGTTGCCTGCAAAAACTTGTGTATTTATATCAGCTGTTATAGAGCTAACAGTGGGTTGGTTATTTTGTATACCATTTCTTAAACCTGTTAGTCTGGGGGTAAATGCTGCGCTATCGCCAATTGCTGTAGTGTTACCAATAAATATACAATTTATAATAGTATCGGCATTTGCAATAGCAACGGTATTATTTAGAAAAGCGCTGTTGTGAACTTTATTAACCTGATTTATTGCTATAGTATTACCACTAAAAGTACAATTATTTACCGTAGCGTTAAGATAGGGCAGTACTGTTTGATTATTGTTAAATGTGCAATTAGCAAATTTAATATTCATTTCAGGTTCGCCGTGCAGCCCTATTACATAGTAATTATTTAAAAAAGAACAGTTCTGTATAGTAGAAGTCCCTGGTACGGTACTAGCAAAGGTTACTGCTCCGGTGTAGGAGTTTCTGAACGAACAATAACTTATGCTTGCAGTATCTGCAAAGTAAATCATCGGTTGTTCATTAGGATTAAATGATAAGGAATCTCTATAAAAAATGATAGAGTCGCTTTGTGTGCCTTTAAGAATTATAGAGCCTAATACAGATATTCCTTCGATTCCGGTAAATTTTATCTGTGTTCCCGGTTCAATAGTTAATGTAACTCCCGTGAAAACGGCCAAGCCATTTCCAATAATGTATGGGCTATTTGCTTTAGTCCAAGAGGTGTCTCCGCCCACAATCGTATCGCTAATGACAGTTTGTGCATGCAGGTTAAAAGATAAAAAAAGAAGTGTTAAAAATTGGTAAATTTTATTTATCATAAATTTTAATTTTCCACTATAATTTTCTGGCTAAAATTTCCTTTATCCGATTCTATAACAAGATAATAAATTCCAGGAACAACATTTGTTAAATTTATTATAGTTTGTTGCTTTGTTAATTGTATAATTTGCGTAGTTATTCCCAGCGAGTTGTATATACTAAGCCGTACATTTGCTAAAGGACTCAGTATAGTAAATGTACCTCTAGTGGGGTTAGGGTATATAGTTACCGGATTAGAAAAGAAGCCCGGCACAACAGCCAGAGGATTTGTATAAGCGTCTATAGGTAAAGTATAAGAACTTATGGGTATGCCGCCGTCATAGGCTATGCAGGTTACTATATGTAAACCAGCATCGTCCCAATTTGCAGTGGCGGAGCCTCCTGTACTTACCGTATCGCCGTCGATGATCCACTTGTATGTTGCGTTAGCGACGCTATCTATGTAAAATTTATACGACTTATTAGTTACATAGTAGTTTGTACTTCCGTAAATGGTATCGACATGTGTAGTTGGGCAGTTCGTTAAAGGGATATAATTTATTTGGCCATAAGAGGGGTTTACAAAACCATCATAAATGGTAGAACGAATGTAAGCTGAGTCTGTAGAACACCAGCAATTATTAGGGAATGAAAAACTGGTTGACGATGTTAATGCAAGATTGTATTTGCTGTTATTACATATAGTATTATTTTGTATGAACGAAGTATTACTTACTCCAATGTCTGCTGTTATTTCGATTCCTATTTCATTTCCGGTAATTATATTATTCTGTATATTAAAGTATGAACTGTAAAGTGATATCCCGGTATTATTTCCTGTAATTAAATTGCCTGCAAAAACTTGTGTATTTACATCAGCTGTTATAGAGCTAACAATGGGCTGGTTATTTTGTATACTATTTCTTAATCCTGCAAGTCTGGGGGTAAATGCTGCGCTATCGCCAATTGCTGTATTGTTTCCTGTAAATATGCAATTCATAATAGTGTCAGCATTGGCAATAGCCAGCGTATTATTCAGGAAAGTACTGTTATAAACTTTATTAACCTCATTTATTCCTATAGTATTGCCACTAAAAATACAATTATTTACCGTGGCGTTAAGAGGAGGGAGGGCTATTTGATTGTTAGTAAAGGTACAATTAGTGAACACAATGTTCATGTTGGTTAATGCTGCCGGGGCTATTGCATGGTAATTATTTGCAAAAGAACAATTGCTGAAGCTTGTTTTTCCTGTAGTTAGCGTATCAAAAGCAATGACGGCATTGTTGGAGTTTGTGAACGAACAATAGCTTATAGTTGTAGGGTTTTCCAAATGCAGCATTATTGTTTCTAAACTATCATTTGGAAGAAAATCTCTGAACAAAACAATGGAATCGGTTTCTGTGCCATTCAAAATTATAGTTCCTTTAACGTCTATCAACCCAGTTTCTGTAAATATTATTTTTGTTCCGGGTTCAACAGTTAACGTAACCCCTGAATTAACTATTAATGAATCATCAATATAATATATGTTGCCAGCTTTTGTCCATATAGCATTGGAGTCTATAATTGTTTGGGCGCAAAGTCCTAAACATAAAAAATGAAATAGTATAAGTAGGTAATATTTATTAGTCATAAATTTTAATCCTCTACTATAATTTTCTGGCTAAAATTCCCCTTATCCGATTCAATAACAAGATAATAAATTCCGGAAACAACATTGGTTAAATTTATGGCCGTTTGTTGTTCAGTTAAAAGCATAGTTTGTATAGCTGTTCCTAATGAGTTGTATATGTTTATGTTAGCTCTCGTTAAAGTAGTTGTCAAGTTAAATCTGCCATTGTTAGGGTTAGGGTAAACAGTAAAAGGGATTGAAGAAGAGCCCGGCACAACAGCAAGTGGAGTGGAATAAGCGTCTATAGGCAGAGTATAAGAGCTTAGGGCGCTGCCGCTGTCGTAAGCGGTGCAGGTTAACATATAAACCCCACTGCTGCCCCAGTTTACTATTACAGATCCACCTGTTGCTATACTATCCCCGTCTATAGTCCATACATAAGTTATGCCTTGCACATTGTCCACATAAAATTTGTAGGGTTGATTTATTGTATAGTAAGTAGCGCTGCCATAAATGGTATCAATAGTAGTCAAAACTATAGGATTACAAGTGTCAAAAGGCATATAGTTTACAATACCATAAGATATATTTTTGTAACCATCTTCAATGGTTGCCCTTATTGCAGCAGAGTCGTTGCTACACCAGCAGTTATTGGGTAAACTGAAATTACCTGATGATAATAGTTGCGCATTTATCCCGTTATCGCATATTTTGTTGTTTATAATATATGGGGCAGTGGTAGAATCTGACGATATATTTAAACCTATTTCATTGTTATATATAGTGTTGTTTTGTATAACTGAACTATATATACTAATCTGTAACGCTATATGGTTGTTCGTAAAGGTATTATTTTCAACTATAGGAGTATATGAGAAATTATCAGGATACCCTACGCAATAAACATTATTGTTAAAGGTACAACCCACAATACTATCGTCTACAGTACCTAAACTATAGGTATTATTTGTGAATGTACAGTTCCATATACTACTTAGTAAATTAACTCCCTGCGAGTTTCCGGTAAAGGTACAATTTCTGGCATATCCCCATTCATCATCTGTGTTAGTTAAACCAACTGTATTATTTATAAAAGAACAATTTTCTACTTCCGGCTTAAAGGCAGCTAAAGCTGCACCGTTATATGAACAATTACTGAAAACGCAATTGCTTATACTAAAAATATAATCAAATGAATAATATTGATATATAAAAGCTTTGGTTGAATTTGTAAATTTGCAATAGCTTAGTTGAGGTTTGGTATTGCTTTCAATATAAATAAGTGCAGTAGGTATTGTAGAAACTGATGACGCAGCGTAAAAATAAATCGTATCAGCCGCGCTACCATTGGCAACAAGCGTTCCCCGAACGTCTATCCAGGAGTTTGGGCTGCTAAATTCTATACTAACGCCAGGCTCAATAGTTAAAGTCATCCCTGGAAAAACAACCACTGTATCAGTAACTAAATACGGGCTATTCGCTTTCGTCCAGGTCACGTTAGAATAGATGCCCCCGCTAACAGCGGTTTGGGCATTTAAGGTTGAAGACAACAAAAGCATGCTTAGCAACAGGCAAAAATTTTTCATAATAAATTATTTTTAAAGGAATGGTTCAATTATAGAGCTAAGACCATCCTTTGTTGCAAATGTTCCCTTAAATTATTAAAATAGTTTAGAACCTAAAACCAAGTCCTACCTTTACCCCAACACTGTTTCGTTGCAGTACAAAGGTTTGCCCGGGGGCCGCTACAGAGTGCAAATCGGCCATGTAAAAAAGGTCTATAATGCCATCCAGCCGTTTATGTAGGGTGTATAAAAATTTTACGTTGGCAATGCCCCCGGAACTGTATTTTACAAACTTGCGCTCGCCGGTAATATCCACTACTTTTGGTTCGGCCAGGTTAATGGTAAGCCCGTTGTAGGAGTTTAAGCGGTTAAGCACATAACCTGCAGAAACTATAACGCTAACTTTGCTTTTTACAAGTAAATAACCCGGGGAGATGCTAATGCTTGAATAATGGTAGTTGTTTGTCGTGCTTACTGAGTCGTACTTAAAGCCTTCCCGGTAATTAGTTAAAAAAAAAGAAGCCTCGGCATAAAACCTTTTGTACAGGTAATTGAGCGAGATACCTTCCATATTGCCTGTCTTTTTTGTAGTAGCTTTCTTAATGTCGGCAAAGGCAGCCTCGTAACAGTTGCAGGTAAGATAGTAGTTGTAGTTGGTAAACAAAGCCCCAAATCCGCTTAACCAAAAAATTGGTTTAACTCTTCCGGCAGTGTCTTCTACAAAAACAGTTTTCTTTATACGTAAAGGAGCTTTATAAATAATTACAGTATCTATTTTTACGCTATCCGCAGGAGTAACCTGCGAAAATGCACTAGAATAGGATAATAGGAGCAGGGCTACTAATAAAAACCTCATTTAGTTGAATACCGATTATTTCTTAAACTTTCTATTCTTTTTTGTCTTCAGAGTATCGTATTCAAATATAGTATCTTGTTTTGTTATATAAACAGTTTTTTTGATGGTTTTTGGCTCTTTTTTGTTTTTCAGCGAGTCTTTTGCAAGCGGTATAGGCGCTTTAACGTTTGTTATAGAATCATTTTTAATAGTTGATTCCTCAGCGCCTGCGCTTTGTTCTGCTTCACCATCATTAATTAAAAAGTTTTGAGGATAATTAGTTTTTGGGTCAGCATTAATTATACCATTCTTAGGGGGGGCAGCTTTATTATCCCCGGGTTTCTGCGAACGTGGTTGTTCATTTGGAGAATCTGATTTTTCCTTTTTAAAGAGCAACCTATTATTATCCAGTTCTCTGCCTTTAATAGCAGCTTCGGAGTTGTTATAGGTTTTTTTTATCTTTATAGTAGAATTTACAGAAACAGTATCGGTTATTATTACAGAATATTGTTCATTAAGTTTGGGAACGGTTACAAAGAAATAATGCGCAGCCGAAGTTACAGAGGCTATAAAGCAAGTAATAATAAGCAGGCTATAGTAAATGTTGAAATGTGTAAAAGATAAACGATAAAATTTTACCTTGTCTAGTCGTTTCTCCACTTCGTTCCAGTCATAGCCAGTTCCTGGCTCTTCAAAATCTTTGAAAGTGTCTTTGTATAAATCTCCCAGCTTCTTGTTTTCCTCTTTCATCCTCAGTCTATTTTAAAGTTAGAAAGGTAATTTTTTAACTGAGTTCTTGCCCTGGCCAGCCTGCTTCTGGAGGTATTCTCGTTAATGTCCAGCAGTTCTGCAATTTCTTTATGGGAATATTCTTCAATAAAATATAGGTTAAACACAAGCCTGAAATCTTCGGAAAGATTGTTAAGGGCTTTTAATAACTGGTCGTGGGAAAAGTTGCCCGATAGTAATTCATCCTCTGCCAATTCATCACTAATCTCTAAAACTGATTCGGTTTCATTAGAAATAGATATGCTATGCTTATGTTTTTTACTTTTATTTAAGTGGTTAATGGCTGTGTTTACCATTATACGCCTTACCCAGCCTTCTAATGAACCTGAAGCAGAAAATTTGTGAATATTTTTGTAAACTTTTATAAAACCGTCTTGCATAATGTCTTTAGCGTCATCGGCGTCTCCCGCATACCTCATGCATATACCCCTCATTTTTGGGGAATATATACGATATAGCTCTTGTTGAGCGTGTCGGTTAAACTTGCCGCATTCTTCAGCCAGTTCTTTCTCGTTTATCATGCGCCAAATAAATACACAGGTACGAAACTAGGCTTTTTAAATAATATTTGACATAAGACCTGTAAAATTCCTAAACGTTCCCGTAAAAAGTAAAATATCTGTTAAATAATTACTAAAAAGGTATAAATGAAGGGTACAAATAAAAAAAACGCCGGAGCAGAAACCGGCGTTTTCAAAAAATTAAACCATAAAAATAACCACAAATAAAGCTCTTTTACTACAAAAATTAAGGAGTTGCACCCTTACGGAAAAAGTTTAAAAAAATAAAAGGACTTACAGTAATACTTTAAAAAAGTAGTTCAAAAAATAGTAAGCTTAAAAAATTAAGCCCTTTTATTTGAAAGCAAGATAGAACAGTAATGTAAACTTAAATGAGAAGGAGTATTAAGTTATTGTTAAAAAATAATGAACTAGCTCAACATGAATATTTTTAACAACTGTCATTTAACTGTATTAGTTGTAAAAAACATACTTAATTACTACCAGATAATTAAATAGTAGCAGCCGTAATTTTTACTAGTTGTAGTTTTTAGTCCTCCAACTTGTAGCCAATACCCTTTATGGTGTTAATGTAGCCTTCGCCAATCTTCTCACGAATTTTTCTTATATGCACATCCACCGTGCGAGATACTACTGTAACATCCGCCCATATCCGTTTTAGCAGGTCTTCGCGGGTTAATATTTTGTTGGGGTTTTGACAGAAAAAATAGAGTAGTTCAAATTCCTTTTTAGGCAGGGATATTTTTTTGTCGCCTTTATAAACTATATAAGCTTCCTTATCTATGATTAGATCTTTATAAAATACTTTGTTGACTGTTTTTTTTACAGAATCTTTTTGCCTTTGGAAAAAAGTATCTAAACGCGTAGTTAGCGCTCTGGGTTTTATTGGTTTTATTATATAATCGTTTGCCCCGGCTTCAAAGGCGGCTACTTCAGAGTATTCTTCAGAGCGTGCAGTTAGGAAAATAATAAACACCTGGCTCATTTTAAGTTCCTGCCTTATTATTCTGCAGGCTTCAATGCCGTCCATCACAGGCATCATTATATCCATTAATATCACGTGGGGGTTAAATTGCTTTGCCGCCTCTACAGCCTCTTTTCCATTATGAGCGGTTTTTGTTACATAGCCTGCTGATTTGAGGTTGTATTCAAGGAGTTCCAGAATTTCTTCCTCGTCATCAACAATTAATATTCTATTGGCAGACTGCATAAATTTTCATTTGCCAAATAAAGAATATAAGTTTTTCGTACAAGTTATGATATTATTAAGGAATTGTTAATTTTCTCAATTTTCAAGCCCTATAGTCATTCAATCTTAAAGTTTTAGATATAGCTTAGCGCATATATTTAGTAAAATATATGTATACCTAATTTGTTTATAAAAGTATCTATAGCTTTTTATCATTGCCATTTTCCTTTTCTGTTATTCTTCCGCATATATACTCTGCCCTTATTTTCATTTAAAGCTATCTAATTGCCCTTTTAGATATAAAATATGTGAATTATATAAGCTATTTTAATAATTGTATAACATTAACTTACTTAATACCTCTCACCTTTATACTTCACTTAATCGTTACTATTATCTATGAGAACACTAAACTATTTTTGGGTTGCGACAATATTTATTTTGGCCACCCTTTTTGTTTCATGCAGTTCAAAAAAGGTAGGCTTCTTTAGCGCCAGTTACCCCCAATACGCGCATAAGCAACTACCAGAGCACCCTTTAGAGGCGGCAGTGCAACTAAACGCCAGTCCTACTGTTATTGAAAAATATAACCTCGCCGGCGAGATGAATGAAACAGGTGAGAAAAATGTATCAAGTCATTCAAAACCAAGGCGCGTGGCTAAAGTTTCACAATCAATAGCCGCCAATTCAGAAGCTAGTGCTGTTCCTGTTAAGACATTCTCAAAACTGGAAAAACGCGAGTTAAAGCACATAATTAAAAAGGAAAACACAAACAGAACAGGAATAGGCACATTATTATTAGTTATAATAGCCATTATACTGCCTCCATTAGCTGTACTTTTGGTAGATTCATTAAATGGCCCTTTCTGGCTTGATATACTTCTTACCCTTCTTTTCTATATCCCAGGCTTAATATATGCTCTTTGGAGAGTTTTCAGAGAAGAGAGATAATTTAAGAAAAAGCGCAAACGATTGTATTAAGGCTTACAACTATGTAAGCCTTAATTTTTTATAAACTTTTAAGGCTAATCTGCAAGAAATATATTTCCATAACGTTTAAATTAATATTAAATTTACGTTTGCATAAAATTACCTTTGAGGAGATTATCCTTATTATGAAAAAACTACTAGTTCTATTTTTGTTAGTTCCTTTTGTTTCCTTTGCCCAAAATCTAAATCTAAATATTGAATTTCAAATAAGCGGCACTAACGGCACAACTTGCGGAGGGCCGGGCAATTTGGTTACGGCAGATTTTAACCACGACGGGCGCGCCGATATAGCGGTAGCCAATAATGATGAAAACGGAGGTTGTGTTAACGTTTTGCTTGGCACCGGAGACAGTACTTTTTATACCAACAATTCCTTTTCTGTATTATATCCTCAAAGCATTGTTACCGGCTATTTTGATGCCGATACCAATGCCGATATAGCGGTTGCTACAACATATTATCAAAACTATTATGTAAGCATTTATGTTGGCGCAGGCGATGGCCTTACTTTTACCTCTACAGATACCACTTATTTATTGGGAGGCCCTCCCAAATGGATGATAACGGCAGATTTTAATAACGATTCAATACCGGATTTGGCTACGGTAAGTAGCACCAGTATTACGCCAGGTACTTTTAGTATTTTGCAGGGTGTGCCGGGGGGAGGTTTTTTGCCTGCAATTACTTACAATGCAGGAACATATCCCAGTAGCCTTACCTCTGGAGATTTTAATGGAGACAAGTACATTGATATTGCCATAACAAATTTAGGGGATAACAATGTGAATGTATTTTTATTTGATCTAACAGATAATAGTAGCGGCCAATATATGCAGTTTAGTTCCCCTGCTATTTATCCCACTGGAGTTAATCCCTGGAGTATAATAAGCGCAGATCTAAATAACGACCATTTTTTGGACCTTGCAGTAGGAAATAGCGGAGACGCTACTATAAATATTATATTGAACAACCCCGATAGCGTTGGGACTTTTTTGCCGACCATTAGCGACACTATTGGGGGTAATGTTTGGAGCGTTATAGCTTCCGATTTTAATCTTGATGGCGATTCTGACCTGGCCATTACCAGCAGAGACAGTGGTTTAACCATATTGCAGGGAATAGGCAATGCATATTTTATTAAAACATGGAATTTAAACGATACCTTATTAAACTATACTGCTTTATATTCCCCTCAGTATCTTATTGCACAGGATTTAAACTCGGACGGTCTGCCGGATTTATCCGTTTCTGACCATACCAGGAATTTTGTGATGGTTCTTAGCGATACTATTATTAATCACCCGCCTCCAACAGCTGTAATTCCGCCTCTTTCTACTATCAGTTCTACGGTTAAGGTGTATCCCATCCCTGCAACTCAAATTATTAATGTAGATTGTAAATATCCAATAGAAGCGCTTTCCCTTTGCGATATACAAGGAAGGGTTTTGATGACTTCCAAACAAAGTTTTTTAACTATTGCCTCATTGCCCGCCGGCATGTACCTACTTTACATAACCACACAGTGGGGTACGGTAGTCAAACAGGTAATAGTAGCTTCTCAATAGCAGATGAAAAAAATACTGTTGGCTTGCATAGTAGTATTCATTATTGGGGCTTGTAAAAAAAGCACATCCACAACTCCTGGCTCAGGCCCACTTGAAGTTTATGTAACGCTATATGATCAATTTGGAAACAGACTTCCAGGCTCCGCCGCAGATAGTGTTGTAGTTACCATTATTAGCTCAGAATATAATAACCTTACAAAAGCTTCAAACATTAATCTTATTAGCCCTTATTACCTTAGGGGGATTACAGACGCTACTGGTAAATGTTTATTCAACAACTTACCCAGAGACACAACATTTACTTTTATATTCAGCAAGACAAACTATGGAACAATAGTAAACTACAATTTTACATTTCAACCGGAGTCTACTCCATATACACTTTCAGTAAATATGGCTGCTGTTTCACAAACAGTAGTTTCAAATTTAACTGTCACTCCCAGGTATGCTGCCGCTACCGCTACCATAGCCAGTAAAGATTCCGTCTGGCTCTCCTGTTCTATTGGCGCTCCGTTGTCTCCTTATAATTCAGTCAGGTTCTTTTGGGGGACGGATAGTACTATATGCCCTGATAGTAATTACATATCGACGTTTGTTTGTAATACTATAAATAATTATAACGTTATGGAACCCGGTTCAGGGTTGATAGGCTCCTATTTTTACCCAAGCCAATACTCCAGAGATTCAGCCGGTATTTCGCTTGGTATAGATTCGGGTACAGTGTTATATGCAATTGCTTGCGGAGAAGTTAACGACCCAACCGTATATACTAACATTGCAGTAAGCAATTTAAGATACTCTAATGGGAATCTTAAGTATCCCGGTGGCATAGCCAAATATCCAAATCTGAATGCCACAATCTCTAAAAATAGCGGCCAATGCCCTTAATTTATTCATACTTCAGGGGTTTCCTTCAAGCCCTCAAAATGTGTATAACTACCTTTTGAAATTACCGTTTTAGCGCTTTACTTTAGGTAACTTTTAATTCTTTTACCAGACCTTTCAAACATACAACTATGAAATACAATTATTGGGGCGCTACAGGCCTTATAGTGTCAGAACTATGTTTCGGGACTATGACATTTGGCGGAAAAGGCTACTGGGAAGCCATAGGCGCCCAAAGCCAGCAGGAAGCTGAAACATTAATCAAACTTGCCGTAAATGCTGGAATTAATTTTATAGATACCGCTAACGTATACTCTTACGGGGAGTCCGAAAAGCTGCTGGGGGCCGCTATAAAGAGCCTGGGGCTAAACAGGAGCGATTTGGTGATAGCAACTAAGGTACGCGGCAAAATGGGGCAGGAGGTTAACAATGTAGGCCTGTCTCGCGCGCACATCTTCCGTTCGGTGGACGAAAGCCTGCAACGCCTGCAAATGGATCATATTGACATATTATACGGGCATGGCGTTGACCCTTATACCCCCATAGAAGAAACCATGCATGCATTTAACGACCTGGTAGTAGCAGGCAAGGTAAGGTACATGGCAATATGCAATTGGCCCGCCTGGATGGTGATGAAAGCCCAGGGAATTGCCGTTAAACATGGCTGGAACAAATTTGAAGGCTTACAGTACTACTACTCCCTGGCTGGCAGGGATGTGGAGCGCGAAGTGCTGCCAATGGCGGTTGACCAAAAACTGGCGGTAATGCCCTGGAGCCCCTTGGCAGGCGGTTTCCTTTCGGGCAAGTACAACCGCAACCAGGAAAAAGCAGGCGGCAATTCCCGCCGGGATAACTTCGACTTTCCGCCGGTAAATAAAGAAAAAGCCTACGATATTATTGATGTGCTTATAGAAATTGGCAAAAGCCACAACGCCTCCGCCGCACAAATAGCCCTGGCCTGGGTGCGCCTGCAAAGCCCAGTTACCAGCGTTATTATAGGCGCAAAAAACGAACAACAGTTAAACGACAACATAAAATCAGTAGACATAAACCTGACAGTTGAAGACTTAAAAAAACTGGACGAGGTAAGCGCATTGCCTAAAGAATATCCCGGCTGGATGGTAGACCGCCAGTCGCAGGACAGAAAGCTGAATTCGTAAATAAATTTCATAAATTGGAATAATGAAAAAACTACTACATTCCCTTTGCCTCTTTTGCAGTTTAACTAGCGCCAATGCCCAATGGTCAGAACTAGGAACAGGAGCTGATGCGCTTAATGCGAACAGCGCGATCTGGTCAATAGCCTTGGATCACTCAGGAAATTTATATGCAGCCGGGGGGTTTACCGATTCTAATGGTAAAGAGTATGTAGCTAAATGGGATGGAAAAAGTTGGAGTGAAGTAGGTACAAATAGCAATGCATTGAATGCGAATAATATAATAAATCCAATAACAGTAGATGATTCAGGAAATATTTATGCTGCGGGACACTTCTCCGATCCTAGTGGATTTTATTATGTAGCGAAATGGAATGGAACATCTTGGAGTGAATTAGGTACTGGGAGTAATGCATTACAATCAATAAATTTTATTAACTCAATAATAGTAGATAATTCAGGAAATGTATATACTAATGCATATTATGACTACCCACCAAGTACCTCTTATATTTATAATATATTAAAATGGGACGGAATAAACTGGACTAGTTTAGGGAATAACAATTCATTAAATCCTAATGATTATATTGTTCCAATAGTTCTTGATAAATTAGGAAACATTTATGCTGCTGGAAATTTCACAGATGGTAATGGAAAACAGTATGTAGCAAAATGGAATGGTTCAAATTGGAGCGAACTAGGTACAGGAAGTAATGCATTGAATGCAAATAATACTATATTAACAATGGCTGTAGATAGTTATGAGAATGTTTATGTGGCAGGTAATTTCACTGATGCTAATTCTAATTCTTATGTAGCAAAATGGAATGGGATAACTTGGAGCGAACTAGGTACTGACAGTAATGCTCTGAATACAAATTCTACCATTACTTCTATAACTTTAGATAATTTTGAAAATGTATATATAGCTGGTTATTACACAAATATAAGTGGAAAAGGTTTTGCTGCAAAATGGGACGGAATAAATTGGAAAGAACTTGGTGCAGGTAGCAATATCCTAAATCAAGCTGATTTAGTGTCTTCAATACTAGTAGATGATACAGGAAATGTATATGTAGCAGGACTTTCAACAGATATTAATGGTAAATGGTTTGTAGCCAAATACTCTCAATCAACAGATGTAACAGCCATTACCAGTACTAGCAATAGTATAAGTATCACCGCTTACCCCAACCCAACTACCGGTAGCTTAACCATTACTACCCCCGAAGCTGGTCAGGTAGTAGTGTATAGCGCATTGGGGGAGGTAGTAACTACCCAAGCTGTCCAGGCGGGTAATACTATTATCTCTTTAGGTAATGCACCCACAGGCCTTTATACATTTCTTTTAACAGGGCAAAATAACTCCTATGCTCCCGTAAAAGTGGCGAAGGATTAATTTAAAATTTCCCCGCACTCGCTCGACTCCAGGCGAGTGAGGCGATAAAAACTTATTACTACCCTTGGCAGGACGAGGCAAGGGCTTCAACTTGTGCCAGTTGGCACAGCAAAAAACTAAACCAAAACAACTATATTTTTGTTCAATTACTAGTAATCCCCTCCTCACCCAAGAGTGCACCCTTGTGCCAGTTGGCACAACTAACCGCTCTTAATTTCTTTTTTATTTAAACTCTAAACTTTGCGTCTTGCCAACTGGCACAGCAAAAACCTTTACATACGGAGCAAATCATACATCCCTAAAAAATAACAATGCAAAAAACAATGACAAAACAATGCCATAACAATGACATAACAATGACAAAAAGGTGTGCCAACGTGTGCCAGGTAATATTTTACATCAACTAGTAGTTTTTTATATAGCACAAACTCCTTTGTTTTAACTTCAGCCTCAGTAAATTTAAAGTTAGTTCAGTAGGAAATTGAGGTTGCTTGTGCCAGTTGGCACAGGAATTTAGTTTAGATCTTCTATATTTACCATTCTATTTTTAACTAATTAATACTATGAAACTAAACGAAAAAGAAGCCTTAATTATCATTAACACGGTAATAGCTGAACTTGAAAAAAAAGAGAAGGCGGGAGTGGTTGCTGTAGCCGATGACCATGGCGAATTGCTGGGCTTCCTGCGTATGAAAGGCGCAAAGTTAACCTCTATTAACATAGCCATCAACAAAGCCTATACGGCGGCTAGGGCGCAAAAAACCACCTTCGAAATCGGGAAAGCGGTAAAAGACCCTGTAAAAGGTTATGATATAGCTTATTATGGAGACGATAAATTTATTGGCTGGGGCGGGGGAGTTCCAATTATACAAAATGGCGTAGTTATAGGGGCGGTAGCGGTAAGCGGCCTAACTCAGGAAGAGGACGAAGAGATAGCAGGTATAGGGATTAAAAGCGCCTTTAACTAATTATAACTATTAAACAGTTATTTTGTAGTTGCAGATTTTTTAATCTTTTCTAACCTTAGTTTTTTCTCAGCTTTAGTAAATCTGCTTTCTCTAACTGATTCAGCAATAAGCCTGTACAGAAGCCGGTCTGCCATAGAAATATGTTCGGATAACAGCATCATAAAATTACTATTTAGATTATCTCTTATACGTGCACAAATAAAGCCAGGTTTTACTTTTTTCGAAAAAAATTTTTATTCAATAAAAAATCCCTTAAAAAAAGGATTTTTTACATAAAAATAGTACTAATTAAAGTTAAAAAACCTCCGGATATTTCTCCTGCTCATATTCTTTGTTTGAAATATCAATGGTCTTTTGCAGGCTATCGTTATATGCTTTAACTTTTGAAGAGTCCGGCTGAGGCCTGGAAAGTTCCTGGTCTAGTAATTTATGTTGCTGTATGGCTTTTTTGTGGGCGCTCTGTATTTTCTCATGATTGGCTTTATGTTCGGCCTTTTCCGAAGGGCTCATAGTAGCGTATAGGCTGTCTTGTTTGTTGTGGGCGTTCTTAAGCTCTCTGCCTATTTGCTTACTATACTGTCTTTTTTTAGCCAATGGCACAGTATCGTTGGCAATGGCGGCCGTTTTTTGCTTTACTTTTTTGTGAGAACTTAAAATGGACTTCCGATGCTCTTTAGCGGTAGTAGTAGCAGGTGAAGTGGTGGTGGTTTGCCCAAAAGTAAGGCATGAGCTAAAAAGAGCGCTTAAAATCAGTATATAGATTTTTGTGTTCATAGGTTGAGTTCTTTAGAAATTTGCCTCAATATAAAATGAAGAAATGGAAAAGCAAATGCTGTTTATGCGGTAAAGATGATTTTAATCGATAAGGGCTTTTTTTAGTAATTAAGTTATAGATAAATGTTCGTAAAAGAATTAAAAAAA
>Ga0206840_1075_pt2 | contig 17104 bp, 19 predicted proteins | sample Alteio_BWOrgCont_24_FD_152633 | JGI IMG/M metagenome (GOLD analysis project Ga0206840, IMG submission 152633) | Enriched cells from forest soil in Barre Woods Harvard Forest LTER site, Petersham, Massachusetts, United States -... | ecosystem: Environmental > Terrestrial > Soil > Temperate forest >... | reverse complement strand
GCTCAAGCTGATATGCCAACGATGCCAGAAATCTTGAAGACTCGTTGCCAGGTAAGGTTGGCGGAAGTTCAGCATGAAATGAAAGCCTAACAACTGCGCGCTGCCGCGCGCGATGCTGCTGTAGCCGCTGAAATCCCCGTAGATCTGCCAGGCAAAGGCGTACATGCCAAGCAAGAGGATCGCCAAATCGGGTTTGCCGAAGCGGCCGGCGAAAACAGCATTCGCGATCAGAGCGCATTGATCGGCAATGACGCACTTTCTAAATAGTCCCTCCAGAATCAGCATCAGGCCGTCGAAAGCCTTCTCCGGATCCCATGGTCTAGGCGCCTGGACCTGCGGCAGGAGATGATCGGGTCTCTGAATGGGGCCGGCAATCAGATGCGGGAAGAGACTGATAAACAAAGCATATTCCAAAAGCGATTCCGCCGGCGGCAGACGCCGCTTATACACATCGACGATATAGGCGACCTCCTGGAAGGTGTAGAACGAGATGCCTGGAGGTAATAGAATCTGAAAGAACACGACCGGCAGCCCATGCAGGCCCATGGCGTTTGCGACGTGAACAAACGAACCGATGAAGAAGTTGCAGTATTTGAAGAATCCCAGAAATGAAAAATTCACGACGAGCGAAAACGTCAGCAGCGACCGGCGCGCGCCTTCGTTCGCGGAAGAAGCGATGCGCCGCCCAATCACATAATCGATCACGGTGGAACCCATCATCAGCAGCAGGAATCGATAATCCCACCAACCGTAAAAGAAGTAGCTCGCGGCCAGCAGAAAGCCGTTCTGCCGGCGGAAGCCCAAGCGCCAATAGAGGAGGACAACAAGCGCTAAGAAAATGATATAGGCGGGAGTATCAAATAGCATGGGGTTGAGCCAAGATGGCGGCCCGTTCCTTTATGGAGTTAGAGGCTAAAATAAGGCCGGCTAAAACGGGGATATAGATCCCGTAGGTATGAGATAAAAAGGTCATGGCGACGCCATAGCCTGCCAACGCGAAGAATTGAGCCGGCCATGTCTCACGATTGCGCCAGGCGGTTCGCATCACGGTCAGAACAAAGGCGACATAGAGCAGGCCGCCGATAAGTCCTGATTCGGCAAAGGCCAAAAGCCAGCTCGAATGGGCCGTCCTTTTCCCCCATTCGTATTTGACGCCGGAAGCGTACGTGACGTAGTTATCCGGGTATTGATCGAACCCCACGCCCCAAATGGGATGGTGAAGGGTCATGTTGACGGCGGCTTTCCAATAGGTGATTCGGCTTTCTTGAGAAGCTTCCATTTCTTGGGGTGCACGGGGGATGGCTTTGTAGACGACGAGAAATCCGAGGCCAACGAGGCCTCCGAGAAAGGCCATCGGGAGCCAACTTCTCCGTGAGCTGCGGACGCCGAGGAACGCCAGGACCTGGACCAACAGAGAAAGTATGGCCCCTCGAGAGTTGGTAAACCATATGACAAGGACGGAAAAACCGGCGAAGGCAACCCCACAGATCCGCCGCGCCAAACCTGGCCTTTTGTTGAACACGGGGACCAGCGCCAAAGGCAAAGCCATAATAATGATGGACGCCAGGTCGTTCGGGTCGCCGAAAGCGCCAAATGCATCTAAACGTCCCGACAGGGTCGGCGTCGTAAGAAACTGAAAAAGCCCGATCCCCATCAGCCCAAGAGCGCTCAAGACCAGGGTCAACTCGAATTCTCGCACGCTCATTTCGCTCTCAATGAAGAACAGGCACATCAGAAAGACAATCACGGACTTAAAAAAAGTGTTGAACCAATCCATCTGCGCGACCGCGATGTCGGGGGCCCGGAACGTGGTCAGGAACAGCCAGAGGCTAAAGCCGAGAAAAAGCATGAGCGCATGCGTCGTCCGAACGGTCGGCTTTCCGCATTTTCCCGGATACAGGAGCCAGGAGATAACAGAGACGGCCGCCAGCAGGCGGGGAAGAGCCAGGAGTACGGGACTCGTGGTTAGGATTTCCCAGGGCCTCAGGAAAAGCAGATGGACAAAAAAGCACAACGCGTTGACCGGGTGAATCAAAGAGAGGGTAAATCCGGCGGCCAGCGCGATGCCCAGCAGGGGCGAGACGCTATAAAGGAGCGAACCCAAACCCACGCTGAGCGCCGCAAACACGATCGATAACCCAATCATTTGCTGTCGGGGTTTTCGCGAATAATACCCCGGAACGCTCGCCCGCTCCGCCTGTGTCCAAACCATCATGGCGAGAAAGAGAAGAAGAATTCCCGTTTCCAGATGAATATAAATGTTCAATTCCGGGTCTCCGATTTCAGGGATAAATTCCATGGAACGACGGGGAGCGCGCCCAGCATCGGAATGCCGAGCTGTTCCGCAAACATCGCCGCGCGCAGCGTCGACCGATTAAAATATTCCAGCGCGGCCGCCATGGACAGAGAGCCCAGAAAGCCCAGCGCGAATCCCCAAAGCGCCATAAGCCCCTTCTTGGGCCAGAGCGGATGCTCGGGGTAAATCGGAGTTTCGACGGTGGCAATGTAATCCCCTTGATGGGTCCGGTCGGCTTCCAGAGCGATGTTGAGATAATTCATTTTCTTCATGAGATCGCCGTAGATATCCTTGACCGCCTGCAGGGATTGATCTCCCAGGGCGCCGTTCTCCTGACCGGAAGGCGGCGCAGACCCGTTCACTGAGGAGACGCCCTGCCAGCGCAGCAAAATTTTTTCCCGGTCCCTGAGCGCCTTGATCGCGGGATGTTCTTCGGTGTACTGCGTGCTCAGCGCGCGGATCTGACCGTGAATGTCGGCCAGTTCGTCGCTGACGACCTGAGGACTAATGGACGCGCGCGGATCGGGAGCGGAAGCGTTCATGCTGAAAGCCAGCGATTCTAAACGCTTGCGAATCGCGTCTCGGATCGTCACAAGATTATTCATATGCGATTCAAGAAGGGTGCGAATCACTTGCGCGTAGATATCGCGCGTCGCCTGCAGCGTCACCGCAGGGTCGGCATAAGCGAAGCTGACGTTAAACGTGGTGTTGTTGAGATCCAATATTTGTATGCGGGCCAGAAGATCTTCACGCGCGGCGGCCGCCTCTCGCCCCGTTTTGGCGCCTGCCAAGAAGCCCAGTCCTTGCGCCCATCTCTTGAGGAATGGAAACGGCCTCAGAAACCTCGAAAAAAAGACTTCGGCCCCGTTCTTGCTCTCATAAATTCCATAGCGTTCACCCAGCGAATCCACGAAGGCCGGAGTCAGCGCCTGCCGGATGAGCGAGTCCCGTTCGGATTTCATTTCCCCGGGGTCCGTGAGCTCCGGAATAAAATCCTGGATCAGAGGGTTCTGAAAATATTTCGCATAGATGGTCAGGGTGAAATGGCTTTTGTATTTTTTGGGCAGCACAAAAGCGGCCGCCATGAAAAGAACCAGGCACGCGGTCGTTCCGATGACCGTGAGACGGCGGTATTTCGAGATCAGGCCAAAGGCCTCTGCGGGATTGAACGCCTGTTCGATGGGCGCCTTCATTGGGAATAATCCTCGTTGGCCACCATGCCGATCAAATGCAGCGCAGGATCTTCGATGACCTTCAGGCAGGCGCTTAAATTCGACGCATTGAGAAGCCTTGGGCTCACCATAAGAACGGAAGCGTCCGTCAGCCGCGCGACGAGCAGCGGGTCAATATTTTTCTTGTTTCCGGCCATCAGAGAAACCGTATCCAAGAGGACCAGGCCATAATGCCCGACGCCTTCTTCGGCGACGTTTTGGATCAGAGCGTGGTCGCTTTCTTTTACGAAGGAGACGCTGAGGGATCCGTCTTTGACGACTTCGGCTTCGATGGAGGACAGCGGCCGGCCCGGACGGGCATCCATCGGCGTCGGGCGGACCCCATTGGATTTATTCCGGCGATCGGCCAATGAGAGGTATTCGATTTGCGACAGCGAAGGGTCCAGGCAGTCCTTTAAATTCAAGGAGGCCGGATTGTGATAGGTCGTCGCGTCGACCACGAGCACGCTCGACCGGCAGGCGTCGACGTAGGCCATCGCCAAAGCGGCGCAAAAGAGCGTTTTCCCTTCCATCGGAAAACAACTGAGCACGGCCAGAGAGCGGAACCGCTTTTGCTGCTGCTGGGCGACGATGTTGTACGCCAAACGCTTAAGTTCCGAATAGCGCACAAGGTCCTTTAAACAGTCATACAGCGCCGGCTTGTTCTGAAGCATGGGGGGTCGCGTGATCATAGAGGTCCTCATGGATTGCGATTGTTTGTGCGGTCCAATTCGTAGACGATGGCCGCCGAGGTCAGGATCGATGCGAAAATGGCGGCGATCTGAACTCGGAGCTCGGATTTCGATTGTCTGTCGGCATGGACCAAGACGACGTCGCCGGGCACCAGCGTCGGCGCGCGTTGGAGCTGATGCCAGGAAAATTCGTAGGAACGCTTGCGTCCATTGGTCCTGCGAATAATTTCAAGGTGATCCAGATCCGCCTGTTCGGTAAAACCAGCCGACTGGGTCAGCAAATCGACAAAGTCCGTTCCCGGCTTGAGAGGGTACTCTCCCGGTTTGCGAACCTCTCCAAGCAGATAAATGGGCGTTCGATACGCCGAGGCCGGCAATCGTTCCGCGAGAGAGGCGTTGTACTCCTTTTGTAAGAAAACGACCTCTCCGCCAATCCATCCCAGGATCTGCGGCTGGCTCTCGCCCCCGGCGTAATACTGGTTTAAGTCGACGATAAAAAGTTTTTCGCCTTTCTGAATCCTGGCAAACTGAGCGGGATTTTCCTTGTCGATTCCGCCCGCCAGGGCGATGACCTGGTCTAAGGAAGCGTTTGAATCCACCAAATAATGGTCCGGTTTTTGGACCAATCCCCGAACGTCAACCCAATAGCGTCGTTCCTTGACATGAAGGTCGATGTCGGGCGCGGTCTTGAAATAGGGGTGATACACTCCGGCGAGCTTCTTTTTAAGTTGAGAAAGAGTCACACCGGCGGAATTGACATTGACGTCATAAGGCAAAGACAGCATCCCATCAAAACCAACTCGGAAGTCTCCGTTGAGTTTGCCGTCGGACAGAGAGCTCATCGTCAGCAGAAAACCCGGTGCGATCACGGGATCCGGCACGTTGGGTCCTTCGGCCTCGGCGCCCCAACTTTGCAAAACCGGCGATGTCGAAGCCGCATCCCGGCGGCCCTGCGCGCCTAGATCGTTCCAGACGTATTGGGGCCGGGCGGTGCTGCAGGCGGTAAGACTCGCCATCAAAATACTGAGCAGCCGCAGGCTCCAGGGAGTCGCGTGATTCGATTTTGTTTTGGTCATGGTAAGGATCCTTTCTCTCTGCTTGAATGGATTCGCCTTACGCGAATTGAAACGTTTCCGCGTAAGAGGCCGCCATCGTGGGCGTGTCCCACTTTTTGCGGAGGGTCGCCGCTGCCCCCCACCGATCTTCAAAAAACTTCATTTCTCCCGCCGTCTTCATCGTGGTCAGAATTTCAAGGATTCTTAACGCCGCCTCTTCGGGCTTTTTCACATCAAAATAATGGGCCCAGGGACTCAAAAATCGGTGTCCTTCAATATCGCTGAGGATGATCGGCAGGCCTGAGCCGGCCGCCTCGAGCGGCGCCAGCGGCATGCCTTCGAGCCGGGAGGCGGAGATAAAGAGGTCGGAGGCCTGGATCCAGTCCTGCGGGCGCTCGGACGGGCTGGCGATGACGAGGCGATCCTGATCGGGCAGATCTAGAATTCTCTGCTGAAGGAATTCGCGATGTCCGGCCTGGGTCTCTTGTCCCACAAAAAACAAACCGAGCTCGGCGCGCGCTTTTGCGGGCAGCGCCCTCCAGACGTCGAGCACAATATCCTGTCCTTTGACGCCACTCAAGCGTGCCAGACAAAGGATCCATCGGGCGGAATAAAGTTCCGGAGATCGGTGGGACACCAGCCGTTTTCTCAACGCCTGTTTTTCGGCCGAGTCGATCACGCGAATCGGCGAGAACGAAAAAGAAGCCCCGTTGGAGATCACTTCCACGCGCCCGGGGCTGACCCCGAGGGGGACACCGCGATGATCCGGTCGGGGAAGCGCAGAAACAATTTGTAATAGAGACGATCCCGTCGGTGTTTTTGAATGTCCAGCAGCAAATGCACCGTCAGCACGAGCTGAACGCGGCCAAAGGTCAAAATCTTGGCCAGGCTCCCGTAGATCAGCGGGCCGAGATCGTGGACATGCAGGACCCGGGTGTCTTTGGAAAATAGGATCTGTACGAGACGGGCGACGCTTCGGAACGAGAATCCCTTGCCTTTCTGCCACTGAACCAGCGGAATGCCCGCTTCCCGGAACTGGGGCTCGAGAGAGGGCGCCCCGGTTTGATGATCATAGGTCGCCACGAGGACTTCAAAGCCCGGGCGCTGATGCAGTTCCCGAGAAAGTAAATAGACTATTTTCTCCAATCCCCCTAAGCTCAGTGTCTGCGCCAGTTCCAGCACATGGATGGTGGCCGGCAGGGCCGAGCGCCGCCGGAGATAGACCGCATAAGCTCCGCCAAAATAGAGGACCATAAACATCGGACCGGTGACGAGGAACCACAGTCTCAGATCGGAAAACAGCGGACGGGATAAGATCGAAAATGCCGCCGCGATCGCCGTCAAGCCCGTTTGAATTCCCATGTCTTTGAAGGGAAGGAATTTCGAATAAGAGACGCCAAAGTTCCGCCGCTGATGGTCCAGGGAATAGAGACGCAATAAAAACTGTGAGGTTAAGAAAGCCGCAAGCGCCCCCATCGCACCCCAACGGCCCGCGGCCAGCCAGGTCGCTCCCAGCGAGAGCGGGGCAAAAAGGAAAGCCGCCCGCAGGATCCACTTCCCATCGCCCAGCGCGCGAGCCACGGAGTCATAGGGGAAAGCAAAACACAGGTAATACAACGCGTAAACGCGCAGAAACGGGGCTGCGGGCATATAGCGTTCGGTAAAAAGAATCCGAATAATCGGATTGCTGTAAATCATGAGCCCGACGGTCGCCGGGAGAAGGAAGCGAAAAAGCTCGCAGACGCCTTCGGCAAAGAGCGCCGCCGCCCCCGAGGGGTCCTGGCGCGCAAAGGCTTGAGACAGCTTGGGGATCAGGATGCGGTTGACGGAGGATTGCAGGATCAGCAGCGGCGGAACGGTCAGGCAGCCGATGGCGTAAAACGCGAATTTCTCCGGACTCAGCCGCACGGACAGAATCATCTGGTCCATGTTTTGAAGGGCGAGCGCGGCCAACGTCGCCGCAGAAACCGGCACCGCGTAGCGGAGCACTTCCACGGACTTTTCCCAGGAGAGGATGGGCCTAATCTCCTCCGCTGATCGCAGCATCCACGAGCCGGCCGCGGCCCAAATCACGCTGTACATGAAATAGATCCACAGCACGCACGCGATACTGCGGGACCACCAGGCCGCCACGACCAGGCTCGCTCCTCTCAAGACATCAAAGCCGGACCGATACAAAGAGCCCGTCCAGATGCGGCCTTGGGCGATCATCAAATCTTCCAGAAACATGGCCGCTAAAATGAACGGCGTAGAGACCAGGAGGAGCCGCAGGTCCAAACTCGAAATCCTGATCCTCGGGGCGCACCAGGGGGCCAAAGCGTACCCGATCGCGCTGAGGATCAAGGTGATCCCCACGAGCAGCGTCCAACTTTCCCGGACCTGACGTTTGGCCTCCGGGTATTTCCCGACCCAATAATATAAGCCGCTGTTTAAACCGGAGATCAAAAACACTCCCGGGCTGAGCATGACGTAGAGAAAGAAGATTTTATACCTGCCCATTTGATCCGGGGACAAGATTCGGACGAGCGCGAGCGGCAAAAACAAACTGAAAACCGCCGCCGCCCCGTTCGTCAGCGAGATGGGCCAATGCGATGTGGATTTATCGACCACTGTTCCCCCGCAGCACCAGAGCCGCCGTCTTGAGGATCACATTAAAGTCCATCAGAGGCGACATGCTCTGGATGTAATAAAGATCATATTCCAATTTCGTTTTGGACTCTTCAATGGAGGCGGCATAGCCGCTCTTGACCTGGGCCCATCCCGTGATGCCCGGCCGCACGAGAAGGCGCATCGAAAAAAGCGGGATTTCTTCGACCAAAAAGTCATAAAACGTTTTGCGCTCGGGTCTTGGACCGACAAAACTCAGTTCGCCGCGAAGCACGTTCAAAAGCTGCGGGAGTTCATCCAAGCGGGATTTTCTCAGCCATGCTCCCATGCGCGTCACCCGCGGATCCCCTTCACTCGCCCATTGGGCGCCGGAGGATTCCGCCGTCTTGAACATCGTCCGGAACTTGAACAGGGAAAACATTTTCCCGCGATGCCCCAGGCGCTCCTGGCGATAAAGAATCGGCCTTCCGCTCTTCACGTAGATCGCAAGCGCAAGTCCAAGGAGCAGAGGCGAAAGAAGGACCATCAGCACTATCGCCAGGACGGGCTCCAGGAGGGCTTTCAAGTAAAAATAGAAGAGAATAGGAGGGCTTTGGTGGGTGGATCCCATCAGAAAGCTCCAGGCGTCCGCGGACCGGAGGTTCACGCGGCCGCGCATTTCCTTGAGCAGTTGCCACACATCGACAATGCGCCGGCCGCGAAGATGCGCGGTGATGAGATTGCCGTAATTTTTGAGTTCATGGGCCGCTCTTCTGGAAATCACGAGGGTCTCGTCGTCTTTGGGAGAGGAACCGTTGGTGTCGAACGGAATGCAGGGATGGACGAAGATCCAATCCGCGCACTTGGATTCCTTAATTTGAGCGTTCAACGCCTCCTCCTCCGACGGAAGCAGGTAAGTCGCCAAAGTCCATTTCTCTTTTCTGGCAAGACGGGCATTGAAGCCGACGTCCGTGCCCAGGCTGGCCCCGGTTTCGGAATTCATTTCCAGGCTCCCGCCGGGGGCTTGTTGGCGCCGATGATCAGAAAGGGGGCGAGAAGCGAAATCAGCGCGGCGCCGCTGAATTGCCGGAAACTTCCCGAAGCGACCATCAAGACGCCAAGGGCGGCAATTCCCGGAAGCACGACGAAATGAAACGCCATGGCTAAACCGAAAACGATCATGGCGACCCAATAAGCCCAAAGCACACGGAAAATCCGCCTTCCCGCCACCAATCCGGCGACGGGATTGCGTCGCATATAGGTCGGCAAGAGCGCCCTGACCCATTGCAGGTTGCCGAGCAGGAGGCGCTTTCTTCGGCCGAGATCCAAATGATGCTGTTCGACACCGACATCCCGCACTTCGCCTACGGGGTAAAGAATCACCCCCTTCGGGTAAAGCGCTCGCAGCGTCAAAGGAATGACCACATCGTCATTCAACCAAAGCGTATTTCCCAGGGACGCGAGCGCATTTTTGAGAAGCGGCGTCCGATAGGCCGCGGTGGCGCCATGCAAGCTAATCGGTCCGCCGCAATAGGCCTCCATTTGCTTTAAACCTGTTTCCAAGCGCCAGAGGATTTGATGGAGCCAGCCCGCCTTCAGCGGTCGATAGGAGGGAGCGATCGCCATCACCTTCTTTTCTCCGGCATCAATTTGCCGTAAGACGTCGGAAAAGAAGCTCTCGGGCCAGATGGTCCCGGCATCCACCAGCATGATCCAATCCGAACAGGAATCTGCCACCAGCGCCTTCATGACGGCCCATTTTCCGCTTTTTTCGCCGAATTCCGTGACATAAACCATCGGGAATCGCCGCGCTTCTTGGGATGTTTTATCCGTACAGGCATCCGCTCCGAGGTGAACCATAATCTGGGGTACGGGCTGAATTCGAGGACGGCTCAGAAAGTACAGGATGGATTGTTGGATACTCATGAGCGTGGCGCCGATGATCGCGGCCTCATTGTGCGCAGCAATGACGATTTCGATACGCAGTGGAAAGGAAGACAAGGGGCTCGTTGATGACGATGCTTCTTTGGGCTTTCGGCCTGGGAAATAGTATCCGGACAGGGCCAAAAGAGGGCAAAGGACCGATAGCCCTAAAAGCCCAAAAATGCCGCAGCCCAACAGGAGTCGAATCATATCTGCCTCATGGTAGGAGTAAATCGGCTTCTGTGAATATCAGGACGCACCCCTATATTTAATGTCGGGCAAAGTACTACGAAGTGGGGAGGGCCAACGCCTATAGGGAGGCGCCCCTGGCCTCGCAGCGGCCGGTCCTATCGCCGGGGAGCAGGGGGAACCGTTTGGTCGCGGGCGTTCTGAAGGGTCACGCTCCCTTCAATACCGGGAGCGATGGCTTTGATCAGCCAATTGCGCAAGAAACTCGCCACGGCGGCCCAGATATTCACCTCGGGGTGATCAATCGTTCCCAAAATTTCGATGCGCATCGCGAGGCGGTCTTTGGGATGGTTTTTCAAGAGGTACGACGCTAATTTCACCCCAAATCCTTTGAAGGCTTCCCCGACCGTGGGATTGTCTTTTATTTTTACGAGGTCAGGATTATTCAGCAAGGATTTGATGTAGCCGGCGAATTTGTTGTTTTCCGCGGCGCCTTCCATATAAAGCGACAAAGTTCCCCGCCTCATATTCACCGCTAAATAATGTTTGAAGAAATCGTTCAGTTCGGTCAGAGAAAGACGCTTGAGTTCCACTTCCATTTTAAAGGTTTTCCCTGATCCCAGCGGATCGGCCGTCATATGCATATGGATATCGCCATCGGACATCGCCACCCCGTCCGCGTCGATGGTCGCCTTCAGCGTGTTTGACAATTTTCGGCTGTTCGTGAGATTGGAGGCTACGAGATCCACGTCATGAATCACAAGGTCGATCGGCGGATCGGCATGAAAATTCCGGAAGTGAATTTCCCCTTGTTTGACGCCCAAGCGGGCGATGCGCAACGGAAAAAGCTCTTTGACGCGGTCTTGCCAGCTTTCGTCAATGGAGGTTTGTCTCTGCGCCGGAGTGTCTCCGACTACAAAATTAACTTTCGGCCGCTCCAGTTCCACTTTTCCGGAAAGGTTCCCGTGAAAAAGCGGGATCCAGGCCAGCGAGAAGTCAATCAATTCAACACGAACAAAAGGCACGGGGATATCCCCAGTCTGTTTGCGAAGCTCCAAACCTTCGATCGAATAGGCGCCGCGCCACAGATGGATACGGATGCTGTCGACGTGACCGTCGTATCCCGGAAGCTTGGCCAAGGTCGCGTTGGTTCTATTTAAAATCAGCGTCGGCAGATAGAGCCGGAACGCGACAAGCCCTACGACGACAACGGCGAGCAGACCTAGAAGAATTCTCTTTCTCAAAAGTAACTCAGGATATTATGAATGGAGACGTCGGTGCGCTGCGGAATGACCAGGGGCTCGCCCGGAAATTTAAATAGCGCGTGCACGGCCACACTCACAAACGGACTGCCGGACCCATTGAGCACAACCCCTTCGGGATGGAAATCGTACTGACGCCCCACCATGTAGCCGGCCATGAAATTAATTTCGATCAGCGGCCGCACGTTCCAGGAAAATCCCGGACCGATGCGAATCTCCTGATAATCCACCAGCGCGCTGTTCAACCCGGGGTGGCCGTTGGAATCGCCGAAGTGCGGTCCCACGCGATAACTTTCCCCGCGGAAGTCGCCCCCCAGCGTCAGGGTCAAATCCGGGCGAGCATAATATTCAATGTCGGGGGTCGGCATATAGGCCTTCACTTTCCAGCGATCATTGATTTGCCAGCGGAATCCCGGAGCGCCCAGGAAACGGCTGCTGCGCCAGCTGTTAAAATTTCCACCCAGCACCCACTGAAAGTAATCGCTCACGACGCGCGTGTATCCCACATCGATGGGCGCATTAATCGCATTCCATCCCGCTCCTTGAAAGTCGGTATAAAATCCGGGCCGAGCTTCGATATGCAGAAGATCCTTTTCCGACCAGTGGGTATCGAGGGCGATGTCGGCATCGAGCTTGTCGAGCCGGTCGGGGACCAGCGCGCCTGAGGGCGCATTGAAGCCCTGGTGCTCAAATTCGAATCCGCCCTGGGCCAGAAAGACCAGCAGCGTGTGCCGCATGAACGTGTCGCGCACATCCAGATATTCTTCGTCAATACGCCCGTTCTGGCCGTTGCCTAGATTTTGGCTGCTTCCTCCGGCGTAATCGTATTGAATGTTGGTTTCGTAAGCCCCCAGCGTTCCCGTCCACCTTTTTGCTTGGAACGAAGGGGATTTCTTCAAAGCTTCTTTCTGGAAGGGGGATTGCGGCCCGTGCGCGCTAAAGTCGCCGGCCGGGGCCGCCGTGCTGCTGGCCACCGGCGCGATGCTTTCGCTTGCAATCTTATTTGGGGTGCCCGGCTCATCGGCAAGTAAGGCGCTTCCACCACAGGCACTCAAGAGGAGGCTAAGACCCAGGAACCGTAAGATCCCCTGTGTCTGAACCAGCTTTTCCATAGACAAGTCCTTCAGCGCATTTTATTGAATGGTTTTGGTTTTGGCAATGATTCGCCGGTTCCATTCTCATTGAAATCTCCCACCGCCGCGATTATCGTCTGGAGCCTCTGAATCCGCCCTTCATTCCAAGGCTTACGGGATCGCGCAATAGGCTCAGCATGGTAGCCGTATATCCCAAATGTCCCCTTCGTTTCGGCAGATCCATTTGCGTCCTTACCGCCAATTTCTGCGTCAGCAGGTCGCTGTAGCGAAGCTGTTGTTTTCTTTCTCTGGTGTGATCGGCTCCGCGCTGTTCGTTGTCTTTGTTGCTGATTCGTGAATGATTGTGATTCATCGAGTGATCCTCCTGGTGGCTGTATGGTAAGCGTAAACGAGTCTTCTGCCTATCAGGGCCGGCGTCTATTTTTCATGTCTTCAAAACTACTAGGTGGGGACTACTCCAAACACCTATGGCGAATTACTCGGGTTTAACTTCGGTCCAGGACGAATCGGGATTGAATTGGGTGAGCTCGGGCGCCTTCTTGTCCGTATCAGCGCCCAGGTTCGTTTGATAGACGATGGCGTCCTGATTGACGATCAGGGTTTGAACGCCGGTCTCGCCGTATTTCGCCGGCCAGGCCACCAAAGCAAACCCGCCGGTCATGGCGCCGTCCGCGATATAATTCTTCGCGCCGCCGTGCGCATCCGGCCCTTGCGCGGTGAGGATATGGAAGTAATACCCATGGTAGGGTTTACGCTCGCCGGACGCCATGCGGTGGGCGGCCTGCGCAAAATCAGCGGCAATGGGGGGCGGCAGCTCTCCATTTTTAGAGTCCCAATACAGGCCATCCTGTTTGCCGGGAGAGCTGACCAGTTTCTGAGCGTATTCAGGCATCCCTTTGGACAAATGGGTTTGCGCAAATTGATTCTGGGCCTCGACGTAGCCGCGGCAGATTTCGATGGCGGTGAGTTCATGCGCTCCGATATAGCGGGCGAGAACCTCTTGCTGTCCTTCCGAAGAGTCGAACATCCACAAGCCGTTTTTCTCAATGAGGGGGACCGGGAAAGGCCAGTCTTCGTCACCCACCGACACGAAAATCTTGTTCGGGTCCGAGGGATCCGGGACCAGGTCCATTTTCTTATGCGCCGCTGCGGTAAAGCGCGCGCGCGACTGCGCGTCGTCCGCCGGATCGCCCGATTCGATCAGATCTTTGCCGTTCGGCGCGAAAAGCAGCAGCAGCGTTTTCGTGTCGTTGGCTTGCGAAGCCTTGACTAATGCGTCGGCCGCCTCCTTCGAGCTGGAAAACGTTTTAGGACTGTCTGCGGAGGACGCATTCGAAATAAAAGACGCAGACAGGAGCATCGCCGCCACCCAAGCCGCCAGACCGGTGCGCTTGAAACATCCCTTCACGTTTGCTTCGTTCATCATCATCGCTTTCCGCCCCCGCCCCTTGCGCGTCCCAGGCTGGACCGGCCCCGGCTGCTGTAAGCCCGGGCGTTGGAACCGTGGGCGATTCCTCCAAAAGCGCTGCGGTTGCGTGTGGCCGAATTCGACATGACCGTGCGGTTCCCGATGCGGTCGTGGGCGACTCCGGGAGACACCGTGCGCTGATGAAACTGCTGCTGGACCTGGCCGACGGTTGGACGCGCGACGGCCGGGCGTCCCGCCGCGGCAGCATTAAAGTGTTGGGCGAGCGCATGGTTCGGATAGGCGACGCCCATTCTGTGTGCGGGATCATGCGTCCACACCGCGTTGTTATGCATCGTATTAAAGTGGGCGTTGTTGTAATGGTTATTGACAAAGAAACCTCGGTTCATAAAAACGGCGTGATTATGCCAGCCCGGTCTCCATCCCCACCCGCCCCAGCCGCCAAAGCCGATCCATCCGGGATAGTAAAAACTCATCCGAAAGGCCGGACCCCACAAAAACCAGACGCCGAAAGGCGGAGGCGGCGGGTAATACCAGGGAGGATAGTAATAGCCTCTGGGGGATCCCCAGATCCACACCGGATTGTACTCCGGCACGTAGATGATGTCCGGATCGGCGGGTTGAATCTCAATGACGGGTTGACCGGATTCTTTTGTTGTGGTGACTTTCTCCTGCGGCGTTGTTGTCAGCTTTCCGGCTTGCTGCGCTTTAGCGCGCATGCTCTGTACGGCGTCCATCACACTCCCCTGGTTCGCCAGAAAGGCGTTGCCCAAATTGGTCGTCCAGGAAACGTCGGAGTTCAGCCGCTTGATGACATCGGGAAAAAGGACCAGCGCTTGTACGCTCGGGTCCCAACTCTGCTGGGCAGCGGCGTCCTTGAGGGCTTGCCCCTGCAGCTCCGGGTGCTGCTGCAGCCATTGACCGGCCTGGACCAGCTCCAGAGGGTAGGTGCTGGCGACTAAAATTTGACTGATCAGCGGGTCCGGGTAAAGCGCAATGGGCGCGACTAAGGTTTCGAGCTGTTCGGGCGGCATCGTGGGGGCCTGCGCGGAAGCTTGATCCTGGGCCGGCGGCTGCGCCTGGTCGGCGATTTCAGAAACGGGCGGCTGGCTGGTGTCCGTGGGGTCTGCGGTCAAAGGCCGGCTTGCCGACACAAGGACCAGGACAAGAACCATCGCCAAATTTCGAATCCAAGCAACCGAAGAAATGGTAAAGGTCATTCGAAATCGCATGGCGTTACTGTCCGCTGGTCCCGCTCGTGCCTTGCGTGTGGTCGCCGGACCCCCAGTTGGGCCCACCGACACTGCCGGCTCCGCGATTCTGATTTAGACCCGGCATTTCCAAGCTGCCCGCGCTCGCCCCGACTTGGGGTGTTTGCGCTGAGGCGGAGGTTATGGTGCTGTTATTGCTGGTCACAGGAACAACGGCCGCTTTCTTGTGTTTGTGATGATGTTTTTTAGGTGTTGGATTTGCGGCGAGGGCTGTCAGGGCCGGCGCGGCGGCCGCGGGGACGGTCAAATCGTCGGCCCGCAAAGCGGTTGTTCCGATCAGACAGATCATGACGGCCGACGCGAGAATCCTTGTTTTTATTTTCAGCAGACGCTCCAACGACTTGGCGCGCGGGTCCCCATCCGGATAGGCTTTATCGGACGTCATGGCTTTGGCCGCCCCCGGACCCACCTCGCAAAAATAAGATTGCGGGTGTGGCGCAAGAAGGACGGCATCGCGTGCTCCAGTCCGAGAAACCCTTTTCTTCCGATATGATCCAGATGCGTATGAGTCGCGATGTCTTCCGTTCGATCTTTTTTGGAGTGCTCTTGAAGCTCTCGCATTTGATCGTTTTCATGTCTGCGCTGGTCTTTATTTTTAAAACTCCAGAAATGATTATTCGGATTCACGGAAGCTCCTAATTCGGCCGGCCGTTAGAGCCTTACAGCTTACCCAACAGCACGAGGATCAACAGGACGACCACAACGGTTCCCAAACCGCCGGTCGGATAATAGCCCCAACCTCGGCTGTAAGGCCAAGTGGGCAAAGCCCCCAAGAGGGCCAGTATTAATATGACGAGTAGAATTCGTGACATAAGGATCTCCTTTTGCTTTTCTTCCTATATGGTAGGAGGAAAGGGGTCCGCCGCCTATCAGGGGCGGGCGCTATATTTTTTCTCCCGGAATGTACTAGGCTTGGACTACTCCAAACCCCTACGGCGATGGGGTTCTACCGGTCCTCGGCTGTTTCCTAGTAACGATACTTATCCAATCGAAGAATCACCCGGCATTGGTCATCGGCAAGCCAATCGGTCCGGATGATCTCGGCTTCTTTAAGAACTCTGGTTTGCATGCCGTTTTGGTCTTTCGCCTTTCCGTCCGGAGGCAAGCTGTTAAGGATGGAAAGCATTTTGGCCTGCGCCTCGGCGAGCGCCGCTTCGCGGGCCGTCGACCGGCGCTGTGTTTCGTTCGTGAGTTTCGGGTCGGCCTGACCAGTCCCGACGGTCTCGATATCGTGGGGAAGGGCAGCGGCGCCGGTCCATCCCGGGTGCAGAATCAAAGCGCTGACAAGCCCCATCGCCAGCGTTCGGCCGCGGATTCGAATGATCATGGCCGGGCAAGCGCCGCGCGCTTATGACCGGCGCGATGGCGGTCGCCGTTCAACCGGGACCTTGGAATCGGCATCGTCAAACTCACGTTCAAAATCCGCGAGTTGGCTTTCCGCTTGATCCTTGGCTATTCCGTACTTTTCTTGAAGTTTCCCAAGCAATTGATCCCGCTTGCCTGCAATCGCCTTTAAATCATCATCCGTCAATTTTCCCCATTTCGTTTTAACCGCTCCCGTCGCCTGTTTCCATTTACCTTCAATAATGTCCCAATTCATAAGCATCTCCTTTTATGTGAGAGGACCGGCCCGGCGCCTTCTATTTGGGCAGCGTCGGCGTTCCTTCATGCGCGACCAAGAGGTCGTGCATGTCGTTGGCGTGTTCCACTTCATTGACAAGAATGCCTTCCATCATCACGCGCGTGGCCGGATCTTTGTCGGCAAAAAACCGGATCAACTCCTGGTAATGATCGCAGGCGATCCGTTCCGCGATGAGATTTTCTTTGATCATCTCGACCAGGTTCGCGCCTTCGGTGTATTGGGAGGCGGACCTCGTGGCGAGCCCCTCCGGATTGAAATTCGGCTTTCCACCGAGCTGATTGATCCGTTCCGCGACGACCCGCATATGCCCCGCCTCTTCCTTGGCGTGTTCGTCGAATTCGGCCTTGACGCTCTGGCTCGACAAGCCGCTGGCCGCCACCGCGTTCATCGTGTAGCGCAGCACGCAGACAATTTCCGTTGCGAGAACGCTCTGGAGAATGTCGATCGTTTGCTTGAC
>Ga0206840_1001_pt1 | contig 17187 bp, 15 predicted proteins | sample Alteio_BWOrgCont_24_FD_152633 | JGI IMG/M metagenome (GOLD analysis project Ga0206840, IMG submission 152633) | Enriched cells from forest soil in Barre Woods Harvard Forest LTER site, Petersham, Massachusetts, United States -... | ecosystem: Environmental > Terrestrial > Soil > Temperate forest >... | reverse complement strand
GGGATATTTCCGCCGTCGTCTACGGTTTACGACAAATCTGTTTTATAGTAGCACTTGTATTTGAACAGATTTGTCGTAAAACCTTGACGACTTTTGGCGGAAAATCCCTGATCGTTTCGTCCGCAACACCGGCTTAAACATATCTGCATGAATCGTGGATCCTATAGTTTTTGGAAACAATTTTTGAAGACTGCTGGAGGCCCGCCAGCCTTCACCGCCGATCAGAAATGCTGCGTCAAGATTGCGGACATTTCTGAGATATTAGAAAAGGCTGACGGAAAAGCCGACCGCAGTCTTTAAAAATTGTTTCCAAAAACTAGAGGATTAGGCACTCTCACCGCCATTTTGCGCCTTCGTCATTTTTTAATTTGACAAATAATCAATTAAATGTTATGATTCGTCAAATCAAACAAGGCCCTATTTTTAAGAAGGAGACCACTCATGAAACACGCCAAGATTTTTTTCATCTTATCAGGACTCATGCTTGTGTTTGTCGGCAATGCCTCTGCCACGACATCGTCCCAAATTTTGATCATGTCCAATCAGTTGTATCAAATTGCCAAAGATTTGACCACGGGCATTTTGCCGACCTCAATCCTTCTGATTGCCATCGGGATGTGGGGATTTGTTAATGCTTTTGGCAAAAACATAGGGGACGGCATCCACCAATTGACAAACATCATCGCCGTCGGCGGTGTGGTGTTTTTTGCCTCGTCCCTGCTTGTCAATGCGTCTCTTTTTTCAGCCCAAATGTGACCATGACGATCAAAAAACAAATGGCACCGGTACTGCAGAGTCTAACGCGCCCTATTTTGTTATTAGGTGGTGAGCGGGAGAACGTCATCCTCCTGGCCTGTGTCTGTTTATGCCTTTGCACCGCCGGACGGGACGTCCTCTCTGTGCTGTTGGCCGTCATCATTTGGACGGTAGGCATCATCGCCAGCAAACTCACGGCCAAGGCCGACCCCTGGGCCACGAAAATATTTTTAAGGTCACGTGGCTATCAGGATTTCTATCATGCCCGGGAGAAAATAAACACACCCCGGAGCATCGTCAAACGCACACGGAAAATTTGATATGTTCCCTGTCAAAGAATTCACCGATGGTCTGGCCGGCTTTCCTTCCTTGCTCAATTACTTTGAATTTATGGAAGAGGGCGTCCTGCTCAACCGCGACGGCAGCCTCTTAGGTTGTTTTTATTACCGTGGGCCAGACATGGACTCCTCATTAGGACTGGAAGAAGACCAGTTGGCATCCCAGATGCAGGGCATCTTCCAGACCTTTGGCAACGGCTGGTCCGTGCATGTGGATTTGATCAGGGTCACGGCCTCAGAATACCCCAAAGAGAATCATTTCAATAATGCCAGCTCCTTGTTGATCGAAGCCCACCGTCAGGAAATTTACCAGAAGGAAGGCGGCCATTTTGAGAATATTTATGCGATCAGCTTTTCTTATCTGCCATCGGTGGTCGAGAACCGGGGTATCAATGATTTCTTTGTCAAAAACGCCCGCCAGGAACAAGGTCCTGGCCTCGACTTGACCGTTGCTGCCTTTAACCAGAAGTTGGCTGAATTTCAAGGCAGTGTCGCCAATAAAATCCGCATCAAACGCATGAGCTCTGCTGAAATGATGACCTTTCTGCATCACTGCATCTGCGGCAAGAGGCATGAGGTGCCGCTGCCCCAACCGCCCTGTTACCTGAACCATTATTTAGGGGCCCATGAATTTTTAGGGGGCCATGAACCGATGATCGATGAAAAGTATATAGGCGCCATCACCCTTACCCAGTTTCCCAATGAAAGTTATGCGGGCATCCTTAATGTGCTTTCAACGCTGCCTTTCGAATACCGCTTCTCGTCCAGGTTTTTATTTTATGATCCCATTGATGCCTTAGAGGTGGTCAGTGAATACCAGGGCAAATACATCGGCATGAAATATTCGATGGCCCAGATGGTGATGGGCGCTTTTGGCAAGGACCCGCGCTTGAATCCCGACGCTGCCAATCGCTCGGTCCTAAACAAGATCGAAGAGACCAAGATGGCCCAGGAGGCCATTGAAGGCGCCCTGGTCAATTATGGCTATGCGACACTGGTGATCGTGGTTTTAGACCAGGACCAGGCAGGCTGTCGTAAAAAGACCGAATTTATCAGGGACCTGCTTAATAATAACTGGTTTCCCTCGATCATCGAGAAGATGAACGCCATTGAAAGCTATCTGGGCAGTTTGCCCGGCGAGACTTTAAAAAATATCCGCAAGCCTTTTATCAGCACCCAAAATTTGGGCCATATGCTGCCCTTGACCGATGTCTGGAGCGGTTCGGAACACAATCCCTGCCCTTATTATCCCCAAGATTCCCCACCGCTGTTTTATGCGGCCACCAACGGCACCACCCCTTTTAGGTTCAACGTGCATGTGGGGGATGTCGGCCATACGCTCATCCTGGGGCCGACAGGGGCGGGCAAATCGGTTTTATTGTCGCATATCGCCAATTCAGCCCTGCGGTATAAAAACGCGCAGGTCTACATTTTCGACAAAGGCTACAGCCAGTATGTGCTCACCCACGCCGTGGGCGGCCAATTTTACGATATCATGGGCGATGACGATGCTTTAGCGTTTTGTCCCTTAAGTAATCTGGAACATTTAGCGGAACAAAAATGGGCCTGCAGCTGGATTGAGCGCATCCTTCTGCTGCAGGGGATGGGCATGACGCCCGCCATCCGCGCGGCCATTGAAGTTGGGGTGCGGGACACCAGCCGCTCGGCGTCTAAGACCCTGTCCGATTTTTATCTCAATCTTCAGAATGATGATATTAAGGAAGCGCTTAAACCCTTTGTCCAGATCAAGGAAGGGTATATGTCTTCTCTGCTGGATGCCCAGGAGGATGGGTTTAAAAAAGGAAAGTTCCAGACCTTCGAAATTTCAAACTTAATGGGGCTGGATAATCGCTTGAGCACGCCGGTGCTGCTTTATTTGTTCCATAAAATCCAGGACTCCCTTGATGGCAGCCCAACCTTTATTATCATCGACGAAGGCTGGATGATCATGCTGCACGAGACCTTCATGACTTATTGGATCGAATTTTTAAGGACCATCCGCAAAAATAACGCCTGCGTTCTTTTGGCCACCCAAAGCCTTTCGGACATTGTCAATTCACCGTATGCCAGTTTTATCAACGAGAGCTGTTTCACCAAGGTTTTCTTGCCCAATCCCGCGGCCAAGGAAGCGGACAGCAAAACATTTTACCAGGCCTTTGGGCTCAACGACCGCCAGATTGAGATCATCAGCACCGCGGTGCGCAAAAAACATTATTACGTGACAGCCCGCGATGTGGGGCAACGTTTGATTGACCTGGGCTTGAAAAATCTGGAACTGGCTTTTTACGGGGCAGGCACATCGCCTCAGGAGCGGCAAAGGGTGAAGGAATTAAAGGGGATGTACGGCGAAAACTGGGTGGCCAAATGGCTGGATGACAAAGGCCTGACCTCTAAGGCGGAGGAATGGTTGGCTATTAGTAATATTATGTCATTCCCGCGAAAGCGGGAATCCAATTAGGAGCACCTTAATTTCAATGATGAAACTAATTTTATACACATTGATAGTCTTTCCAGCGTTCTCATTCCCGGCCATGGCCCAGGACGTGGCCACCGAGCACACTCAAATTTTGAATAATCTCGAGCTGGTCATGGAGAATTTGCGCATCCTGCAGAGTTTATACAATGAGATGCAGATGATCCAGAACCAGGTGGAAGAGCTCAAATCCGTCGCGACCTATCAAGATGGTTTCAGTGACACGGATTCCTTAAGAAACCAATTGACCGGCATCACAGCCCAAGGCACGGAACTCTCCAGCCAGACCCAGACCATCTTAAACCAGATGCAGCAGGTACTAAACACCTTGCCAGCCAATGGCACCATGACCGACCAGCAGGAATCCCTCGACCAGGACGCCCTGACAGTGGTCCAAAACGCCATCAACCGTACCAATCAACTCAGGCAGTCTTACCAACAGCAGAGCGATTCTTTGAGATCATTAATGGCCAAAAATAACCAGGCCGTGGGCCAGACCCAGGCCTTGCAAACTTCCAATCAACTGGCCGCCCAGAATATCGCCCAGACCCAATCCACCCAGGAATTATTAAGCGAACAGATTTCCATGCTGGCGGCCATGATGAACAAACAGTTTCAACAAGAGATGGCCGAGGACGAAAAAATGAAACAAATCATTCATCCCATGGATGACGGCAGCAGTATTTTTGATCCGGAGAATTAGCCATGAGCACGCCGACGGTGGATATATTCAACCAACTTACCCAGCAATATACCAATGGCATTGCCAATGTCCAGACAGGCAGCATCGCCATCGGCCTGGAGTTATTCAATAATATAGCCACTATTTCTGTCGGATTGCTTGGCCTTAATTACCTGCTTAAAAAGAACGTGGACATGGTTGAAGCCAATATAGAGCTCATCCGATGGCTCATGTACATGAATGTTTTTTTCCTTTTTATAACGAATTATCAGACCATTGCCCCGGCAGTTTGGAATTTTTTCCAACAAATCGGTCTATATTTAGGCGCCAAGGCCAGTGGTTCCACCGTGGACATCAAGCCCGGTCATGTCATTAATATAGGCTTCAGCATAGCCGCCAAGATATTTTGGATTGACCTTAAGTACGGGTTGTTGATGGACCCATTGATGATCCTTGTTTCGGTCGTGGCGGCTGTGGTCATTTTATATTGTTTCGGTGTCGTCGCTGTTGATCTGATCTTGATCCAAATAGGGAGCCAGCTCATTTTAGCAGGGGGGGTATTTTTACTGGCTTTTGCCGGTACCACATGGACCAGGGATTACGCAGAGCGTTACGTCCATACCTTCTTTCACGTCGGGCTCAAAATGGTTTTTATTTATATTCTGGTTGGGATAGGGATGGGATTCGCCCAAAACTGGACACATATCATGGACCAGGTCACCGAAGGGCAGATCATTGAATATGAAATAGCCCTGGGCATGTCTTCCTTCGTATTTTTTAAACTCTGCCAGAAATTGCCGGACCAGGCCGTGGTTTATTTGACTGGACGTCTGGCCATGAATTATGACACGGCCTCGAGTTTACACGCTGCGGTCAAAGGCGCTGCGGCTGTCGCTACAGGGTTGGCAACAAAATCCGTGGCCATGGCCGCCAGTATACAAGGCAATGCCAAGGCAGCCGACGCGGCCAGGCAGGCGGTGAGCGCCAATTTCCAGGCCCAGGGAAAAACCGCCACTCCCCAAGAAATCCAGGATGAGGCGATTAAAACCTTGGGCGCTGCCCGCAGAGATTTCAAACAGCAGGAGTGGGACAAGAAGGTCGACGAAACCCAGGACGGGAAAATCGCCAAAACCATTTTAGATTCTATCCCAAAGGCCCAAGATGCTTGATCCCTATATCAAGGCCCGCAAAGAATACGACGCCATCACGCACAATATCAATGCCTCCAAACACAATTGGCAGAGGATGGCCTTTATATTGGCCTTAGGTCTAGCTATCAGCATCACCAGCAATATCTTTACCATCAGCCGTTCGCACGTGGTCCCATATGTTGTCGAGGTCGACAATATCGGCAGGGCCCTGGCCATCGACCAGGCCCGCGAGGCCCCGCTCAACGATGAAAAGGTGATCAAGGCCTTTGTCTACCAGTATATCGACCAGGCCCGTTCGGTCATTGCCGACCCTGAGGCCATACGGAAAAATCTCTCCCAGGTCTATCAGGATTCCATCCGGTCCGTGCAAAACAATTTCCTGGATGTTTATTATAAGCAAAACAATCCTTTTGATTACGCGCAGAAGACGGGCACCAGGCACGTGGAGTTCATTGTTTTTCTCAAAGAAGCTGACAACACCTATTCCGTCGAGTGGCGGGAAATAGAGCGCAACTATGACAATCAAGTTTTAGGGGAAACACATTATAAGGGACTGCTCACGGTGGTCCAGGTCCCGCGCAGCAGTGAAGACCAATTCAGGGACAATCCCTTCAATCCCTTTGGTTTGTACGTGACTTCTTTATCATGGTCTAAATTAATATGACACGGAGACGTATGAAAAACAAAATCAAATCCATGGCCCTCATGGGCCTGCTACTGAGCGGTTGCGCGGATCTTCCACAGAGGGACGATGTTAAATATGACCAGCCCTTGATTGAACTGCCTGATCAGTCGGCGTCTGCTGCCAACAACGACAGTGATGGCTTTGAGGACATCAGTTTTGCCGCCAAAAGAAGACTGCAGGCCTTGACCAACAAGATGCAGGTGGAGCAACAGACCAATAATTATCTTAATAACGGGCAGGCGGATGTCATCACCCAGCCCGACGGGACAATCTTATATCCTTACGGACTCGCCCCAGCCAATTTAATCACCAAAAGGATGATGTACAGCAAGATCGTGCTGCAGGAAGGTGAGAAAATCATGAGTGCCGCGGCCGGTGACACCATCCGCTGGAACATCCTGTCAAATTATATTGGCGATTCCAAGGATTTTACACCGGTTGTCCTGGTCAAGCCATTGATGGGTGGCGTGCAGACCAGCCTTTCGATCATCACCGACAAACGTGATTATGATATCTTGATCCAATCGGTTGATTCCGGCGACTACATGCCGCGCATAGGTTTTTATTATCCTCAGGACAAGGCCGACGCGGTCAATGTGGGGCCATCGCCGGATAAAGTCGATGGCAATGACAGCGGCAGGCAGCCGCGGATCAATATTGAAAATATCCGCTATGACTACCGTATCAAAGGAGACCGCCGCCTGGCCTGGTTTCCTTTAAGTGTTTTTGAAGACGGTAACAAAGTTTTTATTAAAATGCCGCCCCAGGTCAACCGTTCTGAACTCCCGGTTTTCATGACGGTTGACGCCCTGGGACAGGCCGAGGTCGTCAATTACCGCTATTTCAGGCCCTACTATGTCGTCGACACTATTTTTGACAGGGGGGTGCTGATCCTGGGCACGGACAAATATAAACAGGTGATTCAATTGTGCAGGGTGTGAGGCCCATGTTTAATCAGACGCCTAAAAAGATCATCCAAACCAATCAGCTGCCTTTTTTAATAGGCGTTATGGGCCTGGTCCTGTTGATCGTTTTTTTCATGTATAAGACCCAGGCGAACCAAAAAGTTGATATTGCCCCGAGTAAGCCCAAGCAGTCGCTCGATGTCTCATCTAAGACAGAGGACTCCAGCTGGTTTAACGACGACAAATTTAAGAACTTGAGTCTCAATACTATTGCCTCAACCTTGCACCGGACCGGTCAGGAGATTGAGTCCAGGGTCATTTCCAGCCGCCAGGCGGCTTTAAAGAAAGCAGAAATGGAAGATGAATACGCCACCCAATTGGAGATAAAAAAGATCGAGGACAAAAACATCATTGAAGAAAAGAAAATGGAATTGGAGGCCATGAGGGCGCCATTGGCCCTGTATGCTCCGGCCCCACCCGGGACCCCAGGTGGCTCGAGCCGGCCGCAAGCCGCGTTTCAGGGATTGTCCCAGGTCTTGGGCGTCGGCAATGAGTTAGGCAAAGGAGGGATCAGCAACAGCATCAGTGAGCTGATGAACGTGGCCCAATCCCTGGCCACGATGAAATTCCCGTCGATGCCTGCCATCAGCGGTGTCAGTGACCTGAACCAGCAGGACCAAAAGCAGGCATTTTTAAACAAGGGCCATCAGGACGATGATTATCTGGAAAACACTAAAACCAAACCGCGTTCGCCCTATGAGGTCAAGGCCGGCACCTATATCCCGGCGGCATTGATCACCGGCATTAATTCCGACCTGCCCGGTAATGTGAATGCCCAGGTGACGGACAATGTTTACGACAGCGTCACCGGCAACTTTCTTTTAATCCCACAGGGGGCAAAGCTGGTCGGTGAATATAACAGCAATCTCAGCTACGGGCAAAACCGCGTGCAGGTGGTCTGGAACAGGATCATTTTTCCCGACGGGCAGAGCATTGACCTGGAAAAAATGCAAGGGTCAGACAGCGGTGGTTATACGGGCTTCCATGACAGGCTGGACAATCACTACTTAAGGATTTACGGCAATGCCGTGTTGTTGAGCTTGATGGGGGCCGGATACGATATTTTAAACCAGAAAGCCGAGCAGGACACTGATCCAAGGGAAACCGTGGCCGCCGCCGTGGGCCAGAAGCTGGCCGATGTCAGCGGCCAGACCCTGCAGAAAAACATGGATGTGCAGCCGACGGTGATCATTAATCCCGGCTATAAATTCAGGATTTTTGTGATGAAGGACATGGTGCTGGAGCGCCTTTTTGATGCTGAGGGAACATTGTCGTACACAGAATAAACTCAAAGAAGATTTAGGCGCCCATCTCTTGGCGGCACTCGGCGATGATGCCATCTACGAAATCCTGCTTAATCCCGACGGTACATTGTGGGTGGATGGCTTTCAAGGAAAGTACCCCTATGGCACCATGTCGCCAGATGCTGCCAAGAATTTGATCAACACGATTGCCAGTGCCGCGGATGAAACAGTCACCCATAAAAACCCCAGTTTTTCCGGCGAGTTATGGGTGGAGATGGACCGGGAATTTAAATTGTTCCGTTTTCAAGCTTTTATCCCGCCGGTGGTCACCTATCCTGCCTTTGCCATCCGCAAGCGCGCCGGCCGCGTCATTCCTCTCAAAGATTTTGTCGCCGACGAAATCATCACGCGGGCCCAGGAAAAGGCCATCGTCAATGCAGTGGGTCAGAGAAAATCCATCCTGGTCATAGGCGGCACCCAGTCAGGCAAAACCACCTTTGCCAATGCCATCCTGGATTGCATTGCCCAGACCCATCCCGAGGACCGCGTCATCATTATTGAAGACACCGCCGAGCTCAAATGCGCGGTCAAAGATTCACTGACCATGCGTTCTTCGCCTTCCAAGAGCATCAATGATTTGATTTTTGATTCCATGCGGATGCGGCCGGACAGGATCATTATTGGCGAGGTCCGCGGCAAGGAGGCGCATTCCCTGATTAAGTCCTGGAACACCGGCCATCCCGGCGGACTGAGCACCATCCACGCCAACTCCGCCCATAGCGGGCTTTTAAGGTTGGAGCAATTGATCATGGAAGCCGGTGTCCCAGCGGTGCCCGCGGCCATTGCCGAGGCGGTGAACCTGCTGATTTTCATCCAGAAGAGCAACAAGAATAAAAAAGGCCGGCAGGTGACCTCGATCCTGGAATTGACCGGCCATGACAAAACCCAAGGGTATTTGACAACCGGCGTTTTATGTAGTACATTGTAATACAGGAGGGGTTCAAAATGTCGATCTCTAAATTAATTAATGTTCGAGTGCCCAGTACGATTCAAAAAGAATTACAAGAACTCAGCCGTAGTGAAAATGTGCCCATAAGTGAACTTGTTCGTGATTCTCTTCGGGAATTCTTGGCTGTTCGTAAATTCCGTCGTTTGAGCAAGGATGTCCGGGCCCATGCCCGAAAAGCCGGCTTCGTCACTGATGAAGATATTTTAGGACTTAAGACGTGAGGGTTGTCCTTGATTCGAATGTCATTGTGGCAGCGTTTGCAACTCATGGTGTATGCCATGAGCTTTTTGAGTATTGTTTAAGGAACACGACCATCCTTTGTAGTGATTTTATATCCGGTGAAGTTGAACGGATCCTCATTCAAAAAATAAAAATTCCTGCCAAGAACGCTTCAGAGATCACGCAGTATTTAAAACATCAAACCCAATGGATTGTTCCAGGGCATGAAGTTCTGAAAACCCTTCGAGATCCCCATGACCAAATGATCGTTTCTACAGCCTTGTCTGGAAGCGCGGATTTTCTGATTACGGGGGACAGGGACATGCTTGTTTTAAAAATGATAAAGAAAACCTCTATTTTATCGCCTCGAGAATTTTGGATTCAGTGTCAAGCTGGATAAAACCTAAGACCATAGAGCAGCTGATTTTAAAACAGGACGGGGAAACTTTTAAGGATTGGGGATTGTCTAAATTAATGGAAGTGAAGACAAGGAGGTCTTTTATGATAGAAATCCTCAAAATTCCCGTGATGTTTATAACCTTGACCCTGTTGATGTTTTTGCCTAAAAACTCCTACGCCTGGGATGGCGACCATCATCAGCAAAACCATGGGCGCGATCATTACCGCCGGGCGTATTATCATGCGCCTTGCAATCCGGATTTGACCCTGGTGACAGGCATGGACGATATCGACAACAGGGTTTTAATTGCTGCTGATTCTAATTAAAATTTATGTAAATCTGCATATTGGGACAGGGCATACAGGCTTTGATAAAGGCACTCTTGAAAGTGTGACTAAGGCCCGGCAGACCGTCATCAACGCAAAAAATGGCAGAGTATATGGATATCGTATATACTTTGCCTATGTACCCAAATTTAAGAAAGACAGTATTTATAGGGCTTATTTTTGCTTTTTTAGCCAATACCTTTGGGCCGCTGCCTACGGCCCAGGCAAAGGAAGATCCCCTGGTTTTTGCTCAACAAAGCGGGGATTTAAATCTACCGGCGCCTGGAGTGATGGTCAATTTAAGCCCGCAATTTACCCCCGCGCATTTAACCGGTCTTATCATCCATCCTAAGAATGCCTTGCAATTCGATTTTCTTATTAACCGCGGCGATGCCCCTTTAAACGATCAACAGAAAAAAGAAGAGTATTCAAAGTTGGTCAAATATTTCTTGGCCTCGCTGACCATTCCCGATGAAGACCAATGGGTCAATTTATCGCCGTATGAGAAAAACCGCATCATTAAAGATGATTTTGGGAAAACAGAAATGGGCCGCGACCTTTTGGCCCAGGATTATATCTTAAAGCAAATAACATCTTCGCTGATTTATCCGGAAGAGAATTTGGGCAGAAAATTCTGGGACAGGGTCTATGAGCGTGCCTATAAGGAATATGGGACGACTAAGGTGCCGGTCAATACCTTCAATAAGGTTTGGATCATACCGGATGAGGCCGCCGTTTATGAATCAGGCAATACGGTTTATGTGTTGCGCAATCATTTGAAAGTGATGCTGGAAGAGGATTATTTGTCATTGGGAAAACACCAAGGGAAAAAGGGGACAGCTACGCACAGCATTGCCTCAAAAATCATCAAAGAGATTGTCCTGCCCGAGCTCGAACGTGAAGTCAATGAAGGCAAAAATTTCGCCCTGCTTCGCCAGATATATAGCGGAATGATTTTAGCCACCTGGTATAAACGCACTCTTAAAGAGTCTTTATTGACCCAAGTCTACGCGGATAAAGCCAAGGTCAAAGGGGTCAATCAGGATGATCCTAAAAATAATGAGGCCATTTATCAGCAATACCTTAAGGCCTTTAAGAAAGGGGTGTTTAACTACATCAAAGAGGATATTGATAAATATACCGGCCAGCCCATACCCAGAAAGTATTTTTCCGGCGGTATTGTAAAAGGGTATACGTTTAGTAAGGGATTTGTCGGGGCCGTGATAGAGGAATTTGGGCCGAAAACAGGACGCGCTGTGCCGGAGTCCATGCGATGGGATGCCGCCATGGCAGAAGCTAAAACCGACATGGCCCAAGTGGTTTTGGATAAGAATGTCGCTACTGCTGATAAGGCCACAATAGCCAAAACCAAACAAGTCGCGGCTGGCATCAAGCAGAACATCTATTCTGAAGCCACCCAAAGACAATTGTTTTATTGGGAAGCTGAATATGGTTTCCTGCCACAAGATAACCCGGTCATGAATTTGATCCGCCAACGCATGGCAAAACTTCTTCCCAATGCCTTGCCTGAAGATGTCCCCCGCGTAGAGGTGCTGGCCAGCCGCGGCCAGGGGGTCAATGCCTGCGTATTCCCCGACGGGACGATCATGATAACCCCGGAATTGTTGGATATTATGGACGATGTGGAAGAGCTGGATTTTGTCTTGCTGCATGAGATCAATCATTGGTACCGTAATCACAGTCAACAAATCGAAGAAAATCTCAGAAGCCGGAGACTATGGCAGTCGGTGGGACTTAATCGATACCATGAATATGACGCCGATATAGCGGCTTTTTTTGAAATGGTGGACCAGGATGTCAGCGGCTATGGGGCCATCCGACTATTGGAGAAGTTGAAGATTTTGGAAGAAAAGCGGGTAAACGTAGAAAGGAAAGCCCGTACAAATTCAGAGGGTGACGAATCCAGAGATGAATTAGAAAAAGAGATGCCATGGTTGATGAAATGGGATTTTGTGCACGGAGCAACCAGTGACAGGATTGCCAATTTAAGCGGGACCGCGGCATTGATTGAGCTGTACGCATTGACCGAAAGTTTGACCCCATTGGGACCTGAATTTAAACAAGCACTGTCTTTTAAAGAAAAACCAAAGAATTTGAATCAATATTTTACCCCTCATATAGAAGATGTGGATGATGATAAGAAAAGTTACATCTATGGTTTGCAAAGAGTAACAAAATATTTTGATGACCGGTTCCAAAGGCTGGAACCGAAACTCAATCAGTTGGATGTTCCGCAGTTCATTTTTATTCTTCAGGGTTGCTTTCGAAGGCTCGAATTGAACTTATCCGATCTCGCGATTGAACGAAGTGCTACGACAGAGCCAGGTCAATCCAAGCATCTGGAAAATCTTTATCAAATCGAATTCAATTATTATAGAAAATTATTTTTGAATGTCTCGCAACGGATCAGAAAGAACCAGAAATTCCAGAGAGGATTTAAGAGTTTTATTCCGGATGTTGGTATGCAGAATGCCATATTAGGGGGGATATTTGTCGGCATGCCTGTTTTTGAAGAAAGAATTTCAAAGGACGGAACAACAGTCCTTAACGCTACAGGCATGATGGAACGTGAAAGATTGGTGCCTAACGCGTCTGCGGCCAATCACTTTTTGGATTTTTTGGTCCAGGGGCTGCCTGCATGGTCAGCGCAATTAAAGGCCCCCCTGGAAAGAGATAAGCTATATGGATTATTGCTGTACTGCAATTCAATTGGCCAGGATTTTCTAGGAGCTTCCATGGATTGGAAAGGGTTCTTGGAATTCAGCGCGAAGGTCCTTAAAGCTTATGAGAGAAATTTTCCCAATGACCCAGAAACGCTCAAAAGACTAAAAACCCAGATATTTTTTAATGGCGCCCGGGTTTTGGCCAAGGGAGACCAATGGGACAATGTGAAAGAACGATATTTTGCCCGTATGATGCCATTATTAAGGGGGCCCGATAAAGGCCCGGACATTGATCTGTACGGTTTGGACTTGCAGATTAGTACCTTGCCAGGACCTTTACAAAACAGGCTGCGGCCTTGGTGCCAGGCCCATTGGAGCAATTTTCCTGACCAAAGGGTAACCATCAATAGATTGGAGGCCATTCGTGAAAAAATATCCGACTTATCAGCGCCAAAGGCAGTGCCCCTTTTGAAAGAATCCATTAAGCTTTTTAATCAATTGCCGGAGAACTGGCTTAATGGAATACAAACACCATGGTATGGGTTCCCCATTTTTACCCGCAGACAATTGAAAGAAGAATGGTTCGATAAATTTAAGATAGCAAGCTCCAAAGGTATTGAAAGGGCCATTGCCTGGAAAGCAGCCATGGCCGAAGATGACTTTCATTATGATGAATTAGAGAAAAGGGGAGTAAAAGCAAAGCGCTCAGATAAAGTAGGACCATACCAGATTGTTAAAAACATCAGCTTTAAGCAATTGAATCGGATTGCTGTTTTAGATTCAGATCCTATGCAAGCTGCGGCCATTTTGGGACGTTCCACACAGGTCAAAAGCGGTAAAGCAATCGTAAATGACGATCATTTTCAGAGATTGGCTTTGTTAAAATTAGGAGAAAGGCTGTCCGGAGAAAACGATGCGGACACTTTTTTTAGGGTATTGGAAGATTACGTGCGTTTATGGCCGGTTTCTGTGGTCGGCAAAGATTTAGAATCAAGGAAAGTACGGCGGATGATCGTGCGCAAAGGCCTGGAATTTCTTGATCTCAAGCAGCCTTTAAGCGCCCGGACACGTGAGAGGGTGCTTTCATTATCCTTCTTTTTAATTGATCCTATGATCCGGCGGCAGGTACAGGAATATTTTATCCTTGAGCACATCAAAAATTCCTCGATTGAGGAGGGCATTGATTTTTTATTCCACCGATACAGCCACCAGCAGGGGTTTGGCAGTCTGAAGGCCATTGATTATTTGATTGAGAATACAGAGGACCCTGACATGTTGGACCGTCTCCAAGCCGAAAGCGAACGCCTGCTTGCCGCCGTTAGGCAGTCAGAAAAAAGTGGACAGCTCGTCTTAATGGAAGGCATTGGGGAGATGGCCGACATAGAAAAAGGAGACCGGTCCTATTTTCTCAGGGCCATTTTAAGATCTTTTACTGATGACAAAAATTTAAGAGCGTATCTTTCCGGCTATTGGTGGGCCGCCAACCATACGGCAATTACAGACATACTTCAATTAGACACCTCTGGTATCAGATATGATGATGAGTGGAAAACTTGGGGAAAAACACCCGCGCCTTTTGAACGCAATGCTTCTTCTAAGGAGATTGGAGAGAAAGTTATTCCTTTTAATCAATGGGTGGTCCCCTTTGATATACTGATGCAGCGGTTTTATCTAATGACAGACGCGGAACGCTATGTGCTGCTTCGCAAACTGTTAATAGGCCCCCGAGGGGCGCTCAATGATGCCCATGGACGGTTGGCATTGCTCAATGATTTCTTGGACCAATTGCTTAAAACTAACGGGGGTGATGAGGATGTGTCAGAAATCATACGCCAGATGGCCAGCGCCTTCGCTGAATCTGCTTCAGAGGATGACGCGTATCAATGGCTCAATGCTTTATTGATGCCGCGCATAGCCCAGCCGCCCAAGACCCCGGCCCAGGGATGGGAGGCAAAAACAGATTTTGATCAATGGGTCCAAGAGAGCAGAAAAAAGATGGAGTATTCCCTTAAAGGCAAGAAAACAGCTGAAGGCAGAGAAATGAGGGCCATTGTCACAGAGGCCATCAGGAGCAAATTGCAGAGCTATATCGACGGTCCTGATCAAAATTCGCCGGAACAAGAATTGCGGATGGAAGAACGGTTATTGTCCTTGGTGCCAGGCGACTTTCGCCAAAAGCGTTCCGAAAAAATGGAACCCACGGAATTTATTATTGAAGCCGCCAGGCAGTTTGGAACGCCGGGAGTGAGGTTTTTGCAATTATTGGGATATGTGCTGGACATTCCGGAGAATTATCAGGAGAAATTCCTGGATGTTTATGACAATTTAAGAGGCCAGAGTAAGCTGGCGGCATGGAAAACCATCAAGAAAACCTTGCCTGAATACGCCAAGCAAATCAGGAAATTGGGTAAGCGCATCGGCGGCGGGTCCATGTATACGGTCTATGAGGTGTATTTAAAAAAAGAAGGCCAGGCTGCTGCTTTAGGGGATGAAGAACCGGATGAAGTAGTCAGGGTCATGAACCCTAACGCCGAATTCTTGGCTTCGCGCAAATTGAAGATCCAACGCCAGGTTTTAGAAAAACTTGCCGCCGCGGACAAGCGTTATGAGCAGGTCCTGCCGCTCTTGGATTTGCTGGATGAATGGATCAAGGCTGAGTTAAATGACCCTCACTATGAACAGGAAGACGCTGATTTTTATCAGAAATGGGATGGCTGGAAGCCTTCGGAGGGATGGTCGAGGAAGGTGGTGATACCTAAAACTATTGAGACCGGCACGAATTTAGTCAGGCGGGAGCAGTATGTCAAAGGCCGTAATCTCAGGGACCTGAAGAAAATGGCCCCTGCTGAGCAGAAAGAGATGATTGCCCTGGAAGCCCAGCATTTTGTTTCTCAATTTATGGATGGGACAACAGTCTCCGATGTGTCTTTTGGTAATGAAGCTGAGACCCCGGAGGGCGACCTGGTCATTTTTGACCGCGGATTGAAATTAAAATTTGACGATAACGATAAAGCCTGGGTATTTTCTTTGATGCGACGTTCTGGCATTCAACAAAAGGTCGAAATTTTTGTCGATGGTTTAGAGAACTTTAATGACAGCAACCGGGTCAAAATAGACCAAATCGGGAAAGCTGAAACTGTGCGTAGAATCATGCACATGCTTCCAGCCGCGGACAATGTGGAGAATTTGAGCAAGTTGGCGGTTGATATGAACCGTTGTATTTACGCATTAGGCCTGCGCTTGCCTTTAAAATATATGCTTCTTTTTAAGAATTTGGGCGTGTTGGAACGTTTTGTGGAAGATGCCAGAAAGACACCGGAAAATAAAAATTTTAGTCTTCAAGAGGCGTTGACGTATCAACCTGACAAAGCCATGACGGGCCGTCAAGTCAATGCTTTGGACAATAAGGGTGGTATTGATTTGAATTCAGCCAAACTGAATTTGCACATTGAGCGCCACGGCCCGATGGAGCTGCCAATTTCGCGGCAAGATTTCGCCAGTTTAAGCCATATTGAAGGTTTTGTGCCGGTCATTTTGAAAATCCAATCTGCCGCCGGTCTTCCGATTTTTGCGGAGATCAGCACGGCATTATGAAACAATGGCGAAAAGCCATTTGAAGATTCGAATTTATCCCAAAGGTCGTGCTTTAACGGATATCTTAAACATTGCTTTTATGCGATAATTTTCTTAAAATAGAAAAAACATTTGAAAAGGAGTTGTCTATGGCGTTATCCATGTACCAGGCTTCCATCCCAGTCTTTATCAGCAAGTTGAATAATCTGTCCGGAATACTTAAAAAAGCAGAAAGCTACGCTCAAGCCAAGAAAATCGAGCCGGAAGTCCTTATCAATGCCCGCCTGGCCCCGGACATGTTTCCTTTGTCGCGCCAGATACAGATCGCCACCGACGGTGTCAAAGGCTGCGCGGCGCGGCTGGCCGGGGTTGAAATCCCCAGTTATCCCGATACGGAAAAAACTTTTCCTGAACTCCAGGCCCGCATCACCAAGACCATTGATTTTTTAAAGACCTTTAAACCTCAACAGATCGACGGCAGCGAGGAGCGCAAGGTGAGCCTCAAGCTTCGCGACCAGGAGACCAGTTTCCTGGGCCAGCCGTATTTGCTTAACTTTGTCCTGCCTAATTTTTATTTCCATCTGTCCATGACCTATGCCATCCTGCGGCACAACGGCCTGGACATCGGCAAGAGGGATTTTTTGAGCGACCTGATGGACCATGTTGTCAAATAACGAGGAGA
>Ga0206840_1088_pt1 | contig 17430 bp, 8 predicted proteins | sample Alteio_BWOrgCont_24_FD_152633 | JGI IMG/M metagenome (GOLD analysis project Ga0206840, IMG submission 152633) | Enriched cells from forest soil in Barre Woods Harvard Forest LTER site, Petersham, Massachusetts, United States -... | ecosystem: Environmental > Terrestrial > Soil > Temperate forest > O... | reverse complement strand
CCCGCGGCATCGGTTTGGTCTTTGTCCCAAGGCTTGTGTCCTGTGGAGGTAAAGGAAGTGACGGTGAACGGAACTTCTCTTTCCGGTTTCATCGCGCCCGGCGCCGTCGTCACGATCTTGTCCGGGTATTACGCGTGCCATGAGCCACAGCCAGGTGACGTCGCGGTCTATCTCTATGGGGGCCCAGCGGCTAACGACCCGCTGATCAAAATTGTGAAAGGGATTCCCGGCGACCATGTGTCTTTAAGGAAAGAGGGCGGTTCTTGGAATATTTGGGTGAACGGCCGGCCGCTCCAGACCACGGCGGGCATCCCTTACGCCATTGCCGGTGGAGTTTTTGATGCCTTTTCGCGCTTCGTGGCCGAAGCCGGTGGAATCATTCCTCCGGACCGGTACCTGATTCTCGGAAATCTGCCGGCCGGAAGCATTGACAGTACGCGATTCGGGTTTGTGGAGAAACGCGATCTTGTAGGAAAAGCTGTTTCCGTCAGCCAAAAGGATTCGTCAAACGATCATTCTTGGAGATTACCATGAAAAATCGAATTGGCCTTTTCCTCATTGTTCTGACCGCGCTGTTTCCATGCTTGGAAAGAGCGCTCTGGGCCGATGCTCCTGGCCAGATGTATTACCGCGGCCAGTTGACCGGGGCCGACGCCGCCTTCACGGGCAATAAGGATTTGACGTTCAGTATTTGGGATGCCCCATCCGCCGGCGGTCAGCTTTATACTGAAACTCAAGCGGGCGCTATCGTCGTTAACGGGGGATTTACGGCCCTAATCGGGTCTGTCACCACCATCCCGGCAAGCGTTCTGCAGAGCAGCCCCAACCGCTGGCTGGAAATCGACGTTTCCGGGGAAGGGCCGACCGCGCGCCTGCCGCTGGTGTCCGCTCCCTACGCGCTGTCCGTCGCCGGCATTAATGTGAATAACGGCAAGGTGGGCATTGGGACGACAACTCCGGCTCAGCAACTGGATGTCAACGGCAACATTGCCGTAGCCGGGACGACGGTCATTGACGCGGCTGGCAACTGGGTAGGAAGTCCTACTGGTTTGGTCGGACCTACTGGTGCCGCAGGATTAACTGGCGCAACGGGCGATACGGGACCAACTGGGCCAACAGGTCTTACCGGATTAACTGGACCGACCGGCCCCACCGGCGCAATGGGAGCCACCGGCGCTACGGGCGATACAGGACTAACTGGGCCGACAGGATCTAGCGGTTTGACAGGATCAACTGGATCGACTGGATCGACTGGATCGACTGGCCCAACCGGGGCGACCGGTGCCACAGGCGCAACGGGTCCGACCGGCTTGACAGGATCAACCGGAGCAACTGGTGCCAGCGGAACCACCGGCGCAACAGGAGCAACCGGCGATGCAGGACCATCGGGAGCGACCGGCGCAACCGGGGCTACGGGTGATACAGGACCAACTGGGCCGACAGGTCCTACTGGATTGACAGGATCAACCGGACCTACCGGCGCGATTGGTGCCACTGGTGCAACGGGGGATACAGGTGCAACTGGGTCTACTGGAGCCATGGGCGATACAGGACTAACTGGGCCAACAGGCCCTACCGGTTTGACAGGATTAACCGGACTGACCGGAGCGACAGGCGCCGCCGGCGCAACGGGGTCTACAGGGCCCACCGGCGCAACGGGCGATACAGGTCCAACTGGACCAACAGGTCCTACCGGTTTGACAGGATCAACCGGACCGACCGGCCCAACGGGATCAACCGGCGCAACGGGTTCGACGGGAGCGACTGGGCCCACAGGACCGACCGGCCTCACAGGGGCAAGCGGCGCAACGGGTGACACTGGAGCAACCGGCGCAACGGGCGATACAGGTCCAACTGGACCAACAGGTCCTACCGGTTTGACAGGATTAACCGGACAGACCGGCCCCACAGGGGCAACTGGCGATACTGGGCCAACGGGTGCTACCGGTTTGACAGGATCAATTGGACCAACAGGACCTACTGGATTGACTGGACCTACCGGAGCGACGGGGGCCACTGGTGCAACCGGCGCAACGGGCGATACAGGACCAACTGGACCAACAGGTCCTACTGGATTGCCCGGATCAACTGGACCGACTGGGCCCACTGGGACAACGGGCGCAACCGGAGCAACCGGCGCTACAGGACCAACAGGCATGACCGGGGCGACGGGCGCAACAGGACTTACAGGTCCGACTGGATCAACTGGACCTACCGGATCAACCGGAGCCACTGGTACAACAGGCGCCACCGGTGCAACTGGACCTACGGGAACTACTGGAGCCGCCGGCGTTTCTCCCTTCCAAACGGGGACCGGAGGCGCGATTTATTACAACGCCGGCAGCGTCGGCATCGGTACGGCGAGTCCTTCAACTCTATCTCTCCTCGACCTATATAAGAATCAAGCCACGGCAGTTACGAGCATGATCATAGACAACGACGGAGGAGGGCTAAACACCGGGCAAGCGCTCAAATTCAATTTCGGGAGCCTCGGTGAAATTGGCGCCTTATACCACCAGTGGGATGGAACGCGCTGGAATATGAGACTCAAAGTATGGAACGGAACAGCATCTACGGAACGCATGACCATTCAAGGAGATACAGGCAACATCGGCATTGGGACGGCGATTCCCAACGCCGCGTACAAGCTGGATGTTGAAGGCGGCAACGTTGGATTCGGGGGCAATCTGACCGTCAATGGGACCATCTCTTTTACCCAAGCCAACCCATCACTGATCTCAGGGGGGTCCTATCTCACCATACCGAACGGACTGTATGTAAGCGGTGGTACACCCTATTTTCAGACCCAAGTGCAGGCGCGCGCAGGCATCCACAATGATTTTGCCACCTATTTAGAATTTGACGGCGGCACTAGCGGTTACAATTACTTTGCCGGCAGCGTCGGAATCGGGACGGCAAGTCCAGCTTATCCGCTTGACGTCAATGGAGACATTCGTCTCTCCGGATCGGGACTCCGCAACAGCGCCGGCTATCGCATCGTGTCGGGAAATGAGACAGATTGGCTAAGGATCAATGAAGATAACCCTTGGCCCAACGGCACGGCTATGTATGGGAATATCGCAATGGGCACGGGAGGATTGAGCGTAGGAACCTGGGGAACTGCCCCCGGCGTGGGGAATATTAATGCCAGCGGGAAAATCACCGGAGCCGATCTTTGCCTTTCCGATGGCTGCAAAACCGCCTGGAGCCAAGTTGGCGGGATCTCGGGCGGCGTCGCCAACACGGTCCCAAAATTCACCGCGGCCAGCACCCTTGGAAATTCATCTATTACGGATGACGGAACCACAGTGACCACAACAGAATCCTTGAATACAGCAGGAGCCCTGACGGTCGGTACGGGCTCGGTCAATCTAGGTCCTGGGTCTGTGCATTTCGCCGGCCTTGGGCAAGGCAGTATCACTGGTGGAACCGGAGGCCTCGAGATTTACGCGTACGGTACTCCGACCGCCTTCTTCAATGCCGATGGGACGGTCGGTTTAGGAACACCGTTCACCAGCGGCTATAAACTCTACGTGGCAGGGGCCGTGTACGCCACTGGATCTTACTCAGGTTCCGATATTCGATTGAAAGACGTCATCGGCCCGTACAGCGGCGGATTGTCGAAAATCCTGGCGCTGCAGCCGACGATCTATAGATACAAGAAAGACAATGCCAAGCACATCGAAGACACGACGAGCCGGCACATCGGGGTTATCGCACAGGACCTGCGCAAGGTAATCCCCGAGGCCGTCATGGAAGATTCAGAAGGTTATCTGGCGGTGACCGGGGATCCGGTTCTCTGGACAGCTGTGAGCGCGATCCAGGAACAACAGAAATTGATTGAGAAACTCAATCAGAGAATCGAGTTGCTGGAGGAAAAATTAAATGCGACGAAGTGATGCCTTCCGCGCCGTGAGGCGATTCTACCGCCGTATCGTTCTCATCCGGGCGCTCGTGGCTGCGGCGGCGGTTTTTGTCGCTTACCCTGTTTTGGCCGCCGCGCCGGTGCAGACGCTTTACGTCAGCGGCTGGCTGGGGTTTGACGGCTCGGTCGCCTGGCCGGCGCAGATGTTCCCGAATCAGGTACCGGCCATCACCGACCTATCCCCCAAATACGTCACCGCCGGCAAGCCGGGCGTGACGCTGACGCTCACGGGAAATTTCTTCAACACGGGATCGTCGGCTTTTTGGAACGGGTCAAGCCGGCCTACGCAATACGTCAGCGCCACGCAGGTGCTGGTTTCCATTTCGGCCGGCGATATCGCCAATCCCGGAACGAACCAGGTGATCGTCAACAATCCCGGAGCGCCCGTATCAAACAGCCAGACAGTGGCCGTCGTGCCCCTTCCGACCGTCGGAGGATTCAAAGGTCTGGGTCCTTTCACGCCTCTGGATGCCACCCTTCAGTTGGACGCGCAAGGCGCTGCGCAAATTCAATGGGTGCTTTTACCACTGACGCCGGGCGTCTCCGTCGTCCAAGATCGCGCCCTCTCATCTTCCATCCCCGCGGGAGCCCAAACGATTACGACGCAGAGCCCGGCCCTGAGCCTTTCGACGTTGAACCTGTCGCCCGGGCAATGTCAAATTCAGGCGATCGCTTATAACCTGGCCGGTGATTCAGCCCCGCCGGCGGCGGCGAACACCACGTTCGTCACCGACGATCTGTCAGCCGTTCGCGTGTATCCCAATCCTTGGCGATCGGATAAGGACGGCGATATCCCTGTGACCTTTGACCGCTTGCCGCTTAACATTACCATCAAGGTTTTCGACGTGTCGGGCCGCTGGGTTAAGGAATTGACGACCCCCGGCGCAAGCGCGACATGGGATCTCACCAATGAGTCCGGCCAACGCGTGGCCTCGGGGATTTATCTCTACTTGATTCAGGATAGTCAGGGACAGAAACGCACCGGAAAAATGGTGATCATCAAATGATCACAGCGCGCGCCGGCCTAATGGGCGCCAGCCTGTTGATTTTCTGTTCGTTCCCCCTCCGGCCAATTGAAGCCGAAGAGATCCCCGTCCGTCCGGAAGCAGTCCGGATCGTTTCGCCCGCGGCGGACTCGGTCTTCAGGCCGGGAGACCGGTTAAGAATCCATGCCGAAGTTGCGTCCGGCACCGCCTATTTCGCCCTGCGGATCGTGGGCGACGAGATGGAAATGTCTCCGCTCAAACGATCTCCGCCGTTTGATTTCGAGCTGCGGATTCCGCCGAACCTCCTGGGACGGAAATACATCAAAGCGCTGATCCTCTTGAAATCCGGAAAGACGATCAGTTCCGACCCTTTACCTATCGACGTAAAGCCCCTGCGGCCTCCCGATCAGCTTACTGCCAACCAAACCCGGTTTTCCTTCAACTATCCGGGAGAACAACTGCCCATCGCCATTGATGCCCTCTATAATCCAGGCAGACAACGCATACGTCTTTTACCCGCTGAGATATCATTTCACTCCAGCAATGAACGCGTCGTTCAGATCAATTCATCCGGGATGGTTGTGGCTACTGGGCCAGGGCAAGCGGTGATTGCGGCGAGTTACGAGAGCAAAGCGGCCATGATCCTGGCTTTCGTGGCGGATACGATCCCCGGCGATTTCGATGACGACGGTTTTGTCACGGAGGAGGACCTTAAAATTTTGCTCTCCAGCCTGCATGTCGATCCCACGCTCGATCTGGAACATCTGCCGCCTATTCCGGCCGTTCCAGTCGCTGCCTATGACGCCCGTGATTTGAATCATGATGGGGTGCTGGATTTGAAGGATGTTCAAATCCTGCGCGGACTGCTGCAGCATTCCCGGTTGAACGTACAGGTGGCGTGGCTGGGGGCGCCCACCATAAGCGGAAGCGACGTCGCCTGCGTGATCACCGTCCGCAACGACGGTCCAAATAAGGTGCAGGGCGGCCGTCTGGAAGGCCGGTTCGTCCTGGAAACCGGATCGGGCGCTCCGAAAGAAGTGCGCCCGGCCGATGAAACGCTCGTGGATTTGGATGACCCGCGAATCAAAGCCGGACCCACAGGCGATGACTGCCTCTATTCATGGGACGGAGAGTTGGCGATTGGATTTGGCTGTTCCGTCGAACCATTAGCGCCGAATCATGCCGAGAACATCCGAATCCGGTTGGTACCGCGTGTGGCGGGGATGCTCAAATTGACGCTTCAAGCCTCCGCGCCCACCTCCGAGGAGATTCAGCAGGTCGCGAGTCAAATCCAAATTCGTGAGATGTCGCAGCCGCCGTCCGAAGGGGTTCCGGATCAGGTGGTTCCTAATCCGGATAGAATACATTTTGCTTCTCCAGGGGAACACGAGGCCCTGGGTATCGACGCTCTTTACGGATCGGAGGATGAACGCGTCCGTCTCAACCCTTCCTCGGTCACCTATCACTCCAGCGCCCTGGCTGTGGCCAGCGTGGATCGGTTCGGGCAGGTCACCGCGACCGGGCCCGGCGAAGCTTTTATCGAAGCGCGCTATGGGGAGCGATCGGCTTTGGTCGACGTCATTGTGCCGGATATTTCCCTGTCGAGTTCCACCCCAAGCGGTCAGGAACTTAGTCCCGTGAACGCGGCCAAGCTCGCGCTCGAAGCAAACTGGTCGGTCACAAACCCCACCGTCGGCAGCCCCGTGACCTGCAAGGTCAAGCTGCGCAATGCGGGCCGCGATGCCGTGGATAAAGAAGACTTGGCCGGCCGATTTATCCTGGTCTCAAGCGCGACGTCGGCAGGGTTGGACGGCCTGCAGATCATCGCCACTCCCGGAGGCGAGAAGTGCTCTTCTTCCTGGGATGAGGTCCAGGAACTTGATTTTCATTGTCCGGTCCGGGGATTGGCGGCGAACATTTCGGAAGATTTCCAGATCCAGCTAATCCCGCATGCGGTAGGCATGCTGAATCTCATCCTTCAGGCTTCTTCGCCGGCATCCGAACAGGTGGAAGAGCATCAAATACAGATTGAAATTCATCCAACCCCCTAATGGGATACTCGCGAGTTAGGATGCGGCAAACCGCGTTCCGATACGCTCCCCTTCAACAATTCTTTTCAGCAGGCCGCGGCGAATCCCGCTGGCAATCACCATGGGAACACCATGCGACGTGGCGTACCGGGCGGCGCGGATCTTGGTCATCATGCCGCCTGACCCGCCCTCCGAGCCGGGGGCCGCGTGCGCGACGGCTTCGATGGCGCTGTCGATGCGCGCAACGACCCTAATGAGCTCCCCTCGGCCATGACGGGGAGGATGCGTCAGGAGCCCATCCACATCCGTCAATAAGACCAGCAGGTCGGCCTTCACGTTGACGGCCACGTACGCGGCCAGGCCGTCGTTGTCCCCCATGCGGATTTCTTCCACGGCCACGGTGTCATTTTCATTAATGATCGGAATGACGCCCGCTTGAAGAAGCGTGCGGAGCGTTGTCTGGGCGTTCTGCCGCCGGATCTTCTTTTCAAAATCTTCGCGGGTGAGGAGCACCTGCGCGACGCTGACGCCGCGGCGGCGGAAAAAAGCGCGATAGGTTTCCATGAGGCGCGGCTGGCCGACCGCCGCGGCCGCCTGCTTTTTGGCGAGCTCGACGGGACGTTTTTTCCAGCCGAGTTCCCCCATCCCCGCGGCGATCGCCCCGGAGCTGACCAAGACGACTTGTACGCCGCTCTTCCGGATGGACGCAAGCTCTCCCGCCAAGCGCGCCATGCGCGCCCGGTCAAGATGCCCTCCGTCGCGCGTGAGGAGACTCGTTCCGATTTTGACGACAAGACGTCGAATGCCCATAGGGATGCCGGTATTATACAGGTTAGGAATCCGCCGGCCGCTTGGCGGCAAGAAAGGCTCGCCTTAAGCGTGCCCAATCGCGACGGTACAAAACGATCGGCGGATCAAGACTGCGATCGGTGAGCACGACCTCCTCTCCTTCCATCGGCTTTAGCGACGGCCCCCAAAGAAGATCAAATACATTGGGCGCGTAGAGGCATAACGTCTCAGGAAGAGGGTTGATCTGCAAAAAGGTTTGGAGCGGGATCGCGCCGGCTGTAATCGAATAGCGACCGGCTTCGACCACGCGGGGCAGAGGACGCGTGACGTACCCCAATTCCGGAAGCCGCAGCATTTGAGTGAAAGGCCACTTGGTCATGAGGAGGTTGTCAAAAGCCTTTTCTTCGAGCATATGACAGAGCCGGCGGTTCGCCTCCAAATCCAGCAGATATTCTCGGCTGCGTTCGAGTTCATGGCCCGAACGGCCGTCCTGAGCCGATAGACGCGGTAAGAGGCGCCCGTTTTGGTTGATCAGATTGATGAAAAGAATCGTTCCGGCGAGGACCATCGATCGGCGCGGCTGTTCCCGAAGGAGAAACGCGATTAAAAGGGCCATCGGAAAGAGGATCATGCAGAGGTAGCGCGGCAGCGCGATCGGATAAATCAGAAATGAACCCCAAAAGACCGAGACGAAGATCAAGAGAAAACCCATAAGCCGCCGATCAGGTTCTGAGTGAAGCTTCTGCAGGCGCGCCCTTTTTTTGAACCAATAAGCAACTCCCAGAATGAGGATCAACAGCTCAAAAGTCTCCATGGGATAGAGGGCCGGCGCCCGATGATAAAAGCGAGTCGCCGTATCCGAGAGATCCCAAGGAACGATGGTGGAAACTAAAACCATCCAATACTTAAGCAGCAACATGACAGGCAACGGGATTAAAAGTAATGCCAACCGGCCGTACTCTTTTCTGTTCCGCAGCCCGCGCTGCGAAAAGCCGAACGCGACGGCAAAGACAGCGCAGCACAAGGCGGGTAAAATGGCCGTTCCCTTGATAAACCAAGCGGCAACGCATGCGGCCGCAGCCAAACCGAATTGGCCTTGTCCTATTTCGTAGATGACGGCGCCCGAAACGGCGGCTATGGGTACTTCCAAGTACATCGATGCAGTCTGACCTGACCAGATGGGATCTGCCGCGGCCGATAGGATCCAAAGAAGCCCGGGCCAGAAGAGCGGACGGCGCGCGCGGACCATCGCGATAAAAAGCACGACGGTCCAACTGGCGCAAAGGAGCACGACAAGATGGAATATCAGAAACACGCTTGGTGGGTTTAGAACGTGGGAAAGCAGCGCAAAGAGCGGAGAAAAGGCATAAAACAGGTCTACATTGGCTCCGCCCTTCTCATAAATCGGCTGAGCCATCAATCCTTTATAGCTGAAATGATTTCGGGAAAGCCAAACGCCTTGAGAATAAACACCGACTAGACCATCCCAATAGGGAGGATCGAAAAGATGCGCATGGTTTACCAGCCATAAGACGAGAAAAACGTCCAAGAACAGGATGCGGTTGGAGGGGAAAGAGAATCGTCGCACGAGCGCGTGAAGAGGCCCCCGCCGTCCTTAGCGGCGAGACGGTCGGAAGGGACGCCTGGAAGGAAGGTTCCTGGGTTTTTCATCGTCGACTTCAAAGTAAAATTCAAAGACGCCGATCTTGATCGTATCTCCGGGTACGGCCCCCTGCCGCATGAACTCTTTTTCGACTCCCATTTTTTTGAGAATATTCTGGAAGCGGCGCAGCCCTTCGGATTGATTAAAATTGGTCATGGCCGCCAGGCGCTCCACTTTCGCGCCCAATACTCGGTACATCCCTTCCTCTTCCTTCTTCACCTCGTAATCGAGCTCAATCACAAACCGGTGAGGCTCAATCTCGACAGGCTCTACCTCGATAGGCTCCGGCTTGGCAAGTTCCTTGGCCGCATAGGCCAAAAGCGCGTCCAGCCCTTGGCCGGTGGCGGCCGAAATGGGAAAGACTTTCGATTTCTTCCATCTCTTTCTGAGCGCAATCAGGGCATCGTCCGCCCCGGTGAGGTCCATTTTATTCGCGACGATGACCATGGGCTTTTTCATCATCTTGGGCGAGTATTGGCGCAGCTCCTCATTGATCATCTTGATGGCGGAGTAGGCATCCTGCCCGTCGAAACCGGAAATGTCCACCATGTGCGCCAGAAGCCGGGTGCGTTCCACATGGCGCAGGAAATCCACCCCGAGCCCCCGGCCCGTATGCGCGCCTTCGATCAGTCCGGGGATGTCGGCCATCACCATCGTGACACCATGCCATTCCGCGATGCCGAGATTGGGGTTGAGCGTGGTGAACGGATAATCGGCGATTTTGGGACGCGCGTTCGTGAGCCTGGCCAAGAGGGTCGATTTGCCCGCGTTGGGGCAGCCAATGAGTCCGATGTCCGCCAAAAGCTTGAGCTCAAGGTCCAACGTAAACTCTTCGCCCGGTTCGCCTTTTTCAGAAATGTGCGGCGCCGTCGTGCGCTGGGTTTTAAAGGAAGAATTTCCACGTCCACCGCGTCCGCCTTTGGCGGCCAAGAACGTTTGTCCCGGCGTCCGGAGGTCGGCCAATATGCTTCCATCGCGGTAGACGAGGGTCCCCATCGGAAGAAAAACCCGGAGGTCTCCGCCGCCGTGACCCATTTTGTTGGAACCCATGCCCTTTTCGCCTTCGGGCGCATAATAATGCGGTTTGTAGGTGAGGTCCAAGAGCGAGCGCTTTTGGGAGTCAGCCACCAGGATGACGTCGCCGCCGCGGCCGCCGTTTCCGCCATCCGGCCCGCCCAAAGGGACGAACTTTTCGCGGCGAAACGACATCGCGCCGTCCCCGCCGCGCCCTCCTCGGACGACAATGCGGGTATGGTCGACAAATAAAGACCGATCACGCGATTCGAATAACATTTGTACCTTCAAGGATGTTGTAGGGGCGCGTGGCGCGCGCCCTGCCATTACATTTCATGAAATTAATTAAATTGGATTGACCCGATGGAAATGGAAAGGGCGGCCGCCAGCCGCCCCTACAACGACCTTGAAGACGTTAGGCCGCGGGGTAAACAGAAACCTGCTTGCGGTCTTTGGATTTCCACTCGAACTTGACGACGCCGTCGACTTTAGCAAAGAGAGTATTATCCGACCCCATGCCCACGTTGCGTCCGGCGTACACCTTAGTCCCGCGCTGGCGAACGAGGATGTTGCCCGCGATCGCCTTCTCGCCGCCGAAAAGTTTAACGCCAAGTCTCTGGCCGGCGGAGTCCCGGCCGTTGGTTGAACTGCCCTGCGATTTCGTAGATGCCATGACTCGGACTCCTTAAGCGGAAATGGTTTTAACGAGCAGTTCGGTGTAGTTCTGCCGGTGCCCGATCGTCTTTTTATAGGTCTTTTTAGACCTCTTCTTGAAAACAAGGATCTTCGGCCCGCGGTCCTGCGCCACGACCTGCGCCGTGACCTTCGCCCCGGCAACCGTGGGTTTGCCCACCTGAATGCCGGCGTCGGTGGCGAGCAAAAGCACCTTTTCCAGGGTGATCTCCGCGCCCTTTTCGGCGGGGAGCGTCTCCACCTGGATCTTGGTCCCTTGCTCTACGCGATACTGCTTGCCGCCTGTTTCAATGATTGCATACATAAAACCCTCTACCTTTGAAAGAATGGGGAGCCGTTATAGTACTAAGTTGACGTCGGAGGAATCAAACGGAGGAGCGCCGCTCATCGCTTAGGCCGCGCGCTTCTCTCGGCTGTTGAACCGCGTGAAGGGTGCATGGCGGTACAACATAGCAGGCCACACATAGCGCCAAAATTTAACGGTCAAACCAAATCCCCCAGCAAGTACAATCCAGGCGGCGGAGACTTCGGCAAGGAGCAGAGCCACCGGCAATCCCATCACAAAAAGCATCATCGCTGCGACCGGAGCCGCCATCCATGCGCCGGCAGCGGCAGCGCCTGATGCAAGCATCATTTTTGTTGCCTCAGTTTGAGTTCCATCTTCCAGATGCAAAGAACGTGGATCGGGCACTTCTCTTGCCCCGTCAAATTTTGGCGTCGCAATAAGCCTGGTGTGTTGACCATCAGCCACGGATCGGAGCGGATGGATTTTAGCGAAGGGGAAGGCGTCTTTGTAGAGCGGAACACTGCGACCGCTGAAATATCTGGCATTCGGATCATCTTGATCGAGTAAGTGACCCTGCTGGAGAGCATCAAACACAAAGTATTGGTCGTTGGTTGTGCGATAGACCGCCCAACCGTGATTCACTCCTCGAACATAATAAACTTGTCCTGAAAGAATGCCGTCTTCAATCATCCACTCCAGCAGAGCCGCGCTCACGATTCCCATATGGCGACAGACGCCGCCGTGCTCAATGGCTTCCCCAATGGGAACTTCTAGCGATAAGTTCCTGGCCTTACGTTTTTTGATCCAATCATCCCAGAAGGCCTCGTTCTCGTGCACATTCGCTTTGACGGCCGCAAAGATAATTGGGAGCAATTCGCCTTTTTGCGCAGAATCTAAAAACCGCAGATTCTTCGGATCGATGGCTGCCGTCTCTAGGACTTGTAGACGCAGCTGAGTAAGCGGTTTGTCTTGTTCTCGCTGAACAACAATATGTTCACGCCTATCAGCATTTTCCCGCATAGTGCTGATGCCGCCATTAACCGGAGTTCCATTCTCATTAAATAACTCTCCGATTTGAAATCGTCCTTGAGCATTCCCTGAGATGAACTGTCCCGCTGCGTGGCCGCCCAAGGCGTCCAGAGGCACAGGAGTCTCGTTGAAGGAACGACGCATCGTCACAATCGTGATATCGTCGTCTTTGGCGCGATCGTGCCCGCGCGCACCCTGATTCAAGAAAGGATCGAGGTCTGCCCGCGCGCGCGCCGCCTGCATCAGGAGCACTGAATCGTCGAAAGCCGCGATTTCACTATCCGTGAGATTGTCATGAATGCCGTCTGAGGTGAGGAAGATCTCCGTATCCGCCGGAAGGAAGAGCCAGGTGACGGAGGTATCGAAGGGGCTGAATGCAGGGTTGGCTGAAATGCCTCCCCAGATGCCACTACGACTTTCGAATGCCGCTGTCTGGTCGGCGCTCAGAGCGCTTTTGTCATGTACCTCGGAAATCCATGATTGGTTCTTCGTGGCGAGAAATGCATTGATCTGATCGAAGGAGTTAAAATGTTGCGAGCCCGCATGATCGGCGGCGTTATCCACCGTGAGCACTTGGAGTTTGTTGTCCGGCAATCGGGCATAGGCGCGCGAATCGCCGCGATTAAAGACCATAAGCTCCATCTGATCCGGATTGCCTTGGACTGGGCGTTTGATAACGACTGTGACCGTCGTCCCAGCCTCTATGTCGATATTCTTTTTTTTGACTTCTCCTTTCGCCATCGCCCGTAGATGAGATTCCGCCCGGGCAAGCACATCGATAACCTGCTGAGAGAGCTGCGAGCCATCCATAGCGGACATCTCTGGCAGGTTTTTAAGTTCCTTGCTAACGAAATCGAGAACTTCCCGAGCGGCTTTCTTGCCGTCCTTGGCGCCCCCGACGCCATCGAAGAGGAGGCCAACCTGCACGCCGCCGGGAAGTTCAAGGGTCGCGGCGGCATCCTGGTTGATTTTTGTTTTCCCGCGATTGGCAAGGGTATGCACGGTAAAATTTTCCCCCGGCAAAAGACGACGGCGCATGCGGGCGATTTGGATGCCTAGTTCTTTGATCTCAACGCCCACTTGACGTCCGGCCTTGATCGACTTCTGGACAATAGGGCGAGCCCAAAGGGCCGCCCAACTCGGGATCAGGTTGTCTAAGAGCGCCAGAGACACGGTGGGTTGCTGAAGGGTTACGCGCAGCGCGGCCAAGTCTATGGCAGCTTTCATTTCCCCCATTTGATTGCTTACGCCGCGACTCAACAAGGAAATTTTGGGATCGGAGCCGAGTTCAGCCTCGACAATCCATTGGCTCACGCGACCATAGTCCTGATCACGTTTCCTTAAGTGAGCCGCTACGGGCGTTCCTTTATCCTTCGAAAGATCGCTTTGTATACGTTCAAGGTAGGCCTCCACGATGGTGCGCCGGAGGGACTGGACCAGCCCGAAAGGATCGCGATCGCCGACGGCCGCAGCCTCCTTCCTGAGGTCCTGCGCCGCCGTCCAGGCTACATCGTAGGCCACCGGCAAGAGTTCGCCGGAAGGAGCGCGCAAGGACCGGCTAAGCGTTTGAGCTCGCGCCTGAATGCCCAATGCTGTATACGCTTTTGAAACCTCCTCAAGCGCCGTGGAAGGAAGATCCAATTCTTGGACTTTGATAACTAAAATGCTTTTCAGCGATCTCAAAATGAGCAGTTCTGTTTCAAGAGTATCTGGAGTCACGGCGGCGGCTCTCTTTAAAAACTGCCTTATGTGATCTTCGAATTCGGCCTGCTGTCCAAGTTTGGCTTCGGCGGCCGCTGCGGGCGGTGGAGTTGAGGGACCGAAATGGGGAGGGGGCGGAGCGACAGGCTTACCAGGAAAATCAGGCAGGGCCTTCCACTCTTCGGCTTTCTGCACAGCCACGCCAAAACTATCTATGAAATTTTTGATTTCGCCTTGCAGAGAATTGATCCTCCTTTCCAGATCGGCCGCCCGTTCAGCTGTCATCTCGTCGGCATATTGCCGGATTTCCGCTTGCAGACCCGTCAATCGCGACCGAAAAGCTTTCTCTTGGAGCGTGGGGGCGGCCAATTTCCGATCGTAAGCCCTAATATATCCCTCATGTTGAACGTAAATGCTTTGAAAGTCCTCGATCTTGGTCAGTGCGTTGTGAATAGCATCGACGCTATTTTGGAGCTGTTGAATCCGCGCGAGGCTGTCCTCGGCAGCCTGCGAAGGGAGGTATGTGATCTGAAACGGCCTTTGGCCCTGGATAGCAACGGTCACGGTGAAAGCCTCATGCACCGGCTCCCCGGATGCCTCGATGGAGATCGCTTCACCTTTTGATAACAAGCCGACCACGCCTGGATTCCAGTTTCCGCCCGGGCCGATCGTCAGCAATTTACCTGATTTAAAATCGACCGGTCCTAGAACCGGGACTACGCCACCTTCGCGATACCCTTGCGCCAAAAGCCGACCGCTCTCCTGCCATACGCGAATTCGTGCGTCCGCATCCGGCCCCGCTTGGATCCAGACGTCGGTGCCGTTCATCGCATGAACCGTGCTCCCTAATTTATCTTTTGAAATGGGGAGCGTCTTTGCGCCGGGAATTTGCGGCACGTTCCACTCCACGCGTGTCGCTTGATAAATTAGATTGTGGGATAAGTTCTCGAATTCCATAAACGGTACGCCCCCGCGGATCGTGACTCGGAGCTTGAATTGCTTAGCATCAAACCTTGAACTTGTATCGGGGATCTCAACTTCGCCGATACCTGGAAATTTCCCAAAAGTGTATTCCCGATCAATCGAGCAAACAGCGGACTGCCAAGTCGGTTCTGTCTCTAGGTAAACCCGAAATCCCTTGTCACCCTCCTCCATACCAATTCGGAGCCGCGCCTTCGGCGCCGACACAGACACGCCCGCTCGTCCATCAAAAGGAGCGTGGATTATCCGCTCGGGATGATTCGGGGCAGCCAGCGTGACGGCTTTTTTCGGCAGCGCCTCAGCGGCCTGCCGTTCGGCTTCCAAATTAACGGCCTCGGCGTGACGGAGGCGCCCCTCGGCTAACGCCGCCTGATACTCACCGTCCAACTCGGGATAGGGGTTATTGCCGCGCCAGGTCTCGAGCGCTCCCATGTGGCCAGCTAGCGCCGAGACTCCAGCGAGCGACTCAACCTGGCGGACGATCTCGGCGAGAGCGGCGCGGGCGGCAAACACAGCCAGTTGGCGCGCTTCTTCTAGAACAGCCTTTTCACGCCGGCCGCGGGCCTGCGTCAACGCTGTTTCATACTCACCGTCCAATTCGGGATAAAGGTAGTTATCGCGCCAGACCTCGAGCAACCTGATGAAGTCGGCGAGCGCCTGGCTCGCAAAGAGCGACTGGCCGCGGGCGACGAGGCTGGCGAGATCGGCGCGGGCGGCAGACACGGTGCGCTGGCGCTCTTCCAATTTAGCGGCCTCATCATGACGGCCGCGGGACTCGGCTAACGCTTGTTCATAGGCATCGGCTAGTTCGGGATAAGGGTTGTTGACCCGCCAGGTCTCGAGCTCTCCGATCAAGCCGGCCAGCGCTTGGCTTCCCGCGAGCGACTGGCCGCGGACGACAAGGCCGGAGAGAGCGGCGCGGGCCGCAGACACGCTCCGCTGGTGCTCTTCCAATTTAACAGCCTCTCCGTGACGTCCTCGGGCCTGCGTTAATGCCTCCTTATATTCATCATCCAACTCGGGATAAAGGTAGTTATCGCGCCAGACCTCGAGCAACCTGATGTAGCCGGCGAGCGCCTGGCTCCCTACGAGCGACTCGCCCCGCGTGACAAGCCCGGCCAGAGCAGCCCGGGTGGTCTTGACTGTGCGCTGGTGTTCCTCTAATTTAACGGCGTCTCCCTGACGGCGGCGTGCCTCGGCCAACGCCTGATCATAGGCATCGGTCAGTTCTGGATAGGGGTTGTTGACGCGCCAGGCCTCAAGTTCCCCGATGAAACCAGCCAGCGCTTGGCTCCCCACGAGCGCTCCGCCACGGAGGACCATTTCGGCCAATGCGCTGCGGGCGGACTCGACCGTGCGCTGGTGTTCCTCTAACTTAACGGCGTCCGCGTGACGGCGGCGCGCCTCGGCCAACGCTTGATCATAGGCATCGGCCAGTTCGGGATAAGGGTTGTTACTGCGCCAGACCTCGAGCTCCCTAATGAAGGCGGCCAGCGCCTGGCTTCCCACGAGCGACTGGCCGCGGGCGAAAAGGCCGACCAGAGCGGCACGGGCGGCAGCCACGGTGCGCTGGTGCACTTCCAAATTAACAGCTTCTCTGTGACGGCCGCGAACCTGCGTTAAGGCCGCCTCATACTCAGCAATCAGTTCGGGATAAGGGTTGTTGCTGCGCCAGGCCTCAAGCTCCCCAATGATACCGGCCAGCGCCTGGCTTCCCACGAGCGACCCACCCCGGCCGACCATCTCGGCCAAAGCGGACCGGGCAGACTCGACCGTGCGCTGATGTTCCTCTAATTTAACGGCGTCTTCGTAACGGCCGCGGGCCTGCGTTAACGCTGCCTCATACTCAGCAGTCAGTTCGGGATAAGGGTTATTGCCGCGCCATACCTCGAGCGCTCCGATGTGGCCGGCCAGCGCCGGGACTCCAGCGAGCGACGCGCCATCGCGGTCCAGCTCGGCCAGAGCAACCCGGGCCGTCTCGACGGTACGCTGGTGTTCCTCTAACTTAACGGCATCTCCGTGACGGCGGCGCGCATCGGCTAACGCTTGTTCATACGCACCGTCCAACTCGGAATAAAGGTTGTTGCCGCGCCATGCCCCAAGCTCCCCAATGAAACCGGCCAGCGCTTGGCTTCCAGCGACCGCCCCTCCACGGACGACCATTTCGGCCAATGCGCTGCGAGCGTCGGACACGCTCCGCTGGTGCGCTTCTAATTTAACGGCCACTTCATGACGGCGGCGGGCCTCTGCCATCGCCGCCTCATACTCACCCTCCGACTCGGAATAAAGGTTGTTGCCGCGCCATGCCCCAAGCTCCCCAATGAAACCGGCCA
>Ga0206840_1060_pt1 | contig 17575 bp, 27 predicted proteins | sample Alteio_BWOrgCont_24_FD_152633 | JGI IMG/M metagenome (GOLD analysis project Ga0206840, IMG submission 152633) | Enriched cells from forest soil in Barre Woods Harvard Forest LTER site, Petersham, Massachusetts, United States -... | ecosystem: Environmental > Terrestrial > Soil > Temperate forest >... | reverse complement strand
AAATATCATTGAGCACATTCATGGACGCTGTTCCATCGCTAAACGAAAGACTCAGACGGTTGAATTTCCGGACAATGGCTTTTTTCTCCAGGATTTTATCCAATAAGATTTCGAAATTTTTGGTGTTCCCTGAACAAAAACGGCCGACACTCCAGGTAGGATCAGAGTTGACACCAAAGATGATCTCATCCTTGGCCTGACGGGCCGCCTCTAGAAATGTACCATCTCCTCCAACGGTGATGATCAAATCGTGGGACTTAAAATTAAGAGGGGTCCCTCTGCAGGCCTTTGTAAATTTCAGCTTCCTGTTTTTTAACACCGCCTCGACGTAAGAAAGGCTCCAAAAATGGTTTGAATGGGTGCGCCGGAACCTCTTGATTTCTTCCGAATTAAGCAACCCCTCCAATTGGGCCAGGCGCCGGCGGTCGCTTAGGAAATACCCGGCATAGGTGCTGTTTTTATAGAGCAGTAGAATATTCATTTTTTAACACCAATTTTATTTTTGATTCTATCTCTTTAAACGACGTGAAAATGGCATCAGCATCCTTTAAATAAGCGGCAGGCAAGGATGTCTCAAGACCCAGGCAGAAAAGGCCCGCCGCCTTGGCGGAACGGATGCCAAAGGGGGCATTCTCAAAGACCGCAGCTTCTTGAGGCTTAACATTAAGTTTTGCCATGGCCTGCAGGTACGGCTCCGGATGCGGTTTGCCGTTTTGGACATCGCAACCGCAAACAGTGACATCAAAACAATCCCACAACTCTTTGGGAAGGAGCTTTTGCGCCTCGTGACGGGAAGTGCCGGTGACCAGCCCTAACTTAAAACCCCGCGCATGATATTTTTTGATAAACGCCCTGCTTCCCGGAATGAATTTACGTTTAAAAATTTCTTTAAATAATCTCTCCTTGGCTTCAAGCATGCCCCGGGCCCTTGTTTCGGTATGGAGAATTTTTTTCTCAATGAATATTTCACGCACGCTCTCAATGCCCTTTTGCCCTTCCCGCTTATAAATATCTTCATGGCTTGCAATGATCCCTTCAGCCGCAAAGACCGACCTCCAGGCCTTAAAATGATACGGCATGGTATCTGTAATGACACCATCCATGTCAAAAATAAGGGATGATAAACACAATTGCATGGGAAAACGGGGCATTCTTTTATCTATTTTCTTCCTGGGACTCTTCTTTTTGTTGGATGAAGTCCTGCTGCATTTGCTGCAGTTGTTTTTCTTGTGTTTTTAAAGTCTGGTTGAAACTCTTTTGACGGTCTGCTTCAGCTTTTTTCTCAGCTTGCACTTGAGCTGACTCGGCTTTTAACCTGTCCTTTTGTTTACGCAAGGCCTCTTTTTTAGCCAGCAGCCGCGCTTTTTCTTCATCAGTTTTGGCCTTTAATTCCGCCTTTTCTTCGGCCCGGTCCGAGGCCAGGTTCTTTTCATAATTTCTCAGAAAAAATTCCCGTTCAGCGAAATCAGTGTCTCTCCAGTTTTTGTCAAATTTCTTTTGGAAAGCATAGCGCAAAAAAAAGGGGGCCTGGGTGAGGCGGGGACCAAAATCTCTTTTTAACTGGGCGTCTTCATCTTTGGCATAAGAAGAGGTGGTCAGCATCACAAATACAAACAAAAATAAATATTTAACCATACACAGACCTCCACTCTTCCCACCCGCCATCCATGCTGTAGACCTGTTTAAAGCCCTGGCCGGCAAAAAATAAAGCGGCCTGCTGGGAAGAGATGCCATGGTAACAATAGCATATTAAAGGCTGTTCTTTATCGGCATTTTTTAAAAACCCGTCGATGTTCTCATTGTTCAGGTTTTGGGCCTGGGCCATGTGTGCCTGCTCAAAAGAAGCAGGGTCCCGCACATCAACAATGGTGGCAGGGCCTAAACTCATGAGTTCATGAGCTTTCTGGACGGAGATCCGTGTAAAAGGTTCCATAATTAATTATAGCATATTAAATCTGGCAGGGCAGGAAAATACGAAAAGTTGAACCTATTTCAGGAGAGCTTTCTACTTCAATTTTACCCTGGTGAGCGGTGACTATCTGGCGCACAATGGCAAGCCCCAAACCCGTGCCCCCCGCTTCCCTGGAACGGGCCTTATCAATCCTGTAGAAGCGCTCAAATACACGGGAAAGATGTTCCGGGGCGATCCCCACCCCATTGTCCTTGACCTCGATGCGCAGGTATGGATTTTCCAATTCAGCCTCAATGCTGATAAGACCCCCGGGCGGGGTGAACTTGACGGCATTATCCAGAAGGTTCAAGAAAACCTGCTCTATCCTCTGGCGGTCGACCAGGACATGCGGCAGGTCTGCCGGGACATTGACAACCATCCGGTGCTTTTTGTCTTCAATGACCTTCCTTTGCAGGGCCACGACTGAATTGATGACCTTGTTCAGGGCCTCAACGGTGAAATGCATTTTTACTTCCTTGGACTCAATGGAAGACAAGATCAACAGGTCATTGACGAGGCTTTCTAAGCGCTGGGCCTGTTTATCGATGATATCCAGAAACCTGGCCAAGGTCGCAGGGTCATCCTTAGCGGAGGTCTTTAAGGTCTCTACAAAACCTTTGATCGCTGTCAACGGGGTCTTTAATTCATGGGACACATTGGCCACGAATTCCGCACGGATCTTTTCTAACCTTTTTAATTCGGTAATGTCATGAAAAATGGCGATCAGGCTCAAGAGCTTCTCCCCGTGACCAATGACCGGCGAGATCTGCATGCTGAAAAAGGAATCCTCCGGCCCGATAATATTGATTTCCTTCTTGACCGCGCGTTTACGCTCAAGCGCTTCCTTGATCGAATCATTGATTTCCTGGTTCCAAATGACCTCCCAGTATAATTTTCCCTGGGTTTCCTTGGACCTTAATTCCAGCAACTGGCAAAAATTAGGGCTGGCGAGCTCAATTTTTCCCCTGGCATTGATGACAATGACGCCCTCTGCCATGCTCGAAAGGATTGTTTCAAAATTTTCACGCTCGACGGAAGAAGTGCTGAGCTGCTTTAAAAAATCGTTGCGGACAGTGTCGTTGGAGTTGTTGATTTGCAGAATGCGGCGCTGGTAAAAATGGCGGGAGAGTAAAAAGACGAGGGCGGCCACGACCAAAACAATGGAAATCCAATAGACCATTATTCAACGTCCTTGAAACGGTACCCGACCCCTCTGACAGTTTCAATATAACCCTCGGCTTCCCCTAATTTTTTGCGTAAACCGCGCACATGCACATCCACGGCGCGGTCGATGATGAATTTCCCCTCTTTCCAGACATTGTCCAAGATCTGCTCGCGGGACCAGACACGGCCAGGCGAACGGGAAAGAAATTCAATGATGTCAAATTCAATGGAGGTCAATTTGACCTCCCTGGCCTTGTAAGAAATCTTATGTTTCAATAAATCGATGTGGAAATCACCAAAACTGCGCAAATCATCCGTGGAACCTGAAGCTGCCTTCATCTCTACCATACGGCGGCTGATGGCCTTGATCCTCGCCACCAGGACCTTGGGACTAAACGGTTTAAGGATATAATCATCGGCGCCCATCTGCAGGCCGACCACCACATCCGCCTCTTCGGCCTTGGCGGTCAGCATAATGATGGGGACCTGTTTGGTCGCAGCATCGCTTTTGAGGGTCCTGCAAATTTCGATCCCGTCTACTTCCGGCAACATCAGGTCTAAAACAATCAAATCAGGCTTTCGTTTGCGGACAAATTCCACGGCCTGGCTGCCATCGTATAAACAGGCGATCTCATAGCCCTCGCGTTCCAGGTTATAGGTGATGAGCTCACTGATGTCACGGTCATCTTCGACGATAAGGATTTTCTTTTTGGTCATTTTAGAATTTTATATAATCCTAATTAAATTTTAATGACGGATTGATGAATTCTTGGTTAAGATTTTTTGTCTTTTTTTTGCAAAATCTTTCTTAATTTAGGCCAATGTTCTTGTGCCGTTATAAAACCAGGACAACAGCTGCTGGTGCAAAGACAGGGATGTTCATCGTAGGTATCCAGATCATAGCCGTAATTATAAGATATTTCTTCGTCTTTCCGGATATCGCGCAAGGCAATGACCCAGATACGCCCACGGATGATGTCCACTTCACAATTAGGCGCGCACGAATGATTGATGTATTTAGCCGTATTATAGCTCACATGGCCGTCAATATCATATTTTTTATTAAGGACAAAGATATATACGGCCCCTGCCTGCTTGTGCTTCTTGGCGTATTCAATCAATAAGGGGCCGCGCCGGTCAGCCTCCGCCTTGGTTATTTTCTCCCCCATGTATTCGATAATGCGCGTACCCTTACCAACGGCCTTCCTGGCAAATATGCCCCAGCCGTGGATGGAAGATTTCTTTTTATAAATATATTCATTAGGCGGCATAATTATTGAGGGCGAGGAGCAATCTTTCAATGTGCTGGGTGGTATTGTAAAGGTGCGGGGAGGCGCGCAGCTTATTTTTCCAAAATGCCAGGTGGAAACCCTGGGCCTTCAAATACTCGAATAAACGAAAATTTTGGGACGGGTCTTTATACGAAAAGACGACGATATTGCTTCTTTCGCTTTCAGCGCGCGGACTGACAAGCTCAAAGCGCCCATCAAGGTCTTGGATGATTTGATCGACCAATAAACGGTTATGCCGCTCAATATTATCCAAACCGACGGACAAGAGATATTCAATCGAGGCCGTCCAGGGCACATAATTAAAAAAATTGGCCGTACCGAAAACATCGTAGCGCCTGGCTGAATGGTCATTTTTCAAGGTGAGCGCCCCTTCAGAATTCAAGCTTGCTTCATCCATGAGACTGATCCAATAATTTTGGGCATAATCCAATTGCTGCCGCAACTCTTTTTTGATCCAACAAAATCCTGTGCCGTAAGGTCCAAGCAACCATTTATAACCCGCGCAAACCACTGCATCCACCTCCCATTGCAGCAAATCAATTTCAAAGGCCCCGGCGGCCTGGCTTAAATTCACTATACAAAGAATACCATGCGCACGGCACAATCGGCCAATGGCTGTTACATCCAGCTTAAAACCTGTGAAGCTATGGACCAGCGGAAGACACACCAGCCTCGTTCTGTGATTGATTGCACGGGCGAGCTCCTCGGCAGACAAGACATGCTTTTGGGCCGCCAGCTGATGGACAATCACCCCTTTGGCCTCCAAGGACAACCATGGCAGAATGTCCGTCGGGAAATCATTTTGTAAAAGGATGATCTCATCACCTTTTTTAAATTCAAGGCCATTGGCCAAAAGATGAAGGCCATAGGTGGCACTGTTGCCCAATATAACATCGTCACCGTCGACGTGAATAAGACGGGCGATGCTCCTTTTTAATTCCAGGGGTATCTGTTGGAATTTAGGAATAGTCAACAGGTGCGGAGATAATTTCCATTGAACGGCCTCGCTCAAGGCCTCAGCGGCTTTTTTGGGGATAGGGCCTTCGCTGGCCACATTCAGCCAGATATGGCGGGGGTCTATGGAAAAATCGCCGGTGTAATCAGGAGAATTCATTGATCTGCGGTCGGATGTTTTTATAAAAGGCCTTGTCCTTGGGGTGCGTTAAAAGACCTTCCACCTCGTCGGGATGGACCCAGCGGGCTTCGGGATGGCGGGCATCAGGTGGTTTTAATTCCATCTGTTGGGTCGTAAATAAAAAAAACAAAAGCACCTTCCATTCGCTTTTGTCTTCCATGGCATTCTTGCCTATTTTATAGCGTCCGTAGGCGCCCAGGTGCTTTATAAAATGGACTTCTGTAATTCCTGATTCTTCCTTCGTTTCACGGATGGCCGCCTGGAGCGGGTCTTCGCCGGGATCAACATGCCCCTTAGGCAGGGACCATGAATTACCGCCCTGGCTTGTGACCAAAACTTTCCCCTCTTGATTAAGGACAACTCCACCGGCGGAGACAGTGACCCTATTGGCTGGTTCCATAAAATTTCTTCCCCATTTCAATACGGTCCAAACCTTTCCGGACACGGTACAAATTAGTGTCCCTTAAAGAATAAACGCAACCGCAATACTCCTGTTGATAGAATTCTTCCCGTTTCGAAATTTCGTACATGCGCGCAGAGCCGCCTTTTTTACGCCAATTATACGTCCAATAAACCATGCCTTCATAGCGGCCTGCCGCTTTAAGGCCGCAGCCGTTGATCTGCTCCATGTCCTTCCAACGCGAAAGCCCCAGGGAAGATACAATGACTTGAAAACCATGTTCGTGGGCATAGAGGGCCGTGCGTTCAAAACGCATGTCAAAACAGGCGGTGCAGCGGGCCCCCCGTTCAGGTTCAAATTCAAGGCCCTTGACACGGCTAAACCAATTGGAGGTGTCATAATCAGCGTCGATAAAAGGAACGTTCATTTTTTGGGCAAACCTGATATTCTCATTCTTGCGTATTTCATACTCGTGGCGAGGGTGGATGTTGGGATTGTAGAAAAAAATGGTGAATTTGATCCTTGACGCCTCGAGCGCTTCCATCAGTTCGCCGGAACACGGGGCGCAACAGGAATGTAAAAGCAATTGGCTGGCACCGCCTGGAAGCTCTAATTGTTCACGTATGAATTCTTGCATAAAAAAAATAGGCCCCGCCAAAAGACGGGGCCTTGAAATAGAATTACTTTATGCTGCTTTAGTGACATTCACGGCTTGCTCGCCCTTGGGGCCTTGCTGAATGTCGAATTCCACTTCCTGGCCTTCTTCAAGGGTCCTGTAGCCGTCTGATTTGATCGCGGTGTGATGAACAAAAACATCTTTACCATTTTCTGGAGTGATGAAACCATAACCTTTTTGATTATTGAACCATTTCACTTTACCTTTTGCCATTACCTTGATCCTCCTTCTTGAGCTGACACCACCATTTATACATACTGCATAAAAGTATGCCTCACTTTTATTTACTTGTCAAATTATTCTTACTGTGTCACTGCCTGGCTGTCGGCGGAAGGATTGGCCACCTCTGTGCTTTTATTCAAATAAACAGACAGGGCTTTCCAGGTTTTACGGCCGACCTTGCCGTCTGCTTTCAGGCCGTTTTGGCTTTGGAAGGCTTCAATGGCTTTTTTGGTCTTGGGGCCGACGTGTCCGTCAATTTTACCATCATACAAGCCGGCGTTTTTGAGGGCTTCCTGGATTTGCTTAGGGCTCGGTTTTTCCGTGGTATCTTCAGGCGCGGATGCCATGGCCGGCTCTGTGACATCGGTTGTTGTGGCGGATGAATTTTCCACCACCACAGGGACAGCATTAGACATGTCGGCATTCTGGGAATTGTCCGTTACAGAAACTACATTCTCCGTCGCAACGCCATTAAGGTCATCAACGTCCTCTTTTTTCTTTTTATTGCAGCCTATAAAAGTTGTTAAACCAAAAACCACCACCAGGACCAGAACCAAATTTTTCATAGATGACCCTCAATCAATAAATTGTTAATAAAATCTTTATACTTTTATCTTACTGATGTTTTTTCCAATGTCAATTTTCTTTATATAAAAAAATAAATCTAATCTCAAACAAAACGGGCGCGCGCACATAAAAAAAGGCCCCAGCATGGCTGGAGCCCTTTTAAAGTTACCCAAAACGGAAATTTTTAGATCAACACATTAGCCTCATCCCAGGCAAATGTAGCTTCTTCTTCCTGTTGGGCCTTCTGATTTGATTCTTGATTATGCGGTCCGATCATAGGAATACACCTCCTTAAAGCCCCCATGGGGAATTTTTCCCCTTATCTTGGGTTAGATTTCACTAATAATATAGCCTATTTGATTAAAAAAGTCTAATACTTTTTGCAGAACTTTTGGGGACCAATAAATTCATATTGCGGAAAGCATGCCGGTGACGCGGGAAAACTTTTCACGCGGCTTGCCTATTTTACCTCCCCGCTCGATTTCAGCGGCATCAATTTTCTTCCAATCATCAAAAGAAACGATCCTGACCTCACGCTCCTGAAGAAACTTTAGCAATTCTTCACTGCTGGGGACTTCACAAGGATTTAACTGTTCAACATCTTCCAGCAGGGACTTGACTGTTTCCTCGGCATCCGGTTTATTGGTGCCGATCACACCCGTGGCCCCTCTTTTGATCCATCCGGCCACATACCAGCCAGTGAAAATCTGCTCAAAATCCATCACACGGCCCGCTTGATTAGGCACGACCCCACCCTGGGTCGAAAAAGGCAGCCCCTTGATAGGGATCCCGATATACCCAATGCTGCGAAAGAATATGCCGCAGTTGATTTCTTCAAACTTACCGGTCCCTCTTACTTTTTGCTTATTGGGCTCGCCGGTCAGCCTGCTGATTTCAAATTTAGCCCTCTGTACCCGGCCCTCACCGATGATTTCAACCGGGCTACGGTCAAAATGCAGAAAAAATTTACGCTTCCGGCCTTCAGGCTTGATGGACAAGAAACTTTGCATGATCTCATAATTCTTTTTACGTCCGGCATTGGCCGGGTCTTCCAATTCTTTCAGGCTTGCTTCATTAAGCTCCATCTCCTTAGGGTCAATCACCGGATAACAATCAGCCAATTCCCCCATTTCCTTGATTTCCGGAGCGGTAAAAGAGGCCTGGAGAGGACCGCGCCTGCCATAAACATGCACTTCTCTAATATTGCTTTTACTCAGGACATCCAACGCATTCTGGTTGATGTCCGTGTTTTTTAATTCTTCAGGGGTCTTGCAAAGGACACGGGCCACGTCCATGGCCACATTGCCATTACCCACAATGACCGCCACCTCATGGGAAAAATCAAAATGGTGGTCCTGAAAATCAGGATGACCATTATACCAGGCCACAAATTCGGTCGCCGTATAACTGCCCACCAGGTCTTCGCCGCTTATACCCAATTGACGGTCAGATTCCGCCCCGTAAGCAAAAACCACCGCGTCATAAAACTTGTTTAATTCAAAAACACTGATATTCTTGCCTACAGTCACATTGCCAAAAAAAGAAAATTTGGGGTTAGACGCGGTCTTCTCAAAAACCTTGGTGACATTCTTGATCTTGGGATGGTCCGGGGCGACCCCATAACGCACCAGGCCAAAAGGGACAGGCAATTTATCAAACATGTCCACCTTTATGTTCAAATCCTGCTTTAAAAGGGCCTCGGCTGAATAAAAGCCGCTCGGCCCACTGCCGACAATGGCCACCCTTAAGGGGCGTTCGGGCGTTCCTAAAACTGCCATAAAATGTCCTCTCTTGGATTCCCGCTTTCGCGGTAATGACATTTATTTCTTCTATCGTTTAAACTCCGTTGCCAAAACCAGATGCTTGATCCCTGCCTGGGAGGCGGCGTCAATGACCTGAACAACATAATCATACTTCACGTTCCTGTCCCCATTGATGATAATGGCGGGGTCATTATATGATTTCATGAGGTTTTTCAGCTTAAATTTAAAAATATCCAAATCCAATCTCAGGTTATATTTTTGATTTTCCATATAAACTTCACCGCTGGAGGTGATGCTGACATTGATGTCCCTGTTTTCCAGCGGTTGCTGATTGTGGGAAACCCGCGGCAAGGCTATTTTGATGCTGGAACGGTAAATTAACGGCGTTGTGACCATAAAAACGATCAATAAAACCAAGATAACGTCTGTAAAAGGCGCGATATTGATTTCTGCTATCAGTTTGTTGTTTCTCCGTCGTTTCATCTTTTCTTAACGCAGATTAAATCGACCAATTCCGAGGCGGCCAGCTCCATATCAATGACAAAATTATCAATTTTACGGGTAAACCAGTTATAACTAAGCACGGCAGGGATGGCCACCAAAAGACCTGCGGCCGTACATACCAAGGCCTCTGCAATGCCCACCGTCACTACGTCCATGCCGCCGCTGCCGGCCTTGGCAATATCACTGAAAGCACGCATGATGCCGATCACCGTCCCCAGAAGACCAATATAGACGGCGGTCCCGCCGATACTGCCGACAATCCCTATAAAACGTTCCAATTTAATCGTTTCAACGATGATTTCCCTTTCCATGGCATTGGAAATGAGCTTTTCATCATGGCCGTGCAGGTTCAGGCCAGCCAGGGCCACCCTTGCCACCGGTGTATCAATATTTTTACAAAGGCCTATAGCATTAAGGACATGGTTACCGGAACATTCTTTACGGATTTGATTCAAGATATCGACCCGGGAAAACTGAGACCGGCGGTTATAATAAACCACCCGTTCCAGGATCACCGCAATGGAAATAGTAGAACAAAGAATAAGGACATAAATAGTAAACCCGCCGGCAGAAAGAATTTGAAAGATACTCTGGTCCTTAAACATGTTTTTCTCCTTGCAAAGCTTCGCACTCTAAATGATAAAGGTTAATTCTAACCGAATCCCCCAGCCAAAACAAGAAAAATACAGTAATTCAAACTTGACTTATGCGGATCTTGGACTCAAAATGTCACAAAAAGGATTCCTTATGATGATAGCTTTACCTAAAGAAACCTGTCCCGGCGAACAGAGGGTCGCTTTTATCCCCTCTTCGGTCGAACGTTTGGTCAAAAAAGGCGCCCAAATCAGCATAGAAACAGGTTTAGGCTCCTCCTTGGGGATTGCCGATGATCAATATGCCAAGGCCGGCGCTTCCATTGAAACTAATCGCCAATCGTTATTATCTTCGGCTGATATCGTCCTGCGGCTGCGTAAACCTCCGTTGGAAGAAACCAATTTTCTGAAAAAAGGCTCCATCCATATCAGCTTCCTTGATCCATTTAATGAAAAGGCCTTGGTCCAAGCCCTGGCCCAGGCGCAGATCAGCGCCTTTAGCATGGAAATGATCCCACGCACCACCCGTGCCCAAAAAATGGACGCCTTAAGTTCACAGGCAAATCTGGCCGGTTACGTCACTGTTATTTTAGCCGCTGAACGCCTGCCTAAAATATTTCCCATGCTCATGACGCCTGCAGGCACCATTGCCCCGGCCCGTGTCTTTATTATCGGTGCTGGTGTGGCAGGGCTCCAGGCCATTGCCACGGCCAAACGTTTAGGGGCCCGCGTGGAAGCCTTTGACACCCGTGCGGTTGTCAAAGAACAGGTACAATCTTTAGGGGCCAAATTTGTAGAAATTGATTTAGGTGAAACTGGCCAAACCGCCCAGGGTTACGCCCAGGCACTGACCCCAGAACAATTAGAAAAGCAACGCCAAGGCATGGCCCGGGTTTGCAGCCAATCGGATGTCATTATCACCACCGCCCAATTATTCGGACGCAAGGCGCCGGTTGTCCTGACCCAAGAGATGATCGCGTCCATGAAGCCAGGGACCATTATTGTGGACATGGCTGTTGAGTCTGGCGGTAACGTCGAGGGTTCCAAACTCAATGAAGAAGTCATTACCTCCAACGGCGTGCGCATCCTGGGGATGGGGAATCTGCCCGGCAGGGTCGCTGCCCATGCCTCACAGGTCTATTCCGCTAATTTACATAATTTACTGGAAGAATATTGGGACCTGGAGAGTAAAACATTCAAACTCAATCTTGAAGACGAAATTATCAAGGGGGCTTTGATCACGCATCAAGGCCAGATTGTTAACGCAATGGTCAAAAAAAGCTGGGGGGTCTGATGGAACTTATCTATCTGCTTTTTATATTGGCACTTTCCATCTTCCTGGGGTTTGCCCTTATTTCACGCGTCCCTCCTCTTTTGCATACACCTTTGATGTCTGAGGCCAACGCCATTTGCGGGATCATCATCATTGGGGCCTTGATCGCCGCCGGGACACAAGCCAATAGCCCCCTGACCATCGTCCTTGGGACTTCTGCCGTGGCCCTGGCTAGCTTCAATGTGGTCGGCGGCTATCTGGTCACGGAACGCATGCTTAAAATGTTTAAAAAGAAGTCTTAAAGGGATTCCCGCTTTCGCGGGAATGACATTAAAACTTGGGGATAATAATGAACTCGGTTTTCTTGATGAATTTTGTTTATATCATCAGTTCTGTCCTGTTTGCTTTTGGCCTAAAATTTTTAGGCTCTCCGGTCAGCGCCCGGAAAGGGAACATACTCTCCGCCCTGGGTATGTTATTAGCTGTCATTGCCACTTTAGCAGGCAGCCATATCATCAACTTTCAATGGATCCTTCTGGGAGTTCTCGTTGGTGCCGGGTTAGGGATTTTGGTCGCCTTTAGGGCAGCCATGACCCAAATGCCTCAGATGATAGCGCTTTTGCATGGATGCGGCGCCCTGGCCAGTGTTTTTGTTGACTGGACCGCCTATCAAACACAGGGAACAAGCGACCTGACTGACGTTATCACCCTTTATTTATCGATTGTCATCGGGGGCTTGACTGTCACAGGCTCCGCCATCGCCTGGGGAAAATTAAGTGAAAAAATCACCGGCAAACCGATTTTATTTACCGGACAAAAATGGTTCAACACAGCAATTATCCTGGCGATTTTGATCCTGGGCCTCATGTTTATCCTCGACCCCACCAGGCATGATTTATTCTTGGCCATCCTTGGGCTTTCTTGTATTTTTGGTATTTTCATGGTCATTCCCATCGGTGGCGCGGACATGCCGGTGGTCATTTCCGTTTTAAACAGTTATTCCGGCGTCGTGGCTTGCACCACCGGTTTTGTCATCCACAATACCCTTTTGATTGTTGTAGGCGCCCTGGTCGGTGCCAACGGCATTATTTTAAGCATCATCATGTGCAAGGCCATGAACCGGTCGATTACCAACGTCCTTTTCGGGGCCTTTGGCAATGTGGTCAAAAAGAAAGATACCGCTGAGAAAAAAGAAGCCAAAGCCATTTCTGTGGAAGATGCCTTCTTGATCTTAGAAAATGCTAAATCAGTGGTGGTAATCCCGGGTTATGGCCTGGCCGTGGCCCAGGCCCAGCATGCGGTGCGGGAATTAGGCGAGCTGCTCGAAAAGAACAGCTGCGATGTCAAATATGCCATTCACCCCGTGGCCGGCCGCATGCCAGGCCACATGAATGTCTTGTTGGCGGAAGCTAACATTTCTTATGATCAGCTGATGGAAATGGATGCCATCAATCCCTTGATGGACAGCGTGGATGTGGCCATCATCATCGGTGCCAATGACGTGGTCAATCCAGCCTCACGCCATGACAAATCCAGCCCTATTTACGGCATGCCCATCATTAATGCTGACAAGGCCAAAACCGTTTTCGTGCTCAAGAGATCCATGGCCACTGGTTTTGCCGGCATCGAGAATGAATTGTTCTATTATGATAATTGCCGCATGATCTTCGGGGACGCTAAACAAACCGTGCAGGCTTTAGTGGCAGAATTTAAAAGCAGCCAACAGCATTAAAACTTCTTCAAATTTTCCTTCTTGGCATTTTTTATTTCCTGGGCTTCTACGATTCTTTCAATGATAGACAAACGGCGTTTATTTTCATCCGAAAGATTGACGAATTTGGCCCTGACATCCGAGAACTTGGTGGTGGGACGGGGCTTGACCTCCAAGATTTCAGCATCGAGTTCGAGCAATAAGGGTGCCAATTCCGGTATCTGGACTTGCAGTTCAATGATCTTATGGTTGATCACCATGTCATGAGGCGCCCTGAACTTAATGCCACCGGCACTGATGTTTTCAACCACGGACATGTCCCATTTTTTCGGTGGCCTTTCCGTCACACAAAATTGGATGGTCAGGTGTTTTTCCATGCGCCTGTGCAGGCGGCGTTCTATGGGCATAATTCTTAGTCCAGGCTGATTGTCTCAGGTAAGCGGCTGTGCGGGGTCATGGCCTCCACCGCTGTGATTTGAATGACGGCCAGATGAAAATTGGGGTCTTCAGGCCCGGCAAAATATTGGCGCAACATGGGCACATTCTCAAAGACCATTTGTTTTTTGGAAATGTCCCCGCTCATGACGCCGGTACCCGTGACACGGCAATACCACATTTTACGGTCCACAAAACAAATTTCCACATGGGGATTGGCCTTGATCTGGGGAATGGTCCTGGAGCGGCCTAAAAGCGCCAATAATAATTCACCCTCTTCGCTTAGATAAGGCATCATGGGGCGCACATGGGGCTTGTTTTCTTCAACGGTGGCAAAAAAGCCAAAGCCGGCATCACTGATAATGTCTAAAGCTTCATCTTTATTCATGACAATACTTAGCCTCCCTATTTATTTAAAAACTTGTCCGTTCCGATACGCTCTTTATTTTTGACAGCCACGATCTCAGCCATGATGGACACCGCGATTTCTTCCGGGGTCTCGCTTCCAATATCGATGCCCATGGGGATGTGCGGCCGTTTTAAATATTTTTCCTCAATACCCTGGGCTTTCAGACGGCCCAAAAATTTGACCTTCTTAGGCTTGCTGGAAATGACCCCTATATAGGCCGCGGGTGATTTTATCACGGTCTTCAGGCATTCGAAATCATATTCATTGCCCTGGGTGACAACGGCAATATAGGTGTTAGGCTGAATTTTTATTTTAGCCAATTCCTGCGCGTGATGGCCCACCATGATCTTGTCCACATGCGGGAAACGTTTTTTATTGGCAAATTCACGGCGGTCATCAATGATGGTGACCTTAAACCCCAGAATTTTACCTACGGCAGACAATGGCAAGGCAATATGCCCTGCCCCACAAATAACCAGGTGGTCCTCTATCGCAAAAGGCTCGATAAAAACCTTCATCTGCCCGCCACAAACAGATTCCCCTTCACGCCCGAAATAATTATAGGTGACAGTCGCCGGTTTCTGTTGTTTGATGGCTTTAAGGCACTCGGCAATGGCCGCCTTTTCATTGCGGCCACCGCCGATTGTCCCGTAGGATGTGCCGTCGTCAAAGACAATCATCTTGGCCCCCATCTTGCGGGGAGTGCCTTTTAATGTCGCTTCAACGATGGTGGCAAAAGCATAATTTTGCCCTTGTTGTGAGGCCTTGAGCGCTTTGTAAAAAATTTCCGAGGACATTATTACTTTACATAAGCTTTAATGATCTTTTGGTCTTGAAGAGGGCGGTCTCCAGCACCCGTGGCGGTATTTTCAATCTTGGAAACATTCTCGTACCCAAGGCTGACCTGGCCAAAGATGGTGTGATGGCCATTGAGCCAGGGTGTTGGGACCGTGGTGATAAAGAATTGGCTGCCATTGGTATCAGGACCGCGGTTGGCCATGGCCAGGATGCCGGGTTTGTCAAAACCCAGATCCGGGCTGATCTCATCGGCAAAATCAGCACCCCACAAACTTTCTCCGCCGCTGCCGGTGCCTGTGGGATCACCTCCTTGAATCATAAAACCTTTAATGACGCGGTGAAAAATCAAACCGTTGTAATATCCTTTTTTAACAAGACCGACAAAATTCTCCACAGTCTTGGGGGCCTTGTCCGCGAACAACGTCAATTCAATATTTCCCTGGTTTGTTTCTAAAACAACGATGGTTGGTTTCACTGAGGGCTCCTGTGCTTGGGTTAAAGAAAAAGGCATGGCAACGATAGTACAAAAAAACAACAGTCTGCCGACTAGACTTAACGCCGGGCATGGTATGCGATGCATAAATCCTCCTTATAGAAATAATTGCACTGAATTTTCTTTGAGCCGGGCCGCAGGCAGGCCCAGTTCTGACCTGAACATGCGGTTTTCTTCCCTCAAACGCCGCACTTCTTCCTCAAGCAGCATTTTGATTTTGTCAGACTCGCGCACGTGGGTATAAAAAATCCTTAACTCTGTTTGCAAAACACCGATGTTCTTGTTTTTCTCAGCCAGGAGAACTTCTAATTTTTCTATCGTGTTGTCCGATGCCACCGCGGGGGTGATGTCAAAAGTTTTTGGGCGAGGCACAGGGGCAGGCAAGGCAGGTTTTGCCATCTCAGGCAATAAAGTTTTTGTCACCCAATATAATGCGACGCTTACGACGGCCAGGTAAAAAATCAGCATAATCACCCTCCACGTTAGAAAGAATTCGGCCTCTATTGACAATTAACACGGCTGATTTATAATCAGCTTCATGGTCACTTGTATTCTTTTAGCTGCTGGTTCAAGCGTGCGGTTCGGATCGCCCAAAGCCCTGGCCCAAATGCGCGACGGTACTGTCATCCAGCATGTGCAAAACACCCTGCTTCAAAGCTCATGCGAAAAAATCATCGTTGTTTTGGGGGGGCACGCCCACCAAATCATGCCTGCTATATTTATACAAGACCGGATCAGGGTTGTCTATAATAAACATCACAATCTTGGGCAGATGTCTTCAGTGAAGGAAGGATGGCGGCAGGCGGAAGAAAATTCTGAAGCGGTCTTGTTTTTACCTGTGGATTGCCCCTTGATTGAGGCATCCAGCATTGATGCTGTTATTAAACATTTTAAAAATACCAGCCCTGATATATTGATCCCCACGTATAAAGGGAGAAAAGGCCACCCACCTATTTTCAGCCAACGTTTAAAATCAAAGGCCCTTAATATCCCCCAGGATTTGGGGCTTAATTCTTTATTTACGGAACACCCGCCGCAAACCCTGGAAGTGGACGACCCTGGGATCGTTAAAAGTTTCAATACCCCTCAAGAACTGCAGGATATCCTAAAGTAAAAGGTGGCGAATAATAAAATAAATTGGGGACTGTCCCCAATTTATTTCCAAACGATGGCTTTGGCGGTGTAACTCGTGCGGATATAGGCATTGCCTAAAAGTTTCTTGGGGGCAACTGCTTTCCAGAAAGGAGTGGCATCGCTTTCTACATCAGTGATGGCATCAGCACCCAACATGCCAGCTTCCTGTTTTAGTTTGGGCAGGACATCTTCAAGCGGTTGATTGCGTTCCGTGATCACTGTCACCTGACCGATTTCAGTATAAGGCTTGTCCGTGGTTTGCTCGTAGGTCACATCATCGATACTCGTTTTCGGAGCATAATAATCTTGGGATGTGTCCTTGGAGTCAATTTGATAGACGGTGCAACCTGAAGAAAAAATGACCAAAAATAATAAAGAAAATAAGAATGATTTCATAAGGAGACCTGTGATTAATGTTAGGTGTTAATTATATTATTAAATTCTTTAAAAACAAATTAATTAATTAAAATTTGGATTCCCGCTTGCGCGGGAACGACACATGCTATCCTGCTTTTTCTTTTAAGGCCTTGATGATCTTGTCCGGTGTAATCGGTAATTCCTTGATGCGCACGCCGATGGCGTCTTCAACGGCATTGGCGATTGCCGCAGCGGTCGGCAACAAAGCTGCCTCGCCCATGCCCTTGGCGCCAAAAGGGCCTTCCAGCTCGTCGGTTTCCACTAGAATGCTGTTCATCTTCGGCATACCGATGGAACGCGGCACCCGATAGCCGGCGAAATTAGGATTAAGCACCCGTCCATTTTTAAATCGTAAATCTTCATAAAAGGTATACCCAATGCCCATGGCGAGTGAGCCTTCGATTTGTCCTTCGACCGATTGGGGATTAATGGCCTTCCCAATATCATGCGCGTCCCATAATTGCAGCACATTGACAACACCGGTATCCGTGTCTACTTCTACTTCCGCCACCTGGGCCTCAAAACCATAAGAGCCGGAAACATTGCCCTCACCGGAACGAAAATCAATAGGAGTAGTCTTAGGATTATAACTGCCCCGCCCGATGATTTGTTTACCGTATTTAAATGAATAACATAAC
>Ga0206840_1087_pt1 | contig 17592 bp, 15 predicted proteins | sample Alteio_BWOrgCont_24_FD_152633 | JGI IMG/M metagenome (GOLD analysis project Ga0206840, IMG submission 152633) | Enriched cells from forest soil in Barre Woods Harvard Forest LTER site, Petersham, Massachusetts, United States -... | ecosystem: Environmental > Terrestrial > Soil > Temperate forest >... | reverse complement strand
ATCTCAATAAGCCTTCCGATTTCCAGGGCTTTATTGATCTGGTACAGGTCATTGATTTATTTTGGTCTAAATTGGTCCGTTATTGTGTCCATTAAACCCACCGGGAGAGAGCATGGTAAAGAAAAGAATCATTGTCCTTGATGACGAGCCTTTAATTGCGATTTTAATGAAGGAAATTATTGAAGAAGACCCTGAGCTGGAGATTGGCCAGATCACCAGTAAAAAGACGGAATTTTTAAGCGCGATTGAGACAGTTTGTTTTGACGCCGCCATTGTTGATATCTCCGTGGGCGGCAGAGAGGGGGGTATTGAACTCCTGGAGTCCACGAAAGGTAAGAGTGTGCCTCCGCCTTTTATCATGCTATCTGCCCATGATGAGATCCATTATGCCCTCAAATGTCTACAGGCTGGTGCCCGTGCCTATATCAATAAAAGATATATTTGTACGGACATCGTCACCTGTGTCAAGAAGGTCTTAGACGGCCAATTGTTCGTTTCTGGTGATAGAGGAGAAAGTATTTTAAGGCAATACAGCAAGTCCACCTCGCCTGCGATAGAGTATCTCTAGTTGCCCCCATCTATTTCGCCGAGACCACGCCATATCCATGAGCCGCTATCCTTAGTCTGCCCCAAGAAATGCTTGGCCTCCTGAAGGAGGCATAGTATACTTTATTTTATGGCTTATCAGATCCTAATAGTGGACGACGATGCAGATTTTCGCGAGGAATTGCGCGACTGCCTGGAGGGTTATACCGTGATCGAGGCGGCCAACGGCCCGGAGGCGCTGGCCATTTTAAAAAAACCAAATGCCATTGACCTGGTGATCCTTGATGCGGTGATGCCCCAGTTGCCTGGGACAGAGGTGCTGCGGGAGATCAAGAGAACCAAGCCCACGCTTGCCATCATTATGCTGACCGGCCAGAGCAGCAAGGACATTGCCATTGACGCACTTAAAGGCCGGGCCGATGATTTTATTGAAAAGCCTGTTAATATTGACAGGTTTTTGGAAACCATCCGTTCTATCCTGGCTGCCAAAGCGCTCAAAGGGTTTGCTTCGACCCATGGCATCCACGCTAAAATCGGGCAGGCCAAGCATTTTATTGATCGCAATTTTGACAAGAAGATCACGCTTGAGGACGTGGCTGACCAGCTGTGCTTAAGCCCTAAGTATTTCAGCCGGATTTTTAAAGAAATCACCGGGGAAGGTTTTAACGAGTACCGGCTCTCGGTCAAGACCACCCAGGCCTGTGAGTTTTTGAAGAATTCCGAATATACGGTCACGGAAATTGCCAGCCGCCTGGGGTATCAAAACCTGGAATCATTTATCCGCATGTTTGAGAAAATCATGAAGCTAAGCCCCACTGAATACCGCCTCAAGAACCAGAAAAAAAGCCTGAAGAAAAATTAGTGACCAGGCAGGTATTTAATTGATAGCTAAACACTAGCAGCTGTAGTAGACTATCCGGCTATGGCATTGATCAGTTTGCAGGAAATATCGGTCGCCTTCGGGGGGCCGCTTTTATTTGACCATTTGAGTTTGCAGGTGGAGCCGGGCGAGCGCATTGCCTTGCTTGGCCGTAATGGCGTCGGCAAGACAACACTCATGAAGGTGATGGCAGGCCAGGTCACGATTGACGAAGGGGATATTGTATTTCAAAAAGGCGTGCGGGTCACCCATTTGCCCCAGGAAGTCCCTAACGATATCAAAGGCCTGGTCTTTGATATTGTGTTCGCCGGCTTAGGGCCCCGTGCCAGACTTTTGAGCGATTATCATCATGTGGTGCATCGACTGCATACAGAACATACTCCCGAACTGATGCGCCAGTTGGATGCCTTGCAGTCGGAATTAGACCGCAGCGGCGGATGGGACATCAACGCCGAGGTCGAGTTGGTACTCTCCCAGATGAAGCTCAATGGTGAGGCCGATTTTGAAAAATTATCCGGGGGCCAGAAACGCCGCGTGCTCTTGGCCCGCGCCTTGGTCTTAAAGCCGGACGTTTTACTTTTGGATGAGCCCACCAATCATCTCGATATTGATTCCATCAACTGGCTGGAAGGATTTTTAAAAAATTATCCCGGCACATTATTTTTTGTCACCCATGACCGCATGTTCATGCAGCATCTGGCCACCCGTATCGTTGAGCTTGACCGCGGCAAGATTTTCAGCTGGTCCTGCGATTACCCCACTTTTTTAGAGCGCAAGGCCCAGGCCCTTGAAGTCGAAGCTGCCCAGCGCATTGATTTTGATCGAAAATTGGCAGAAGAAGAAATTTGGATCCGCAAAGGGGTCAAGGCCCGTCGGGTGCGTAATGAAGGCCGCGTCAAGGCCCTGGAGCGTTTGCGGGAAGAAAAGCAAGCCCAGCGCAATCTCATCGGTCAGGTGCGTATGCAAGCGCAAGAATCCGAAGCCTCCGGTCATCTGGTCATCAAGGCCGCCCATTTGGGTTTTAGCTACGGCGACCAATGTTTGATCAAAGATTTCTCCACCCAGATCATGCGCGGGGACAAAATCGGGGTGATCGGTCCCAATGGCTGCGGTAAAACCACCCTGTTGCGTATTTTGCTGGGCCAGTTGGAGCCGCATAAAGGCAAGGTACGCTTAGGCACTAATTTGGAAATCGCCTATTACGATCAATTGCGCCAGCAGCTCGAAGAAGACAAGACAGTCATCGAAAATGTCTGCCCCGGCAGCGACACGGTGACGATCAACGGCAAGCCGCGCCATATCATCGGTTATTTGCAGGATTTTTTGTTTACCCCGGACCGCGCCCGTACGCCGGTCAAGGTGCTCTCCGGTGGTGAGCGTAACCGTTTGTTCCTGGCCCGCCTTTTTACCAAGCCATCAAATTTTTTGGTGATGGATGAGCCCACCAATGATTTGGATATTGAGACCCAGGAGCTTTTGGAAGAATTACTGATGGAATATTCAGGCACCTTGCTTTTAGTCAGCCACGACCGTTCATTCCTTAATAATGTGGTGACATCGACCATGGTCATGGAAGGGCAAGGCGTGATCAGCGAGTTTAGCGGTGGGTATGACGATTGGGTGAGCCAACGTCAGCCTTTGGCCCATGCCAAGCCCAGGTTGACAGCGGTGGAAGAAAAGCCAAAGCCGGTCAAGTCATTGGTATTAAGAAAGCTTTCTTTTAAAGAACAGCGTGAGCTTGAGGCGTTGCCCGCCAAAATTGAAAAACTTGAAACCGAACAAGAAGCAATTTTTGTTTTGCTGGCGGATGTTAATTTTTATCAAAGGCCTACGGCGGAGATTGAACAGGTAAACTCACGTTCCGAGGCGTTGACCGAGGAGCTTTTAAAGGCCTATCAGCGCTGGGAATACCTGGAGGCCTCTCAAAAAGAAAACGATTAAATTAATTTGACAAATGCGTTAAAGTAAGGCATACTATCACACGAGTTCAAGCTTCAAGGACGTGATCTTAGACCGCACGGTGTAGGTTCAGCCATGGCGGTTTTTTTATGGTCACAAGGACTCAAGTTACGATCAAAAAGGAGGTTTCAAAGATTATGGTTAAAGGTAAAGTAAAGTGGTTCAATGATCAAAAAGGTTTTGGATTCATTACTCCTGAAAACGGCAAAGATGTGTTTGTGCATCACAGTGCAATTCAAGGTGAAGGCTACAGATCACTCGGCGAAGGACAAGATGTTGAGTTCGAAATCGTCAACGGCCCTAAGGGTGAACAGGCCCAAAACGTTGTGAAAATATAAGAATAAGAAGTTCTTGTATTTCAAAACCCTCTGTGACTGAAAAGTCACAGAGGGTTTTTGTTTATAGATGTTCCATAAGGTGGTAGAATAGTCTCTTTGGTGGTGTGGGGAGATGTTGATGGAACATTATGACATGATCATCATCGGCACAGGCGCGGGCGGCGGCACCCTGGCCCATGAGCTTGCGCCGACCGGAAAAAATATATTGATCCTGGAACGCGGGCCTTTTCTAGCCCGTGAAAAGGACAATTGGAACTCCCGGGCGGTCTTTACACAAGCCAAATATACGGCCCAAGAAATTTGGAAGGATAAAGACGGTAAGAATTTTCACCCGGGTATCCATTATTACGTTGGCGGTAATACTAAATTTTATGGGGCCGCCCTTTTCCGCATGCGTCCCCAGGATTTTGGCGAAGTACGCCACCACGGCGGCATCTCGCCGGCATGGCCCATCAGCTATGAGCAGATGGAGCCGTATTACACCAAGGCTGAGCATCTCTACGATGTCCATGGCGACCACGGCGAGGACCCCACTGAAGGCGCGGCCAGCGCTGATTATCTTTTTCCGCCTGTCAGCCATGAGCCGCGCATCCAGCAGCTTTCCGACGATCTCGAGGCCTTAGGTCTTCATCCTTTTCATCTTCCGCTTGGCATCCGCCTGCTTGAGAAAAACAGACCTTTGAGCAAATGCATCCGCTGTTCGACCTGTGATGGTTTTCCCTGCTTGGTCCATGCTAAATCCGATGCTGAGATGATGGGGGTACGCCCGGCGTTGGAATATCCCAATGTCCATTTATTGACCGAGACCCTGGTCACGCGCCTGCAAACCGACGCCTCCGGCCGTACGGTCAAAATGGTGCATGCCCAGCGTAATGGTTTAAACGAACAGTACAGCGCTGATGTGGTGGTGGTTGCCTGTGGCGCCATTAATTCCGCGGCGCTTCTGCTGGGCTCTGCTAATGACAAGCATCCTCAAGGCCTGGCCAATTCTTCGGATGTGGTAGGGCGGCACTACATGTGCCATAATAATTCCGCTTTCATGGCGCTTTCTAAGAATGCCAACCCCACGGTTTTTCAAAAGACATTAGGCCTTAATGATTTTTATTTTGCCGGCAAAGAATGGGAATACCCAATGGGCCATATCCAGATGCTGGGCAAAACTGACGGAGAAATTCTCAAGGGCAGCGCACCTAAATTTGTACCCAAATTTGTCCTCGATGGTATGGCTCGTCATGCCATTGATTTCTGGCTGACTTCTGAGGACCTGCCGCATCCGGATAACCGTGTGCTAGTAGACGGCAAGGGACAGATATCGATCCACTACACTTTTAATAACAGGGAAGGCCATCGCCGCCTGGTCGCCAAATTAAAAAGCCTGCTCAATAAAATTGATATCCATCCGGTGCTTTTTGGCCGTTCGGTTTATTTAAACCAGGATATTCCCATTGGTGGTACCGCCCACCAGGTGGGCACCATGCGTTTTGGGACGGACCCCAAAACGTCAGCGCTGGATGTCCATTGCAAGGCCCATGACCTGGATAATCTTTATGTGGTTGACGGTAGTTTTTTTGTCTCTAGTTCCGCGGTCAATCCGGGGCTGACCATCATGGCCAATGCCATACGGGTGGCTGACCATTTGAAGAAAGTTTTATAATATGCCTGAATTGAATGCTGAAGAACAACGCCTGAAGGATGACCGCGACAAGAAAACGATTTGGTATCACTGGGGTGCGTACATGTCCGCGCGGCAGTGGGGGAATGTGCGCGAGGACTATAGTGCCGACGGTGAGGCCTGGAAATATTTTACCTTTGAAGATGCCCGCATGCGCGCCTACCGCTGGGGCGAGGACGGTATTGCCGGCATTTCCGATTTTCATCAGCTCCTATGCCTGGCCCCGGTTTTTTGGAACGGGGCAGATCCGTTTTTAAAAGAGCGGCTTTATGGCTTAAGCGGCAAGGAGGGCAATCACGGCGAGGATGTCAAAGAATACTATTTCTATCTGGATAATACGCCCACCCATTCCTACATGAAACTTCTTTATAAGTACCCGCAGCAGGCATTTCCTTATGCGGACCTGCTTAACGAAAATTTACGCCGCACACGTTTAGATCCCGAATACGAGCTTTTAGACACCGGTATTTTCAATGATAACCGTTATTTTGATATCACCATTGAATACGCTAAAAATACACCCGAAGATATCTTGATGCGCATCAGTGTCGCCAACCGTGGTCCGTTAGAGGCATCCATTCATCTTTTACCAACGCTGTGGTTCCGCAATGTCTGGAGCTGGCAGAACACCCCGAAGCCGACACTCTCTATAATGTCATCCCCGAATGCTTCTGTCGGGGATCTGTCAAAGGCCGTCAGTGTCATCCAGGCAGTACATCCACAGTTAGGTGAGTATTTTCTTTATTGTCAGGCTGCCGATGAGTTGCTTTTTACTGACAATGATACAGACACCCAAAAAGTCTTTGGCGTGCCCAACGGCACGCCGTATGTTAAAGACGGGATCAATGAGTATGTGGTGGGAGGCCGTAAAGAGGCCGTCAATCCTGCGCAAACCGGCACCAAGATGTCAGCCCATTATGTGCTGAATATACCGGCGGGCCAGATGCGTGTGGTTCATCTACGTCTGGCCAATGCCAAGGATATTAAAGACCCTTTGGGCCGGAATTTCGATGAGCTTTTTACGGTGCGGCAGAAAGAAGCTGATGAATTCTATCAAAAGGTCTGTCCTTTCAAACTCTCAGATCCCCTGCGTTATATCCAACGCCAGGCCTATTCTTCACTTTTATGGAACAAACAATTTTACCATTACATCGTGGAAGAATGGCTGAATGGCGACCCGGCCCAACCGCCACCGCCGGAGGAGCGCAAATCGGGACGCAACAGCAATTGGAAACATCTTTACAGTGAAGACGTCATCTCCATGCCCGATAAATGGGAATACCCCTGGTTTGCTTCCTGGGACCTTGCTTTTCATACGATACCTTTAAGCATCATTGACCCTGAATTTGCCAAGGAGCAATTGATCAAGCTCACCCGGGAATGGTATATGCATCCCAACGGCCAGATACCGGCCTACGAATGGAATTTCAGCGATGTCAACCCTCCGGTGCAGGCCTGGGCTGCGCTGCGTGTCTACCGCATTGTTAAGAAGATAAGTGGCGTGGCGGATAAATTATTCCTTGAGCGGGTTTTTCAAAAGTTATTGATGAATTTCACCTGGTGGATCAACCGGGAAGATTCTGAGGGTAGGAATGTGTTTCAAGGTGGTTTCCTGGGTTTCGATAATATCGGCGTGTTTAACCGCACGGAGCTGCCCACCGGCGGGAACATGGAACAGGCGGACAGCACCAGCTGGATGGCCATGTACTGCTTGAACATGCTGGCCATCGCCCTGGAACTGGCACCTGATAAGCCTGCTTATGAAGATATTGCCAGTAAGTTCTATGTGCATTTTTTGAATATTGCCGCGGCCATGAACCGCATCGGCCCTGGCGAGCTTAATATGTGGGACGAGGGTGATGGTTTTTATTATGATATCCTGCGCCTGCCCGATGGACGGCATTTTCCCTTGAAATTGCGTTCCATGGTAGGCATCGTGCCGTTGTTCGCTGTCCAAGTCATTGACCCTGAGGTTTGGAACGCTTTACCGGCATTTAAAGAGCGGGTGGAATGGTTTATCAAACACAGGCCTGACCTCACAAAGAATATCACCTGCATGGAGACCCTGGGCAATCGCCGGCTTTTGTCCATCGTTGACCGTGACCAACTTAAACGTATCCTTCAAAAAGTCCTCGATGAGTCGGAATTTTTAAGCCCCTACGGTATACGCTCACTGTCCAAGGCCTACGAGGGAAAGCCATATACATTTTCTTTGAATGGCGTAGAATATCAGGTGGGTTATGAACCCGCGGAATCTGCCAGTGGCTTGTTTGGCGGCAATTCCAATTGGCGCGGGCCGGTATGGTTTCCGGTCAATTATCTGCTCATTGAATCCCTGCAAAAATTCCATTATTATTTCGGCGATGATTTTAAGGTGGAATACCCCTCAAGGTCAGGCCGGTATATGAATTTGTGGGAGGTGGCGTCTGATCTTTCCCGTCGGATGATTGGTATTTTTGTGCCTGATGCCCAAGGCCGGCGGCCCATGTATGGGGGCGTGGAAAAATTCCAGACCGACCCTTATTGGAAAGACCTGCTTTCATTTTTTGAATATTTTAACGGCAATGATGGGGCAGGTTTAGGTGCCTCCCATCAGGCCGGCTGGACCGCCCTGGTCGCTAAACTGATCCAGCAGCAGGCAGAGTATAAAGGTTTCGATTAAATAGGAGATTTGTATGGTGCGTGATATTTATCCCAACAAAGAAGATTACCCTGAGCCTCAAAAACCGCAAGTGCAGCCCAATCGAATACTGGAGGGCCAAAAGGCCCTGGTCACCGGCGCTAATTCCGGCATTGGCAAGGCCGTGGCCATGTCTTTAGCCAAAGCAGGGGCATCGGTTGTCATCAATTATGTCATCGATGATGGCACGGTTCCCCAGATGGTCAAGGAGATGGAAGGCTATGGCGTCAAAGGCATGGGCTTTAAAGCTGATGTTTCCAAGGAAGATCAGGTTATGGCCATGTTTACGGCCATGACAAAAGAGTTTGGTACCATTGATATCCTGGTCAATAATGCCGGCATTCAACGCGATTCCCCCTTGGAGCAGATGACACTTGCCCAGTGGCAGGCAGTCATTGACGTCAATTTGACCGGCCAGTTTCTTTGCGCCCGGGAAGCGGTCAAAGAATTTAAACGGCGCGGGGTTGTGCCGGAAGTCTCTTGCGCCGCCGGAAAAATCATTTGCATGAGTTCTGTGCATGAGGTGATCCCCTGGGCAGGCCATGTCAATTACGCGGCCTCCAAAGGCGGCATCATGCAGTTGATGAAGAGCATCGCCCAGGAAGTGGCCCCGTACCGCATCCGGGTCAACAGCATCGGGCCCGGTGCCATTAAGACGCCCATCAACCATAGCGCCTGGGCCACCCCCGAGGCACTCAAGTCCCTTTTGACCCTGATCCCTTACCAGCGCATCGGTGAGCCTGACGATATCGGCCGGGTGGCGGTGTGGCTGGCGTCGGATTACTCCGATTATATCACCGGGACGACCATCTTTGTCGACGGCGGAATGACCTTATACCCGGGCTTTGCCACAGGAGGATAATGGCAACGCTTCTTATTTTTTCATTTCTGGCTGGTTTCATCACGATTTTAGCCCCCTGTATTTGGCCACTCTTGCCGATCGTCTTTTCGGCATCTTCCGGCGGCGGAAGGAGAAAGTCATTGGGCATCACCCTTGGGGTGATGACGAGCTTTACCATCTTCACGCTTTTTATTTCCTATATCGTGAAGATCTTTCCCATTGACCCGAATGGCTTGCGTTTGGTTGCGACCGTCATTATCGCTCTTCTGGGTCTGTCCTTGCTGGTCCCATCCCTAGGGGCCCGCTTCGAAGTCTTTATAAATACTCTGTTAGGTCCTTTGCAAACGTGTTTTAAAAAAGGGGGCAGTGGCCTTGGTGCGGGGTTGATCACCGGTTTTTCGCTGGGTCTCGTATGGGCACCGTGCGCGGGCCCTATTTTAGCGACGATCGCCACCCTTTCTGCCACCCAATCGGTCAATCTCAAGGTCGTGGCCATCACCCTGTCCTATGTTTTAGGTTTGGGCATACCGCTGTTTATTTTTTCATCCTTTAGCGCGGCCTTGTTTGTCAAAATGCGTAAAGTGAATAAATACACCGGACGCATCCAGCAGGCCTTTGGCCTTATCATGATCATTACCGCGGTCTTGATTTATACCAATTATGCCCAGGTCATACAGGCCCGCGTGCTCAATTTTTTTCCGGGTTACAGCCGCTTTTTGGGCCAGGTTGAAAACAACAGTTCTTTGCAAAAGGAACTCGATAGCCTGGCAGACCGCAAGGCCCAAAATACCGTCGATGATAAGGAAGGCCTTTTGCCTGATCAGGGCCCCGCGCCGGAGTTTTCCGGCATCAGCCATTGGCTTAATAGCCCTCCTTTGACCATCCAGGGGCTTCGTGGCAAGGTGGTCCTGGTGGATTTTTGGACTTACAGCTGCATCAATTGCGTACGCACCTTGCCGCACTTAACGCGCTGGTATGAACATTATAAGGATGACGGCCTTGTGATCGTCGGTGTTCATACCCCGGAATTTGCTTTTGAGCGTGATACCCAGAATGTCGCCCATGCTACCAAACAATTTGGCATCACCTATCCCGTGGCCCAAGACAATGATTATCTGACCTGGAAAAATTACCAGAACCATTATTGGCCGGCGGAATTTTTGATTGACACCAAAGGCCGTCTGCGCCATACGCATTTTGGCGAGGGTGGCTATGACCGTACCGAAGAAGATATACGGGCGCTTCTTAAAGAAAATGGGCGTGCGGTGACGGGCACCTTAGCATCGGTCAAAGGCCAGGTCGCCCGTTATGGGATTACCCCGGAAACCTATCTGGGTCTGCGGCGCATGGAACGCTTTGCATCACCGGAACAAATCCAAAGGGGCCAGCAATTCTTTACATTGCCAACCGTACTTGCGCTCAATCATTTTGCCTACCAGGGCCCGTGGGAGCTAAGGCCCCAGTCCGCCCAATCAGGGCCAGGAGCGGCGTTGGAATTTAAGCTGCATGCGGATAAAGTATTCTTGGTGGCAGGACCTGTACACACGGGTGATAAGATCAAGGTTTTTATCGACGGAAAACCCATGGGTGATATTGATTTGGACAATCAGCGGCTTTATAATGTAGCTGATTTTAAAGATGTGGTGGGGGACCATTTGCTTCGTCTGGAATTTCCGGATGAGGGAACATCAGTGTATGCATTTACATTCGGTTAATAAAACAGGAGGACTATATGGCCTACAGACCTAAAATTCTGGCTTTCGCCGGCAGCACCCGAAAAGAATCTTTTAATAAGAAGCTTGTTAAAATTGCCGCCGAGGGCGCGCGTAGCGCAGGGGCTGAGGTGACCTATGTAGACCTGCGGGATTTGCCCATGCCTCTCTATGACGGAGACCTGGAAACTGAGCAGGGCATTCCGGAAAATGCCAAAAAACTCAAAGAATTGATGGTCGCCCATGATGGCTTTTTGATCTCAGCGCCGGAATATAACAGCAGTATCACAGGTGTTTTAAAGAACACCATTGATTGGACCTCACGGCCGGTGACGAATGAGCCGCCCCTGGCCTGTTTTGCGGGCAAGGTGGTTTCCTTGATGAGCGCATCGCCCGGCGCGCTGGGCGGCCTGCGTGGGCTTGTGACAGTGCGTTCCATCCTTTCCAATATACGGGTCATTGTGCTTCCAGACCAGGTGGCTGTCCCTAAGGCCCACGAGGCCTTTGATTCCGACGGAAAACTTAAAGACGCCAAACAACAGGCCAGCATTGAAGCCCTGGGCCGTGACCTTGTTGTTACATTGGCGAAATTAAAAGGATAAGCAAGTCATGAAAAGATATTTGCCATTGTTTTTGATATTGATGAATTTTGCTTTGGGTCCTTTGGCCATGGCCGATGAAACCGACCAGAAGACCGACGGGTCTTTTGTGGGGGAAGGCACGGAAAAACCGATCAACAGTTCCTTTGTCGGTGATGATTCTAAAAGTGTCGACAACGATTCTTTTGTGGGTGAAAATATGCAGCAAGAGACTGACAGCCAGTTTGTAGGGGCCAACAGCATGCCTGCGGAAAACACCTATTTCGCCGGGCAGAGTTATCATCAGGAAGTAAGCACTTCGACCGACCAGCCTTTTGCCCAGGACAACACTCGGACACCTTCCACCGACGGTGTTTTTGTCGGCCAGGACACCCGGAAAGATACGGATGGCTCTTTTGATGGGGAAAATTACGGCAAGTAGACCCGTTCCATGGTTTTGGGGTCAAATCGCAGCTGCCGCAGTTGCGGGGCCACACATGCGGTCACGCCGGCCACCGCCAAGGTAACAATTCCTCCGACGGCCACACAGGGGATGGCGCCCAGCCAGGCAGCCACCATGCCGCTTTCAAAAGCGCCCAATTCATTAGAAGAACAGATAAACATCCAATTGACCGCCGAGATCCGCCCGCGCATATCATCAGGCGACAGGAGTCTTACCATGGAACGCCTGATTACCATGCTTATCCCGTCGAAGACGCCGCTTAAACACAGCGCCGCCAGCGACAAAAGAAAATTCCTGGAAAAACCAAAGATAAGGACACTGATGCCAAAACCAGCCACGGTCAAAAGCAGATTGCGTCCGGCATTGGCAATGGGAGGGTGCTTGGTGGCATAAAGCATCATGCCAAAGGCACCGACCGAGGTGGCGGCATTAAGCAGCCCCAAGCCTTGCGGCCCGACATGAAGAATGTCGGTGGCGAAAATAGGCAGCAGGGCCACCACACCCCCGAAGAGCACGGCAATCAAATCCAGGGCCATGGCCGCCCACAAAGGCTGATGGCCCAACACAAAACGCCAGCCCGTGGCCACACTTTTTAAAAAAGGTTCTTTATGTTCAGGCATCACCTGGGGTTTGGGGCCGATGGCCAGCGTTGAGGCCCAGGAGAGCAGGAAAAATGCAGTGATCAAAAGATAGGAACCGCAGGCACCACAGGCAGCGAAGACAAAACCAATGAGGGCAGGTCCCACGACCGAACAACCCACCCAGACGCTGCCGATCCACGAAGAGGCATTGACGGTGATGGTTTTAGGTACGACCTGGGCTTCAAAAGCGGTGTTGGCCGGGTCTGCAAAACCACGGGCGATCCCCGCCAAAAAGATGACAGAATATAGTCCGATCAGGGAATGACTATAGCTTTGGGTCGACAAAAACACCAGGGCCAAGGCGCAGAGGCAGGACGAAGCGCGGGTTATTAATAGGATCTTGCGACGGCTGAAATGGTCAGCCACATAGCCACCGATCGAGACCAGGGAAATGGCAGGGATGGCCTCAACCAGACCCAGCCATCCAAGGGCCATGGCACTGTGGGTGATTTTATAAATCTGGAAGCCGATGACTACGGCCAGGGCCCGGCTGGCCAGGGTGAAGAATCCGACGGAGCCGATCCAAAAACGGATATCAAGGTTTTTTAAGGCAATGGTAAAAGGATCAGATGAGATTTTGCTTGGCATAATCAGTGTACGTGTTAGATTAAGTTTATTTTTAAATTCCCGACAGAAACATTCGGGAATGACATAGGCAGAATGACATGAACATTAAAACAGTTTTTCGCGCCCTGCGCCATAAAAATTACCGGCTTTTTTTCGGCGGGCAGAGCATTTCCCTCATTGGTACCTGGATGCAGCTGATCGCGGTCAGCTGGCTGGTCTACCGCATGACCAACTCCGCGTTTTTATTAGGGTTGGTCGGTTTCTCCAGCCAGATCGCCACCTTTTTGTTGGCCCCCTTGGCCGGTGTCATTGCCGACCGCCATCACCGCCATCGCCTTTTGTTGATCACCCAGTCCATGGCTATGTTCCAGGCCCTGATACTTTACGTTTTGTATGCCACGCACAACATCCAGGTTTGGCATATCATTTGTTTAAGCTTTTTTTTAGGCGCGGTCAATGCTTTCGACATCCCTGTGCGCCAATCGTTTACCGTGGATATGCTCAATAGCAGGGAAGACTTAAGCAATGCCATTGCCCTTAACTCTTCAATGGTCAACGCGGCCCGTCTTATCGGCCCATCGATCGGAGGGATCTTGATTGCGCTGTTCGGCGAGGGCACCTGTTTTTTGATCAATGCGCTGAGTTATGTTGCCGTGCTGTTGTCCTTAGGCATGATGAAATTACCGCGCTGGGAGCGTTCAGCCCATCCCAAAGGGCCGGTGATGCATGAGCTAAGGGAAGGTTTTTTCTATGCGTTTAATTTTATGCCGATCCGTGCCATCCTGATGCTTTTATCTGTAGTGAGTATGATTGCCGGCGGGCTGCAGGCCTTGATGCCGGTTTTTGCCCGTGACATTTTTCATGGAGGTTCAAGGACGCTGGGGCTGTTGATGGCGGCCTCGGGGTTGGGCGCACTGGCAGGGGCCATTTATCTGGCCGGACGTCGTAATGTTTTAGGCTTAGGCCGCATCATTGCCATGATGGCCGCCATGTTTGGCGTGGCCACCGTGGTTTTTTCCAGGACCTCGCTGTTGACAGTGGGCCTGCCCATCCTTTTATTTTCAGGCTTCGGCATGATGGTGCAGATGGCCTCCAGCAATATCATCCTGCAAACCATCGTCGAGGAGAACAAGCGCGGGCGGGTGATGAGTTTTTATACCATGGCCTTTATGGGATTGTCACCTTTTGGAAGTTTGTTGGGAGGCTTTCTGGCTGCGAAGATAGGTGCAGATAACACCTTGTTAGGCGGCGGATTATTTTGTATTATAGCAGCAGGTGTATTTGCATTGAATCTGCCTAAAATCAGGAGTTTTATAAGGCCGGTGTATATTCAAAAGGGCATCATTGTAGAACCGGTGCAATAAAGCACATTAGGAGGATGATCATGGTTAAAATAAGCATGATTTATGAAGGCCAATTGCATTGCAGCCTGACCCACGAACCTTCGGGCAGCACCATCAGCACGGATGCGCCTAAGGACAATATGGGCCGTGGCGGGGCTTTTTCGCCGACGGATTTGGTGGCCGCTGCCCTTGGTTCCTGCATGCTGACGGTCATGGGCATTGCAGCGGCCAAGCACAACATTGAGCTTAAAGGGACCAAGGTTGAGGTGGGCAAGGAAATGGTCACCGCTCCGGTGCGCCGCATTGGGGCAATCACGCTGAGGCTTCATATGGCCCCAGGCATCCCTCAAGAGAAGCGTTCCATGCTCGAGGCCGCGGCCCACAGCTGCCCGGTGCATAAAAGCCTTCATCCGGATATTGAGATACCGGTCCAATTTATTTATCCTTAGATTCATGTCACCTCCGAATGCCCGCCCCGCCAGAGGCGGTGGTTTTAATGGGGGTCTATAATTATTGGAACATGCTTTAGATGTTCATGTTTTGTGATAAAATATTTTTATGAAGTCTAAATTGTTGCTTATCCTTGCCTTCTTGCTTTTTACCTCCCGTGTTTTGGCCCAAGAAAATCCCCGTTATGAAGCACCGACGCCCATAGGCCATGCGCTGCGCATGATGAAGACAGCAGGTTTTTGGATCGGCCGCCACCCCTCGCCCGACGCAGTGATCATGAGCCCTGATGAAATCGAGCAATTTAATGCCGGCTTGCATGACGATAAAAAATTAACCAAGGACATCTTTAAGCTTGAGCAGGACGTCAAGACTGAGTCTTTGCTCGGAGACCTCCAAAAAACGATTTCTGATTTCACCTCCAAGGGCTATTGGACCACGGCGGGTGTCCAGGATGACCAGGGGTTTATGGATAACGCCCAGCGCAATATGAACTTAAGCGGGGTGGAGGTGGGGATCGCACCGCGTTACGGGCTGGTCGTGCATTTTGCCTCCCAGCGTTTTTTACCGACCACCGAAGGGCTGTATGAACAAAAAGATGATTATGATTTTGACCAGTTGCAAAACAGTGGGCTGGATGTGGGAACACCGGTTGCCGTGGTCCATACTTCCGCGGACGGCCTTTGGTATTATGTCATGACCGACATCAGCGACGGATGGGTCGAGGCGCGTAACATTGCGCTCGGAGACATCAGCCAGGTCCGGCAATTTGCGCAAAACAATGATTTCGCCGTTGTCATCAGACCTAAGGCCGATATTTTTTTAAATGAGTCGATGACCGATTATTACGATGATGTGCGCATGGGCATGCGCCTGCCGCTGACCGGCGTTGATGCAGGGCGGGTAACGGTCAATGTCCCGGTCATGGAGGCGGATGGCAGCCTGGCCATCAAGGAAGCCTACATGAATGCCGAGGATGTCAACACCGGTTTTCTGCCTTTCACCGCCCGCAATATTTATAAACAGGCCTTGATGATGTTAAACCAGCCCTACGGCTGGGGGGACATGTACGGTGAGCAGGATTGCTCGCGGTTTTTACAGATGGTTTTTGCCACTGTTGGGATCATGCTTCCGCGTGATTCCAAGGACCAGGCCCGGGTGGGCATGACTGCCGTTGATTTCGATGAAAAAAGCGATGATGCCACCAAGATTGCAGCCATTGCCAAATCTCCGCCGGTCAACACGCTTCTGGCCATGAGGGGACATATTATGCTTTATCTGGGGATGTTCAATGGTGAGCCCTACGCTATCCATGATACCACCGGCTACAAGGAAACCGTGGATGGCCAGGAAGCCACCTATGCCATTGACCGCGTCATTGTCTCCGATCTCTCCCTGGGCGAAGGCGGCCCCAAAGGGTCTTTGTTAAGGCGTTTGACCAGGACCGTGACCATTGAATAAGCCAACCATCGTCGCTAAAACATCTGTGAAGATGCTTGAGGCCCCTTTACTTCAGCCTTTTCGTGTGGCCACCGGCCAGCATGACCGCCTGGAAAATATTTTATTCACCTTGGAACTTAAGGACGGTACCAGGGGCCAGGGTGAGGCTGCGGTGGCGACTCATATTACCGGTGAGACTATTGAGCAGACGTTCAAGAATTTGAAAAGTACAGGCAGCTGGCTTAAGGGTAAATCGATTGAAGATTACTTAAATATTTCGGCCCAGTTGCACGAGCGCCTGCACGGCAATCATAGCGCATTGGCCGCGGTGGAGACCGCCATTTTTGATGCGCTGACGCGGTATTTGAATATTCCTTTATGGCGTTTATGGGCATCGAGCCCAAAGAAGTTGCGTACGGACATCACCATTGTGATCGCAGACCTCGAGGAGACGGAAGCGAAGGCCAAGGCATTTAAAGCCCGGGGTTTCCGTGCATTCAAAATCAAGATTGGCCGGGACATTGACCTGGATTTAAAACGGGTCGTGGCTGTCTGCCGCATCGCCCCGGGAGCACAGATCATCCTTGATGCCAATCAAGGATATTCCGCCCAGGAAACGCTGGGATTCTTAAAAATTTTAAAGAAGGCCGGCATTGTGCCGGATTTAATCGAACAGCCGGTACCTAAAACAGATTGGGAAGGTTTGAAGAAAGTCACCCATGAATCTAAGGTTTGCGTGTGCGCGGATGAAAGTGCTTCATCGCTGGCTGATGCGGTGCGCATCATTAAAGAAAAAGCAGCCGGGGCCATTAATATCAAACTCATGAAGACAGGTTTGGTGCACGCGCTGGAGATCAGCCGTCTGGCCCAGGCGGCCGGGGTAAAACTTATGATCGGCGGGATGATGGAATCGAATCTTGCCATGACCACCTCGGCACATATAGCCGCAGGTTTGGGTTGCTTTGATTTTATCGACCTCGACACGCCATTTTTTATAAAAGGCGAGGTAGCCCGCAATCCTTATCTATCGCCTCATGGCGTTTATGATTTGAGTAAGATTAGGGTTGGGATAGGGATATCGTTATAAGGAGATATGGTCCATAACCCTTTTCTTCTTATCTTGATCCTCGTGGCTGTGGAAGCGGGTGTATTGTTTTTAGCCGCCCATGCCCGCACCAAGCATTTATTTAGTTTCCTGCCTTCGATGTTCTGGATTTATTTCCTGCCCATGGTGCTTTCTACTTGCGGGATGATCGACTCTAAAAGTCCGCTATATGCTGAAATCACTAAATACCTTTTGCCCCCAGCACTTTTCCTACTCTTGATGAATGTAGATTTCAAGGCCATCTCCCGTCTGGGGCCGGCGGCGCTGATCATGTTTTTCGCGGGTTCTTTTGGCATCATGTTCGGCATGGTCATAAGTTTCATTGCCTTCAAGCCCTTGGTGGGGCCGCAATTCTGGTCTGGTTTCGGCGCTCTGTCCGC
>Ga0206840_1086_pt1 | contig 17665 bp, 12 predicted proteins | sample Alteio_BWOrgCont_24_FD_152633 | JGI IMG/M metagenome (GOLD analysis project Ga0206840, IMG submission 152633) | Enriched cells from forest soil in Barre Woods Harvard Forest LTER site, Petersham, Massachusetts, United States -... | ecosystem: Environmental > Terrestrial > Soil > Temperate forest >... | reverse complement strand
ATCAATGCCTTTGGTAACCGGTACTTTAACAGCAGTTGTGGGATTGATGAGTTTCATCACCCAAAACTCGGTTTGGGTTTCATTGGCGAGCAAAGCATCCTTAGGCAGCGAAGCCGTATTGCTTTTTTGTGATTTGATGATGCGTGCTTTAGCTACCAAATTCTCGGGTATCTGTTGGTCTGAATTTACTTTGATCACAACAGCCTGTGTTTGCGCCACCGTATCAACCGACGGCATAAAGGACGATACGCGGCCATCCAGTTTTTGCCCGCCTGGTAGTGTTAATTGTATACTTTGATCCTGTTTTACATATTGGCGCATTTCATAAGGCAACTGCATCAGGAACACAAAACTGGAGCGGTCGCTAACGGTAGCCAGCGCCTCGCCGTCCTGTACATAATCGCCTAATTGGTGGTTCATCTGCGAAATATATCCGTGCCTTGCTGCCTTAATGGAATTAGTGCCTGTGAATTTGAAATTTGAATCCAGCTTATTGATGCTGTTGCCTATGGTTTGCGCCTCTTTGGTTTTAACTACGAACAAAACCTGTCCTTCGCTTACAGGCTGCCCCTGTTGAACGTTCACTTTGACGATATAACCGTTGGCATTTGACTTGATATAGTTTTTCTGTAAAAAGACAGATGTGGCGTTTACATCGATATAATCAGCCATTGAGTTTTGGTCAACAGTGGTCACGGTTACCGGTGTTTGCGCCTGCACCTTTGACGTATCGTCGTCATCGTCTGATTTTTTTGCGCTCGTGCACGAGCCGAGGCACAACATCAGGCCCAGCACAGATGCCATCAACCAGGCAAGGGGATATCGGGTTGTCATTTTCTTCATTTTACTTGTTCCAGTAATTTAACTGATTGATCAATTGTAATTTGCTGATGATCGTTTGTGTTCTCAGGTACCTTGCCGCGAGGTAATTGTTGATGGCCAGTATCAGGTCGGCTATTCTTACATCGCCGGTCTTCAGCAATTGAATATCTGTTTTCATCAGTGTTTCAGAATACTCTATCTGCTCATTTATCTGTGGCATCATCTTCTCGTTCTCACTTATTTGTTGCTTTAGCTGGGCTATTTGCTGCTGGTATTGGATATTGAAAAACGCTTTGTAATTCTCGCGGGTTTCCTCCTGGAGCGAGAATTTTTTGTATTGCATTTTCTTTTGCCCGCCATCATATAACGGTATCGAAAAGCTGAAACCCACACTGGTGCCAAAATTCTTATAAGCCTGCCCCATAAAATCGCTGTTGTAGCCACCGTCGGCAAAAATATTGGCCTTGGGTTTATAGGTGTAGTCCAGTTGCTGGCGGCTGTTCACTATCTTAAGACTATCAAGTTTATACTGCGCAAAAAAGATACTGGTCTTGCTATCAGGCATTATTATGGCCCTTTGAAGGTTAGGATAAACAAGGCTGTCTGTTATCGTAGTGTCTGCGACTCCCGCAAGGTAATTTAGACTGGCATAATCGTTTTTATATTGAAGCTGTGCCTGTGTCAATTGCAGTTCCTGCTGTTTCAGCGTAACCAAAAAGGTAAGGTAATCACTTTGGTGGTAAACATTATTCTGTGTGAGTTCCCTGAATAAAACCTCCTCCTCTCTAAGCCGTTTAACTATTGCGCGATTGAATGTTACCTGCTCCTGGTCGCCGTAAGCGGTTATGTATTGAGTGGTAACGGCCTTTTTCAGATCCTGTTCGGATATTTTTGCCTGGTTATTTGTTGATGCTGATAGCAGGCTAATGCCCTGTAATTGAGTATTAATGTTGTTTTTACTTGCGATAGACTGGTTTACAGCAACCAGCCCGTTAAGCGTATGTGCGTTTGTTATGGGTTCCGAATAACCAAAACCATCAATGGTAGGTGCATACAAACCGCCGCTTGTTACGTTTACCTGGGGCTTGTAGCCTGCTTTCAAACGTAAACTGTCCAGCTGGTTTGAGGCTACCTGGTTGCGCAAGTCTTTCAGTAATGGACTGTTACTTTTGGCAAGTTCGAGGTAATGGTCGAGCGTATTGGTTTGAGCAAGCGAAACAGTACAGGTGAATGCGCCAATAATTACGCCGAAAAGCCACTTCATCAAGTATAAATATTATGAGGTTTGTTTGGCTAAAATAAAGATTTAATTCTGGAATAATTTAGGATGGTGTTATTAGTCCGAAAGTCCGCATAAGTCGGAAAGTCCGAAAGAAAACAAGATAGCAAAATATCTTTCGGACTTATGCGAACTTACTGACTTGCCGACTTAACTATTAAATTTTACCGTAAAAATATGGTAGTTGTCTGCAAAATCATAAACCAGGCTAAAGCCTAAATTTTCGCATATCTCGCGCGAAATAGTAAGCCCCAGCCCGCTGCCTTCCGAGGATGATGATTTTTGAAAACGCTTAAACAGATGATCTTTCTGAATAGCTTCGTTTTCCCCGGTATTTTTAATTGACAGTTGTTCGATGGTTAGCCTGATCTTGATTTCCCCCCCGGTATTATTATGCCTGATAGCATTGCTTAACAGGTTATTTAACAATACATCTATAAGGTATGGGTTTGCAGTAACTTCTTTGTCCTTCAGATCGCAGCTTACTTTTAGTTGTTTATCCAAAAATATTTCTTCAAACTGGATAATTAGCTCGTCAATAACTGCTCGTAAATTGATTGTTACATTCCCCTCAACCAGGTGATTTTCTATTTTGACGAGAAGCAATAACGATTGGTTCAATCTTGTCAGCTTTGATACTGCCGTGTACAAATCATTCAATAATTTGCTTTGCTGCTGGCTGAAATTATCAGTCTGCAACAAGGTGTCCAGTTTGGAGTTGATCACGGCGATAGGTGTAAGCAACTCGTGCGAAGCATTTTCGGTAAATGTTTTAAGGTCCTTATAATCACTTTTCACCCGGGATGACATGGATACTACCGCCTGGTTCAATTCTTTAAATTCATCAATAGTTGTGTCCAATTCAGGGATCTCTTTGGTATCAGCTACGTTAAAAAGGCGTAATTCTTTCAGCAGGTTATGAAAGGGTTGCCAAAGCCTGGTCAGCAGCAGGCGGTTAGTAACAAAAAGGGTGAGCAGCAATAATAGTATGACAGCAATGGTAATGATGAAGATAATTTTTACAAGGTCCTCGGTTTCAACTGTTGATTTAACGATCAATACCCCGTGATATTTACCGCCTGCGGTTACATAGGTTATTAAACCACGCCCTGATTCGTAATGTTCGTGGTGGTGATGCCTTCTTCGCCCGGACCCTGGTTCAGTTTTATACAATGTGTCAAGGTAATGCCGTTGAACCGATCCTGGTGTGGCATCAAAAAATGATATTTGCTGATCATTCGATTCAAAAACCTGTGGCAAACTATTGTTTTGCCTGGCGTACTCAAATATTTCATTCTCCTCAACCTCAAGATCTTTATCGACGTCATTGATCAGTATCAGGTGGATGGCGAAATAATAAATAACGCCGGTTACCAGCATTACAACGATGGTAGTGATCAACGTTACACGGTTGTACCTGGCCAGCAGCTTCATTGGTCGGTAAATTTGTAGCCCATACCGTAGGCTGCCTGGATATAATCGTGGCTGCCGGCTTCCATCAGTTTTTTTCTCAAGTTCTTGATATGCGAATAAATAAAATCAAAATTATTGGCCATATCAATGCCATCGCCCCAAAGGTGTTCGGCGATGGCGTTTTTTGAAACCACTTTGCCTTTATTGGCGATAAAATAAAGCAACAGCGCGTATTCTTTCCGCGTAAGCCTAACTAACTGGTTGTTTATTTTGATCGATTTGGCAAGCAGGTCGATAGTGATCTCGTTAAAAATAAGCAGGTTGTTGCCGCTGAACGTCTTACGCCGGATAATGGCCATTACCCGTGCCCGTAATTCGGACAGGTGAAAAGGTTTTACAAGGTAGTCATCGGCGCCAAGATCCAGCCCTTCCAGCCTGTCATCCAATGAGTTTTTTGCCGACAGGATGAGCACACCGTCAGGGTAGTTATTTTCTTTGATATTTTTTAGAATATCAATTCCGGTTCCACCGGGCAGCGTAATGTCGAGCAATATGCAATCGTACCGGTACATATTCACCTTACTTATTGCTTCTGCGAAGCCCGATGCGGTTTCGCATACGTTGCCCGCTTCGGTAAAATACTCTTCAATACTTTCACGCAGCCCCCGTTCGTCTTCTATAATGAGTATCTTCATTCAAATATTTTCACTAATGTACAAACTCAATTTTGGATACTTTTTGTACTATAGATTTTATTCAGAATGTTATTGTTATTTGTCCGAAAGTCCGGAAGTCCGCATAAGTCCGGAAGATAAGATGAAAATAAAATATTAAAGTTTGCAAATAATATCTTCCGGTCTTTCCTACTTATGCGGACTTCCGGACTAACTCAATAATTTAAAAAACATGTGGTGGATATACGCTTTACTTTCGGCCCTGTTTGCGGCGCTCACGGCAATATTTGCAAAGGTTGGCATAAAAGGTGTCGATAGCGACCTGGCCACCGCTATCCGTACAGTTATTATCCTCATCATAGCATGGGGGATAGCTTTGTTCAGGGGAAGCGCCGAAAATATGGGCAGCCTTAACCGTACCAATTGGATATTTCTTATCCTTTCGGGATGTGCCACAGGGTTGTCCTGGATATTTTATTTCAAGGCCCTGCAACTGGGAAAAGTATCGCAGGTAGCGCCGGTTGATAAGCTAAGTGTGGCGCTGGCTATTATTTTAGCCGTTGTGTTTTTAAAGGAACCACTCACCTTAAAATCTGCTTCGGGTGCGCTGCTGATCATAGCCGGCACCCTTGTATTGATATTTTAGGTAATGATATAGCAGTTGGGGGTAAATATGTTGATTAATTCTTCTTATCGGCCCATAGAACGATTTGGAATCTGTGATCGCCGAAAGTATTGGGGTTACTATTATCGATAGTGAAATTACAATGCGCACCATGTGTCATCTCGACACTGTCCTTCAAGTAATTGTCTTTACACCAGATATGAATTGAAGGAGGAATATCATGTATAGCGGCAGTATAGGCATCATTAACGGCCAGGAACATGAGTCCGTTGTTGGTATCGGATACGTGCAAATTGAACACCATACCACGCGAATAAGGTACATAATCCCAAGCCAGCTCGCTGTTGTCTATCGTGATAGCATAGAAGACATCAGGCGTGAAACCAGCCATATATCTACCATCGCCATCGCCAACGTATGCTTTCAGCAACGCGGTATGGTTAAAGCCAAAAATGGTGTACATATTGTACGTACTATCCTGAACAAATCTCACGGCGAAATAAGCACCGTCAGGGATCGTATCATAAATTGGTGCAATAACAACTGGTTTTGGATTAGGGGTAACATTGCCTTTTTTTGTACAGGCTGCAAAAACAAGCAACATCAACACAGGTATTATAATTTTTTTCATCTTACAGACCATCTTATTCTACTTATCCGAGCGCGAAAGTATTAAGCTTTAATTTTCTTCTTTAAAACAAACAAATAACAGGCCATGAAAAAACGATGCGATTTGAATTAATTAGGACTGATTTGATATGACCCCATTATTCTTTTGGGGATTATCTTCCCCCTTTTGTTTTTCAGGCGATTTTTTAAAAAACACTTTTACCGCTTCGTCAAAAGTCCCGTTAATGTTGAGATTGCTTTTTTCGTAGTGTTCGGGCAAGCCTTTGCCTCTTTCTTCTTGCCATATCCAAAGTTAAGAAATTAACTTCTCATAAGTCAAACGTTTGTTGCCAACGTTCTTAAATGCCTTTTCAAACCGGGTAACATCGGTAATTTTACGATTGTTATAACGATACCCGAACTCATGGCAATAGCGGTGTAAGTGTTTTGGGCTTACCTGATGATAATACCTACAATAGCACGTTTAAGCTGTGACCAACATCCTTCAATACAATTCGTATGGTCATCACCAACGGTGATATAGTTATTTTCGGTATGCTTTACTGTTACGTGGTTGTAAGCCTTATTCAACCCAGCGTATGACCTGTAAGCGTCGGTAACAGCATTACCATATTTTAACATACTTATAATGTCAATGTAACAATTAAAAGACGAATAATTTTGTTACAGATTTAATCCAAAGTTTCTCCGCATTTTCGCGGCGGATATGAAAATCAAAAAATATAATATAGTGCGATACCTAATTATGGTATCATTTCTTCTTTTTGCCGCTTTAAATTCAAGCGCTTTTACGCGTGTTAATGACGATATTGTTAAAGGCCAACTTACCGGCAAGGTTTTAGATTCGGCTACTAAAGTGCCGGTTTCTTATGCTACTGTCAGCATTTTTAAACAAGGCAGCCCAAGCCCCTTTAACGGCGTAGTTACCGACGATAACGGGAATTTTACCGTAAGTAACCTGGCAGTAGGCGACTACCGTGTTGTGATAGATTTTATTGGTTATCGTAAAAAAACTCTTGCACATGTAGTTTTAACCAAAGATGCGCCAAATGTACCACTGGGTACTATATTGCTTGCATCTGCTCAAAACCAGTTAAAAACGGTTGAAATTGTAAGCAAGGCACCGGTTGTTGAGAATAAGATAGACAAGATGGTATATAATGTTGCCAATGACCTTACTTCCCAGGGCGGTTCTGCAGCAGATGTATTGCCTAAACTTCCGCAGGTTACTGTTGATATTGATGGCAATGTTGAATTACAGGGCAACGCCAATATCCAGTTTTTGATCAACGGCAAGCCATCCAGCATATTTGGCGCAAGCCTGACCGATGCCTTGCAATCTATCCCTGCAAGCCAGATCAAAAGCATCGAGGTAATTACCAGTCCGGGTGCAAAATATGATGCTAACGGAACCGGTGGTATCATCAATATCGTTTTAAAGGATAGTAAAATACAGGGGGTAAACGGCAGCGTTAATTTAACAGCCGGGACTCGCCGCGAAAATGGCTCATTTAACCTGAATGTACGCAAGGGCAATTTTGGTGTTAACGCCTTTTTTAACGGGGGTGAGCAGATCAATAGTACAACTATTAATTCGACTAACCGCCTGTCTTTCAACGGCGCCAGGGATACCTCTACCAATTTGAACCAACAGGGCAGCAGCGGTTTTACCAGAGGTGGTTACCAATCGGGCATTAGCTTTAACTGGGACATCACACCCAAGGACCAACTGACAGTTTCGGCTGGGTTCAACCATTTTGAGAATCACACCTTCGGGCCTACCAACCAGGAGCAAACGGCTTATGATATTACCAATAATACCATTGCTTCTGACGTGCTGAGCCTTCGCAATTCGGACAGCCGTTTCGTCGGGCAATATTATGACTACAGCGTAGCTTACAAAAAGACATTTAACAAAGAAAACCAGGAGCTGGATGTGCTTTTTCATTCCAGTTACGGTAATAACCAATCTAATTTTACACAGCAGCAGGATTATTTAACAGGTGGTTACCCAACATCGGGTTCAATTGGCAACAACCCCGGTACGGACCATGAAACTGATATTTCTATTGATTATACGCAACCGTTCAGCAAAACCTTTACCATTGAAACGGGTGCAAAAACAACGATAGAAGATATCAATAATACCGTTGTTACGGATACCCTTGCTAACGGAGCATATGTACCTGATCCCGGCCAAACATACGGCTTCAATTATGACCGTAAAATATATGCGGCCTACCTATCGGCAACTTTTTCGTTATTTAACGATTTTATAGATGGTAAGGCGGGCGTACGTGATGAGTATACCAGCACAACGGCTGATTTTCCAGGGGTGAGTATACCTGGCTATAATACAATAGCCCCCTCGGCGGTGTTGTCACATAAAATTGACGCAACGCAATCCTTTAAGCTGAGCTATACTTATCGTATACAAAGGCCTAATTACAATTCGTTGGACCCTTTTTATAATGTCAGCGACCCGCATAATATCAGTACAGGTAATCCAAACCTGAAACCGGAAATAGGGAACAATTACGAATTTGGATACAGCAAAAACTTTGCACAGGGCGCAAATATTTACGCAGGCGTATTTTATCGTTATAATACTAATGATATACAATCATACACCACGTTTTATGATACCCTGAGCGTTAATGGCAATAAATATTCTGATGTATCATTAACGCAAAGCTATAATATAGGTACCGAAACAACTGAGGGCATTAGTTTATTCGCCTCGCTTCCGGTTACTGATAATTTAAACCTGCGCAGTAATATGATGTTTTCCGATAGGATAACTACCAATCCCGGCAACCCTACGGTAAGCGGTTTTTATTATCGTGTCAACCTTAATGCTACTTACCAGTTTCCGCATGATTTTACTGCTGAGGTATTTGGTAATTATAATTCATCGCAAAGGACCATCCAGGGTACGAGGCCGGTATTTGCATTTTACAACCTTGCAGTACGTAAGCAATACATGAAAAAGAAGTTGAGTATTGGTTTAACAGCTGCTGATCCTTTCAGTAAATACATTGATCAGACAACAACAACTGCCGGGTCGAATTTTTATCAGTCTAGCCTGCGCGAGGTGCCCTTCCGCTCATTCGGTATTACTTTAAGCTATAGATTTGGCAAGCTTGAGTTTAAGAAAGAAAAACCGAAGGATGATAAGGACAATAACAACAATATGCCTGATAACCCTGATACCGGTAATGGTAACAGTAATAAATAGGATCTATTAATATCAATTTAATGTTAAAATACAATTAACAGTTTACGTAAAGTTAATTTATACTTATTAAACTGTTAATTGTATTTTTGACACCATGCCCAAAAATACCCTACCTACTTATGCCATTGTTGAGTTACTGATAAGGTTAGAGAAACACAACGGAGCTATTGGCGATTATAGGGGCCATGCAGTTTACGATACCGAGGTGATCGTAAAAACATCGGGTGGCAGTATTATTTTACCCGAGTCGATCATCATCAGGCAGTTCGAATCCCCTGAATTAATTACAGATAACGATTTGGCGCCCATCGCATTGTTGTTTAAAACAGCCAGCTGATCAGTTATATTTACTCTTCAATTCATATTTATATACCTGGTTATAGGTGATCTGATAAATAAGTTTTAAATTTGATAATTAAATATTTAGTTATATATTTAATAAACCGATTATAGTTGTTTCGTTTTACCGGAATTTTAGTTGTTTTTCTAATATTCATGCTTCCGGGAGATAAAATTTAAGACCGCCTAACCATTCATTGACATGAAAAAGATATATTATTTACTTGCGCTGTTTATTCTTGGAATAAATTCATTTGCTTTTTGCCAGGGCACCAATACGGTGTTGCAAAATGTAACATCCAAACTAAAAGCGCTTTCAACCAACCATGTTATACAAAAAGCCTACCTGCATTTTGACAGGCCTTACTATGCAGCAGGTGATACAATGTATTTTAAAGCCTATGTAACACTCGGTGACCACCCCGACCTTTCAAAAGCAGGCGAAATATTACATGTTGATCTTATAAACCCGCAGAATGTAACTATCCGCAGCATCAGGCTGCAATTAAATAAGGGAGTTACGTGGGGCGATTTTGACTTGCCAGATACCCTGCAGGGCGGCTCGTATAAGGTTAGAGCCTTTACACGCTATATGCAGAATGAGCCCGAATATTTTTTTACTAAAACAATAGCAATCACTTCGGGCAGCAATAAAAACGCGCCGGTAAATGCAAATGCATCGGCAAAAGCGGATATACAATTTTTCCCTGAAGGGGGTGAAATGATAACTTCCCTGGTCTCTAAAGTGGCTTTTAAAGCTATCGGTACAAATGGGATGGGGCTTGGTGTAAAGGGGGTGATACTCGATAATACAAATACGCAAGTTGCAACGTTTGCCTCTACCCACTTGGGTATGGGATCTTTTTATATCCAGCCTATTGCAGGAAAGACCTACAAAGCAAAGATGACTTTTGCAGACGGCACCCAAAACACCGTTGATTTGCCTGTGCCCGAGATCAAAGGGATCATATTGCAGGTGAAAGATACGCTCGGCAAAACATCGGTAAATATTATATGCAACAAAGCTTATTTCCAGGAGAACCAGGGAAAAGATGTAAATCTTGTTATGTATTCGCAAGGGCGACTGAGTACGGTTAATACAAAGTTGGATAACCGGGTAATGGGAATGGATATAGCCAAAGATCAGTTTTCTTCAGGCATCCTGCAGGTAACGCTCTTTTCGCATGATGGCGAGCCGCTAAGTGAAAGGCTGGTATTTTTAAAAAATGCAGATCTGTTAAATATCGCCGTGAACAGCAACAAACCTGTATATAAGGTACACGACAAAGCTGTAATAAATTTTAATGCTAAAAGCAATAATACCAACTCGCCGGGTTTCTTTTCGGTAGCTGTTGTGGACGAAAGCAGGGTGCCTTTTGATGATAATAATGAAACTACAATCCTGTCATACCTGTTGCTTACGTCTGATCTTAAGGGATATATCGAGCAGCCAAATTATTACTTCACAAGTAACAACAAACAGGTACAAAACGACCTCGACAACCTGGTGCTTACCCAGGGTTATCGCAAATTTAGCTGGAAACAATTGCTGAATAGTGATATTAAACCTTTTACATATGCGCCAGAGAAAGACCTTTATATAATGGGCAGCGAAAAAACCTCAGGTGGTGAGCCGGTAGTAAATAAAGACGTTATTTTAATGCAGGAAGGGAGTGTCTTAGGTACAGCGAAGACAAATAATACCGGGGGCTTTTTATTTGATATGCCGCCGTTTTATGCAGGCTCATCATTTACTTTACAGGCCGCAGGCTCCACAAAAGATAAAAATTCTACCATTATAACAGTAGAAAAGCAACCCGACCCAACAGTTATAAACAATGCGTTTGACAGCCTTATGAGCCGGTCTGCTATGTACCCTGCCGGAAATAATACCGGGAATGCACTGGCAAATAATGCAGCAAATTCCGAACAAACAATTGACGGCGATGAGATCAGTGGAGCCACATCACTTACCCTTGCTTTGAGCGGCCGTTTGAACAGCCTTAACTTTGTGTCGGGTGTGCCTTATTTAAAAGGTGTAAAATACCCCGTATTGATTGTTATTGATGGTAAAATCAGAAATAGTTACATCAACCTGGATGGTGTGGCGCCCTCTAATGTAAAAGCTGTTCAGCTTTTAAAAGGGGCCAGTGCAAGTTCATACGGCTCAAGTGGCAGCTCGGGTGTTTTAATTATAAATACCCGCTATGGAATTACAAGTGCTGCTATTAACGAACAAAATAATGTTTACAAATATGAAGCGCAGAACGTGGTGAAGAAAAAGGACTATACTACCGGGACAAATAATATTAGCTATCGCTCATCGAACATAGGAGGGCCGGGCCACGCCGACCAGGTGGTATCCGGTGATGCTTTCAAAAATACGCCCAATTTACCTACCGGACTAAACGGGCTTTTACATGGTATCCAGTTTGTTTCGGGTGTACCTTACATACGCGGAAATTCTATCGTAGGTGTTGGACAGGATGTGCCCATGTACATAGTTTTAGATGGGACCCCCATAAATGCGACTTTATTCGGTGATATAGACCCGAGATCAATAGAAACAGTAGAAGTATTGAAAGGGCCCAGCGCCGCAATATACGGTATGAATGGTGCAGGAGGCGTGTTAGTACTGACAACCAGGATACAGGTGTCTGAGGATGCGCAAACTATTGGCTCATCATTAGGAACTTTGCAGTTTAAACCGGTTGGTTTTTATAAGGCCCGTGAATTTTATTCACCTAAATATGATGCCTCATCCTCAGCTAACGGGCCCGATGTACGCAGCACGCTATACTGGAACCCTAACATAGTAACAGACAATGACGGTAATGCATCATTTGAGTTTTATAATTCGGACGGGCATGGCAGCGTTAGAGTGATTGTGGAAGGTATTGATGTTAACGGCAATTTAGGAAGACAGGTATACCGGTATAAAGTAGAATAGTTTTTTTTATCTTTATGCTATCTCCTTGTATCTATCTATTATGAAAACTTTTCTTTGTAGCCTTCTATTTTTCACGATAATTATCGGCCAGGTGGCCTATTCACAAAGCAGCCGGCCGGATGATGACGTAGTTACTAAACTGCGCGCCTACAATAAAACACATTTAGCGGAGAAGGTATATCTCCAGTTTGACAAGCCCTATTATGCCACAGGCGATACCATGTATTTTAAAGCCTATGTCACTATGGGCGAACGACACAACCTGTCGGCGATCAGCGGGGTGTTGCATGCCGAATTGATCGGGATAGATAATAAGGTAAACCAAAGTATCAAACTACAACTGGTCGATGGAGTTGGCTGGGCCGATTTTGCTTTGCCTGATAGCCTGGCGCAGGGCACTTACCGCGTCAGGGCTTATACCCGATGGATGCGCAACGAAGGCGACGGCAGTTATTTTGAAAAGGCGATACCCATAGGCAGCCTGCATCAAAATAAAATACCCGAAAGCAATACCTCAAGGATAAAACCTGTTCTGGCTAAAGCCGATCTGCAGTTCTTCCCCGAAAGCGGCGAGTTGGTAACAGGTATTAATTCCAAAATAGCTTTCAAAGCTATAGGTACCAATGGTATGGGCATGGATATAAAGGGAGAGATAACTGATAATACCGGTAAGGAAATAACCGGTTTTACTTCCACGCATTTGGGCATGGGTTATTTCAACCTCAAGCCCGAAGAAGGCAAAAGCTATAAAGCAAATATTACCTATGCCGACGGAACTAAAGATATACTTCCTTTACCCATATCAAATAACAAAGGCATCAGCTTAATTATCGATAACGACTCTGTAGCCAGTGCATCCGTTACAATAGAGGCCAATCAAAACTATTATAACGAGAACAAAGGAAAAGAATACAGTGTATTGATCTATTCGGGGGGGATCGCAACCACGGTCAAGTGCAAGCTTGACAGCCCCACCATTGCAATGGATATCATCAAAAGAAAATTGTTTACCGGGGTCACCACGGTAACGCTGTTCTCGCAAAATAACGAACCCTTAGCGGAACGGCTCATCTTTATCCAGAACTATGATCAGTTGAACCTGGGTATCAGCAGTGATAAAGACAGTTATGCTACACGAGAAAAAGTAAGCTTGAAAATAAATGCCAGAACAAGGGCAGACTTAGCCGCAACAGGTCACTTCTCGGTAGCGATAACAGATGAAAACAAAGTACATGCTGACGAGAATAACGAAACAACGATACTGACCAACCTACTCCTCACTTCCGACCTGAAAGGCGCGATAGAACAACCCAATTATTATTTTACCAACAATGACAACCTGAACACTAACGAAAAACAAAAAGAACTTGACCTGGTGATGCTGACCCATGGATACCGGCATTTTAGCTGGAAACAGGTATTAAGCAGCGATAGTGTTAACAACACAATAACCTATCAACCCGAAACTTCGCTTGCTATCAGCGGTACGGCAAAAAACTTGCTGGGCACGCCATTGAAGAAAGCTATAGTATCATTGATAGCAATAGCAAAAAACAGGTTTGCAAGCCAGACTACAGATGATAAAGGCAGATTCAACTTCAGCGGGCTTAACTTTAACGACAGCACCAAATTTGTTTTGCAAGCCGTGAATGCCAAAGGGAAAAACAGGACGCAGCTTACCTACGAACAGGATATAACGCCTTTGATAAAGAAGACAAGTGTTAGCCAAACGAACGTCAACCCGACGATGGCAGATTACCTGGAAAATGATGCCAAGGAGCAGGACGAGCTTTTTAAGCAGGGGATGGTAAAAGTAAGGACCTTAAAGGAAGTGAAAATAAAAGCTTTTAAAGAAGATAATAATTATCCTTCGTCAGCCTTAGGGGGGCCCGGTCATGCCGACCAGGTGATGCACCGGGATCAAATAAGCCAGATACAGGGGCCGCTTGCAAACAGCCTGAACGGAAGATTGATGGGGGTTAAATTTGTTCCCTATGTGGGAAGACCCACGGGTTCTATTATGCAAGGTGATATAGTCCCTGTTTTAACGGGATTTAACGCGGCACCCATGCTTGTCGTGGTGGATGGCGTTGAAGGGGTGAGTCTTAATAATTTGGACGCGAGCCAGGTAGAAACAGTTGAAGTATTGCGATTTTCAGCCAGCATTTACGGAATGAAAGGCGGTAATGGGGTATTGGTAGTAACGACACGACAAGGCGGAGGAGGCCCTGGCGTATCTTCTATCGGCATATTGCCTATTACCGTGCAGGGCTTTTATAAAGCGCGCGAATTTTATTCGCCCAAATATACTGCTGCAATGCCACAAGGGAACCATCCCGACTGGCGCAGTACCATTTACTGGGCGCCTGAAGTAGTTACCGATAAAGATGGCAATGCCTCATTGGAATTTTATAATGCCGACGGGCAGGGCTCGTATCGTGTAGTGGTGGAAGGTATGGATGAAAAGGGTAATATTGGCCGGCAGGTTTACCGGTATAAAGTTGAATAAGTTGATCAGGTTAAGTAGTTGATTAAGTTAACAAACCAGAATATAATATAACTCAATCGAACTTAGGCAACTCAATCCAACTGAATAAACTAAAACCTCCTTCCAATAATAATTTTAAATATCGCCTTATCGGTAGCATTGGTTAGCCCCAGGCCGAAACCGCCGTTGAACTCCCAGTTCGGGTCGGTATTTAGGTCAACAGCTGCAAAGATCTGGTGTTGTTGTTGCTGGATAGGGTCGTAATGAAAAAATGGCCCGGTGCTACCGTAATATTCTGGCCCAATGGCCACTACCTTGCTAATATCATAGCTTACTTTCACATTGGGCGAAAATATCAGCCCACGGTTTTGATCAGGCCCCGCAAAACTTTGATCGAGCGTTGGGTTGAGAGAGATGTACCATCCGCCCCATTTTTTATCAATGATCGGCCTGATCTCCAATGTGGATGTATTGGCGGAAAAAGCCGCTTTCTGAAAACCAAACTCAAACGATATACTCACCCCAACCGGCCACTTCCAGTCTTCCGGTGCCCTGAAACGGGGCCTGATGTGCGAGCCTACATAGGCAGTGCGCCCGTCATTACCCAGTGAATTAAAAAAGTAAAAACCGGTCTCGAACCAGGGCGTCCAGCCGTGTGTTATTTCTATGGTCTCGTGCTCAACATGGTTAGTTGGCAGTTGCCCGTTTATAACCGTGGTGCTGCCGTTAGAGGTATAGTTGCTGTGTAACTCAACCATAGTATGGCCGCTGTCGACAGTTTCGGAGCCGTAAACCTGTATCTCATAATTATCCTGTGCGCGCAGGTTGCTAAATAGGGCTATAAATAAAATGCTTAGTAGTAACGGTTTCAGCATAGATGTCAGGTATTAAGCTTATAGAAAGTACAAGCTTGTTTTTCTACATAAAGCTATAACTGAATTCTGTATCAATTCTGAAATCTGCGATGGTATAACGCACTATTTTATAAAAATTCAGAATTACTTCAATTTATACTTATAGTTTTATAAGACAGACAATGGTATTATGACAGTAATTGAACCGCCACGCTTGGACATCCTGAACCCGCCGCAAACCAAAAAATATTCCTGGTCACTACGTTTGTGGCATTGGGCCAATGCCATTGTGATAACCGGCTCGCTGCTTACAGTGTTGTTAAACTCAACATTAACAAACGGACATACCAATTCGGTATTGATACAAAGCCGGCTTAAGGATGCCGGGGCTTCGGTCACCAATGACCAGGCCAGGTCCGTCGCCCATGCCATTAGCGATAATGTATGGGATATTCATAAGTATTTTGGGTTTTGCCTTGCCGGCTTGTTATTATTCCGCCTTATAGCTGAGTATTTCCAATTAGCCGACCAGAAGTTTTTACGAAAACTGAACGGCATTTACCGGCAGTATAAATCCGCCTCGGGCGACCGGAAAATCATTCGCCACGATTTTGCTGTGAAAACGTTGTATGCTATGTTTTACCTGCTGCTTATTATTATGGTCGTTACGGGCCTCTGCCTGGCTTTTGATGATGATATCCCGGCACTTAAAAAGATACATGCCATAAAGCAGGTACACGGTTTTTGCATGTACCTGGTGCTTGGTTTTATTGTTTTGCATTTGGCAGGAGTATTTTTAGCCGAAAGAAAAGACAGCAGGGGTATCGTATCTGATATGATAAACGGCGGCGATAAACAATAGCAACTATTTAGTGATCAAATAAACGCTGTCCAGCGTTTTATTCCGGGTGTTTTTGTTGATGAATGCCGGTAGGATATTCTCCTGCGGGTAGTTTTGAAATGCCTTAATTACTTTAAAATCAGCATGCAGGATATTGAGGGAGTCAACTGATCTTTTATTGACATAAAACACTGAAGGTTTCAAAGGTTTGAAATTCTTAAAACTATCCAAGGGGATATAGGCTATCTGCCTGTCGGTATAAAGCTGGAAGATGTTGTTCTCGGTCCGTAAGGAGTAAATATCGTATTTATCAAAAATGTTTTGGTTGACATATGCGGCGGCTTTGATTTGGCCCCGGTAATTGATGATCAGTTTATATAAAACGGTATTCAAATAAAAATTAACAAAAAGAGAGGCGATGCAGGCGAACAAAAATATGCGGATATGCAGAACCTCTACCTTGTTTTTAACATAAAAAGCAATAGCGATAAATACTCCAAAATCAATATACAGGTACAAATTATGCCCGGCATCAGAAACATAGTAGATAGCTGCTATTACTATCAGCAGCAATACGGCATAAGCCGATAAACTGACCGAACGCAGCCCCCTGCCAAACTTGCCCAAATGGTTATAGCAAAATGGAGCCGTTACGATGGCAAACAGCGGGAAGATAGTGTTGGTATAGAATGGCAGTTGGAAACGGGACAGGGAGAATAACGCCAGCAATAATATACCGCCGCTCAGAACATAATATTCCTTAAACGGCCTTCCAAATAACATCTCCTTAATGTTTGTATATATGGCATAATAAAAGATGAGGCACCATGGCGCAAAGGCCCATAACAGCGTATGGACGTAGAAAAATATACTGCCCGATTGCCGCGTAATGGGCCCGCTATTTACAAAGCGCCCAAACTGGCTGTCCCACAAAAACCATCTGATGCCCGAAACATTATGGCGATGGAAAACTGTTTTTTCGGGGTGGACGTCGAACTGGATATACAAGGCATACATCTCAGGTAAAATGAAGACCCCTGTAAGGATCAAAAGTAATATCCATTTCCATTGAAATACCTGCAGTAATTTTCCCTTGAAAAGCAATTGCCCAAATAAAGCGCCATAAATAGCTACGATCACAAATATGCCTTTGGTCATGATGGCACAGGCGGTTAATAGCGCAGCTAAAAGCAGATCGGCAAAAGTAAAACGTTCCTCCAGCCGGCTAATGTGGTAGATACTGCCGATCACAAGCGCCATCAGGTAAGGTTCGGCCCTTACATCCGTGTTCGACATCACCAGGTGCTGTGCGGTGGCCAGAATCAAAATAGCTATCCAGGCAATATCTTTTCCATAATGTTTTTTGGTAAAAAGCCAGGTATACAACAAGCTCAACAGGAAGAAAAGCAGCGCCGGTAACCTATATGCCCATACCGACACGCCGAATAGCTTAAAACTCAGCATCACCACCCAAAACGGGAAATGGGGCTTATCCAGCCAATCCTGGTTATA
>Ga0206840_1084_pt1 | contig 17679 bp, 18 predicted proteins | sample Alteio_BWOrgCont_24_FD_152633 | JGI IMG/M metagenome (GOLD analysis project Ga0206840, IMG submission 152633) | Enriched cells from forest soil in Barre Woods Harvard Forest LTER site, Petersham, Massachusetts, United States -... | ecosystem: Environmental > Terrestrial > Soil > Temperate forest >... | reverse complement strand
CTTTTAATAAAGCGGCGGCAGAATTTGTAAGGAATACCCAACGGAAAAAATTGGCAAAAGGCAAATCTGTCATCAGCTACTCTGATCCGGACGTTGTGGAAGGTTTGAAAAAAATGTTTGAGCTTGCTTTTAACGGGAAAACTATACAAAGAGAATGGTTAATGCGCCCCGGTACAGCAGACGAACGATGGAAAGATCTGCAACTGGTACCTGTACGCAATAGCAATAACGAAATTATTGGCGTAGCGCTTAACTCGACAGACGTTACTGAAAAAAGATACCAGCAAGACCAGATCAATATTCAAAATGCCGCACTTACACGGATAGCCATCATACAATCGCACGAATTACGCCGGCCGGTGGCTTCTTTACTGGGCATAATGTCGCTTATTAAACTGGAGCAGTCGAATAAAAACCTCGACTACTTTGATATGATAGAACATACCATTAACGAACTGGACGAGAAAATAAAGGATATAGTAAAGGACTCGGAAAATACGCTGAATACGCCAGTGGTTGTGGTAGCCTGATTGGCAGTTTGCAGTTTTTTGTGGGCAGTTTGCAGCCATTTTACCTCTAATCCATTCACTAATTCACTCAATCAACCATTCACTCAATAATTATGCGTACCTTTGCGTTTTAATAAATAAAATATAATGCAAAAAGAAGGAACAGTAAAATTTTTTAATGAGACAAAAGGATTTGGTTTTATTACACCTAACAGTGGTGGCCAGGACGTATTTGTACACTCAACAGGTCTTATCGATGAGATCCGTGAAAACGACAAAGTAGAATTTGAAGTTGAAAACGGCAGAAAAGGCTTAAACGCGGTAAATGTAAAGGTTATTTAAGTATAATATAAATCATTAAACGTACAGGCGCTCATCATTTGATGGGCGCTTTTTTTGTGATAAATTTTTATTTCAATTAGTAATTGTTTAAGGCGATGTTGGCACCGTTGTTGTGTGAATATCAACAAACAAAAACAATTTATCATGAAAGACCAGACAAAAATTATAGCAGCCCTTTTAATAGGAGCAGCAGCAGGCGCTGCGTTGGGAATATTGTTGGCACCCGATAGCGGATCGGGAACACGCAGCGGAATATCGGATTATGTTAATGACCTGGTTGACTCAGCAATGGGTAAGGCGCGGTCGACCGCTGATAATTTGAAGGAATATGGAAACAGCGCGGTTGAAAGAGCCAAATCAAAATTTAACGGTGGAATTGACGATGCTAAAGACTATGCCAGCAATGGCGCCAGCCACGCAAAATCAAAAGTAAAAGCGACTGCGGATGATCTAAACGACTCAATTCAACAGGCTTAATGTAACAATGGTGACACAAAAACAGACATATACGTCTGTTTTTAATAATTTATTGAGCATTCGTTTGTTTACCCGAAAAATAATATCTTATTTTACATCAGGTTATTTTAATAGGGGTATTAAATAGCAATAATTAGCCATCTGTGTCAAAACGGATGGCTTTTATTTTTTACAGCCACCTGTACTTGTTTCCTTCGTTATCTATCTAAAAAAAGTAACTTCGCCACTTAATATATCGACTATTATGAAGTATAAGCTGGGTGATTTTGTGCGCTTTGTTGACGAAAAGATGGAGGGTTTTGTTACCCGCATTATTGACGATGAAATGATAGGCGTAACGGGCGAGGATGAATTTGAGATCCCGGTATTAGCCAGTAAAGTTACCACGGTGCATGGTTATCAATCCAAAGAAACTCTCCAAAATAAAGCAACTGAAGAACTCGCTATACCTGTTGCTGAGTTTAAAACCAAAGGCATTTATATTGGCGTAGTTAGCGACCCTAAAGCTAATTCAGTAGTGCATTTTCATTTGATCAATGATACCTCGTTCCAGATTCTTTTATCGTTAACAACCGATAAACAGCAGGTTTTTAAAGGAGAATACGCGGGTACAATTGCGCCAAAGTCTGCAATAAAAATCTATTCGGCGCAACTGGCCGATCTGCAATTATGGCCTAAGTTTATATTTAATGCGTTGTTTTATACTACGCAAAATATTCAGCCTATTGCACCATTAACAGTAAGTGAAAAGTTTAAGGCGAAGGATTTTTCCGGAGCTAAGAAACAATTGCCGTTACTTAATCAATTGGGGTGGTTGCTGCAACTGGATGAGCCCGAATTTATCATTGACGCCCGGCAATTAAAGGAAAGTTTTTATAACCCGGCAGAGGAAAAAGTTAAAACAGAAAAACCCGTACAGGAAGTCGACCTGCATATTGACAAGTTGCGCGATGATCATCAATTTTTAAACGGCTCCGAAATTTTACAGATACAGTTAACCGTATTTAACAAAGCACTGGATGCCGCTATTGTACACCAACTGCCCGATGTTACCTTTGTACACGGTGCAGGCAACGGCGTTTTAAAGCACGAACTGCATAAGCTGCTAAGCAAGAATAATAAGATACAAACCTTTATGGATGCGCGGAAGGAGAAATTTGGTTATGGAGCTACGAAGGTTATTTTAAAATAAGGCGATACAATCATACATTTACAGCATAAAATAAACCATCATGGATACCAACATCTTCAAACAATTTTCAGACGTTCCGGTAACGGAGATAGCCCCGGGTTTTAGCGGAAAGATCATCCACACACCAAATAATACCATCAATTTTATAGAGGTAAAAGCAGGTAGTGTGGTGCCGCGCCACCAGCATATCCATCATCAATGCGCCTTTGTTATTGAAGGGCAGTTTGAACTGACGGTGAATGACGTTCCGCAGATATTGGATACCAATACTTTCGCGGTTATACCGTCGAACGTTTTTCATAGTGGCCGCGCCATTACGGATTGTAAACTGATAGACGTTTTTAACCCCGTCCGCCTGGATTTTATTTACAAATAAGCCATTCCGACAAGTTTATGACCATCAGCAAAGCCACATTAAATGATGTAGCCGAATTGACCGCGCTGGTAAACCGGGCTTATCGCGGCGAAGAGTCTATGAAAGGCTGGGCCACAGAAGCGCATATTTTGGATGGGCAGCGCATTGACCAGGATATGATGACTGAGCATTTGACTGATGTAAATGCCACCATTCTAAAATATACCAATGAAGCGGCTGAAATAGAAGCCTGCGTGTATTTGGAAAAGAAAGACCATAAACTGTATTTGGGAATGTTAAGCGTTTTGCCGCGCTTGCAGGCAAAAGGCATTGGCCGACAATTATTGGATGCATCGGAACAGTTAGCCCGGGAACTTGACTGCGATACGATGGCCATGACAGTTATTTCCTCGCGGCAGCAATTAATTGAATGGTATCAACGGCGCGGTTATGATTTTACAGGCGAGGTGCAGCCTTTTCATGCTCATACACGGTTTGGGGTGCCAAAGGTGCCGATTGAGTTGGTGGTGATGGAGAAGGTAGTTAAGTAGTTGATTGGGTTGATTAAGTTGATTGGTTGATTAGGGCGAATAAGTTAACCACTCACTTAATCAACCAATCCTAATTCTTTAAACACCAAATCCAATATCTGCTTCGTATTATCCGGGTAATTAACCTTTATCGGTTTGCCGTTGTCCAGCCAGTTTTGTATGGTTTCGCTGTGTTTGGGTTTAAGGCTTTTTATTACGGGTACGCCCATTTCTTTTAAAGCAGCGGCATTTAATTGCTGTTCGTACTGGGTTTTCATGGGGATAACCAGCAGCTTCTTTTTCATGAACAGGGCCTCGGCCGGGGTTTCAAATCCGCCGCCGCAAAGTACGCCGGCGCTTTGGGCCATGCTTTTTATAAAGCCTTCGTTATTTATCGGCTGTATGAATACGTTTTTATAGCGGGCAATCCTTTTGTTATGTTTCGAGAAAACATCCCATTCAATAGCCTTAAATTCAGTCAGGCGTTTTATTAATCGTTTATCGTCATAGGCAGGCAGGTAAACGGTATAATGGCGCTTGTTCTCGATAACTTCATCGCGCACCTGCTGACGTATAACGGGCGTGAAAATGTTTGGTCCGAAAGCCTTAAAGTGGAACCCGTATTGTTTGGTTACCGGCGCGTAGTGTTTCAGGATGAGTTTGCCTATCATATCGGTGTCAGGAGGCAATGGCGCGTTTTCATGCAGCACGGCAGCCTGGTGACTTACGCCAATGCATGGTTTGTTTTTTAAATAACAGGCCCAGGCAGATACGGGTTCAAAATCGTTTATTACAACATCGTATTTATCTACGGGCAGTTCGTTAATTTCATTAATGAACTTACGGAAGCGCGATTTTAAGAATGATTTCCAAAGGTCTACGCCGCCCGATTTGCCAAATACAAAACCAAAGCCATGTAGTTTATATTTTACCGGGAAGGGGAGGGTTAAATCGCCTTGCGTGCCGCTTACCAGCACATCTACATCGCCCATTTTTTGCAGCAGGGGCACAACGTCCATCGACCGGCTTAAATGCCCGTTTCCGGTACCTTGTATAGCGTATAGTATTTTCATATTGGGAGGAAAAGTAGCTGAAAATAAAGAGAGCAGGGCGCCCTCTTTATTTAACTTATTAACTGATCTTATTATCAATGAAAAAGAACGATTGGGTTAACACATCAAAGAATAATACGCTGCAAAAATAACAGGCGACATATTAAGCGGATGTTAAGCCTGTGTTAGCTATTGCGTTTGTTGATAAATAAACCGTGTTTTACACATAATGGTTTTAAATGACGCCGGTTTTACCATATCCTCCCCCTTCCCCTAAATTAGGGGAAGGTATCGCACGGGACCTATGCTTTGATTTGCGGGTGGGCGATTACTCACCCCGGCGACGCTACGCTGGCCGACCCTCTCTTCCGCAAGCGGAAAAGAGGGTTTATCGCGTAGTTTTACCCGGTGTCTTCTATCCGATAGCTATCGGCCCGGGATGATGTGGGGCACATGTTTATACTATTGTTTTTTATTAAGACTACCGTAAATATGTTATTTTTAAAAACTTTGCATATTAAATACTTTGATGACCGCCACGAACAAACCCTATACAGAATGGATAAACAACCTGCGGATTATCGCGTTGTTCGCAGTTATTGTGCTGCACACGTCGGCAGTTTTGCTGGCGCAGTATGGCAAAGTATCGTTTGCCGATTGGCTTACCGCTGATATTTATAATGCCATAGTTAGGTTTGCTGTGCCTGTTTTTGTGATGATAACTGGTGCTTTATTGCTGCACCGGGAATATGAATTGGGTGATTTTTTTAAGAAGCGTTTAAGCCGCGTTGTAACGCCGTTTTTGTTTTGGAGTTTGGTTTACATTGGTTACTCGTGGTATAATGATGAAATTACTTTTGGGCCCGATGTATGGGCGAATACCAAACAGGTATTGCATTTGCTAAAATATGGCAGTTCGTACCATTTATGGTATGTGTATATGCTGATCGGCCTTTATTTTGTGATACCCATTATCGGCAAGTTTGTGCGCAATGCTACGGAAAAGGAGATCTTGTATTTTTTAGCGCTTTGGTTTGTGGCGATGCTGCTTAATTTGCCTTATTTATCGCGTTTTAACCCGCAGGTTGATCTGCATTATTTTGCCGGTTATATTGGGTATTTAGTGCTGGGGCATTACCTTACCTATAAAGATTTTAAATCTAAAAAAATCCGTGCATGGATGGCCCTGCTGTTTGTATTAATGGTTGTGATCATTGTAATTGGCACGCGAATGCTTTATAGAAGTGGCAGCAGTATAGGCACTTTCTATTATGAACCTCTGTATCCAACCATCATTTTACTATCAGGCAGCGTTTTTGTTATGGCGCGTTTTACTGTAGTAAAATTGTCGCCTGTTTTAATTCGCATACGCGATTTTGCAGGCGGGTATAATTATGGTATTTATTTGGGTCACGCGCTGGTTTTGTATTTACTGGATAGGTTTGGTATTAGCTATAGTTTCTGTGCGCCCGTTATCAGCATTCCTGTTACTGCTTTGCTGTGTTTTGTTTTAACGCTGGGGATGGTTTGGCTGATCAGTAAATTGCCTTTTGGGAAGTGGATATCGGGGTAAGAGCCGTCAAATAAAACTGTCATTTCGAGCGATAGCGAGAAATCTATGCATGAGCCATTCCCGCTTTACAGGTAGGCGACTTTGCATATGTATAGATTTCTCGCTATCGCTCGAAATGACATTGAATTTTTTACAAACGCCAGGTTTCCTGTATTTTTTTTGCCCCGCCCAAGAGTTTCAGCTGCTCGGCTGTTGCGCTTTGAAGCATGTAGGGCAGGGTGCTTAGTTTTGAAGGATCGGGTTTAGCTTTTTTGTCAACTATAAATCCCTGTTCGTTAAAAAACTTTTCGGCAGCATCAAAGCTGTCGAACATTTGTTCGCGCACTTTGTGTTTTTCGAAGAACTCCGTTAGTTTATCATCCATCTGTACGCCAGGCATTTGTTGGCGCTGTTTGAGGTAGATGTCGGCGGTTATCCAGTAACCACCGCGCTTATCCAAAACGTTTTGGATGATGCGGCATAGCTGCTCTTTTTCAGGAGTGCTTAGATACATCAGCAAACCTTCGTTAACAATTAGTACAGGCTCGTCGGCAGGGAAATGGCTGATGATTTCCTCAAACGCTTCCTCGTCCAAGGCGTTGAGGGGCAATACTTCTAATTTACTTTTTGGGTTTGGTTGTTTGGGCTGCAACGCGCTGATATATTCTTTTTTTAGTTCGATAACTTCGGGCAGATCGGTATCTATATAGTGTACGCCGTCCTTTTTGATGGCTTCCAATCCCCGGAATGAAAAGCCGGATGATATTTCCAATATATTTTTAACAGGCACATCAGCCATCAACTGGTCAATGCTCCAATAGCGGCTTTCAAAATGTACTACACGGCCCCAAAACATAAAATCCTTTTTGTCAAAATCAGGCTCATATTTTTCGGGCTGCATCATTAATGTGGCAGCCTCGCGGGCATAAGGAATATTGGTTAAACCCTTTAGCAAAAGCAACGACTTTGCAGATGGGCTGATCGTGCTGTAATCGCGGCTGGTGGGTTGATCTTGGTTTGTTTCCATAGAATCAAAGATTATTACTAAGAAAACAGATCGGTGAAAACTTCTTCTTTGGTTTTTCCTAAATGTTCCGCAACTGGCCTTAATATGGAATTTAATGTCCCAGTTTTTATAGGATCATGATTGGGTATTGCCAAATGATGTTCACCGGCTTTTTGTGTCGTTACTTTAATATGGCTACCTTTTTGAGAGGAAACATTATACCCGTAAAGTCTAAGTAATTTAATAAGTTCTTTGGCTGATAAACTACGGGGGCTTTTAATAAAACCATTATCTCATCTTTCACAAAATGGAGGTGTGCAAAAGAGGGGGCGTCAGCAGTGTTTTCATAATAACATTCAATACCACTTTTGATGCTTTCTTTTAATTCATTCATAGTATCGCCCTCGGCGAATATGCCTACACCGGCAGCTTCTGCATGATAACCACCTTCTTCAGCTTCGTGTACTAAAAATGTAAGTTCTTTCATAATACAAATTTAATTAAAAAGGTCTTGTTTTAGCCTCTATATCGGCAAAAAATATTTACTGTAATTTAGTTCTGACAACTACCTCGTCATTTTCAAACTTCCTCGTCAGCATTTCATAAGCAATCTTCAACCACACTAAGAAGCAAGGCAATGCGATTAGCGCGTAAGGTAGAATATAATTAATCCTGATTGGCCGTGGTATAACGTCAGAGTTGCCGAAACTGCTTATCAGCAACGCGAAGATGAATAAGGACCAATTAAAAGCGGCAATGGGCCTGCTTTGGTTTATGAACCAAATTCCTACACCAATAAATGCTATGATATAAGTAGGCGGTTCGGAACCGGAACTATATATCACCGTAAATATTAAAACAGACGCTAAAGTGAGCAGTTGGTACTGCAGGTTGCGCCAATATTTTAAGCGCGTAAGTGAGACAAGGAACAAAACCAAGGCTGGTAATAGTACTACGATATTTGGTAGATTTTTATAATGGAATATCTTGCTGATCATCCCCATAACGCATACGTAACCACGGGTTGACACCAGGTTTGCGGCATTTTTCAATTGCAGGTCGGGGTACCAATCGTGGTAAGTTTGAATAATATAACCGGGCGATGAGATCAGCATAGGCAATACAAACAACACTGCCGACCAAAAAAGCAGGCTCAAAATAAGTTTTACTTTATTGTCTGAAAAAAAGAAGAAGGCCAGGCCAACAATACCGTACAGTTTAATGGCCGTCCCTAAAATAATGGCCAGCGCGGCCCAAAAATCCTGCTGCCTGCGGATAAATATAAAGCTGAAAATGATCAGCGCTGTTATTAACGGGTTTACCTCCACATTGCCCGATGAACCCATCATGCTATTGGCGTTAATCAATAAAATTGCCAGGCATGCGCTTTGCTTTAACGGCAGCATCATGATGGCTTTGTATAATATCCATGCGTTAAAAAACACCCAAAGGATTACTCCAATTTTATCTGGCAGCCAGGCAAAAGGCGCAATCACCAAAGCGAATACCGGCCCATAGTGATTAAGATCAAAATAATACTCGGGTTGCGGGCCAAATAAGCTATGCAGATGGATAAGGTTTAAATAATTATGCTTGTAAATAATGTAATTATTATAGTTATGCGTAGTGGCATCGCCAATTAAAACGCCTTTAACTATCGCAAACAAACTGAGGCCAAACCATAAAGTGAGAATAAATGGTTTATTATTTAATAATGATTTTAGTTGGAACATGGCTGAGTTGAAAAGCGAAAATACAAAATGCGGCCCGATAATATATTTTGAATTTATTAACAATAATTTCCATCTTTAAGCAATCGATTGCATCAAAATTATGAAGAACTACCTATCCGCACTGTTGCTTTGTTTAATAACAAGCTTATCCGCGCAAGCGCAACAATTTGACCCTAATTTCGAACTATATATATTAGCCGGCCAATCAAACATGGCGGGCCGTGGCTATGTAACCGGCGACTTTAAAACCGAAGGCGATGCCCGCGTTTATATGCTGACCAAAGATAACACCTGGGTAGTGGCCAAACACCCTGTACACTTTGATAAACCGGTGGCAGGGGTTGGGCCGGGATTGATGTTTGGTGTCGAGATGGCTAAGGCAAGTACCAATCCGAAAGTTAAAATTGGCCTGATACCAACCGCGGTTGGAGGCTCGCCCATAGAGCATTGGCTGCCGGGCGCTTATGATGCAGCTACCAAAACCCACCCGTATGATGATGCGGTTGTACGCATAAAAGAAGCCATGAAAGTCGGCGTTATCAAGGGCATTATTTGGCACCAGGGCGAAGCAAACAGCAAGCCCGAACAGGCAAAAATCTATATTGCGCAACTAAAGGAATTGATCGAACGCTTCCGCACATTGGTAGGTAACCCCAACCTGCCCTTTATAGCCGGCGAACTTGGCCGCTACCGCCCCGAATTTGACAACATCAATAAAGAATTAGTAAACCTGCCCGCAACTGTTCCCTATACAGCAGTAGCTACTACGGAGAATTTAGTACACCGCGGCGATACCCTCCATTTCGACAGCCCATCGGCGGATGAGTTTGGCAGGCGGTACGCTAAGAAGATGCTGGAAGTGCAGAAAAAAATCAAAAAGTAGGGTCTTCACTTACTGTTTTGTGGTTATCCACATATAACTACCCCGTTCGCCTTCGGCATTCTGCCAATAAAACTGTATCCGTTGTATTTGCTCTACCGGTATTTTTTGTAATCCTTCTTTCGAACTTAACACGCCATTTATCCTGATAACTCGCAAAACAGGCCGGTTTATTATTCTACTTATTTCTTCGTCCATGGCCAAAATAGGCCTGTAATCTTTTACGTCTTTTGTATAGGCCTCTATTAATTGGTTGTTCGGATCGGGATCATTTCTTCTTATAAAAGTTTGGGTCATTGCGGCTATATCGTCTTCTTTTAAAAAGCGAAGCAAGCTTTTGGTTTCACCATATATCCCGTTTAAATATATGGAATCGGGGTATACTGTTAAGGGCAATACCCTATTCAAACTATCATTTTTTACTTTAATTGCCTGTGGAAAAATTGCCGGAGCGCGTTGTTCAATAGGTTGCTCATCAAGATTACCCGGAGTAACAGCATCTAACAATTGAACTGATGGCCGATTATTAGCAGATAAGACAGCTACCGGCGAAACTTGCTCTGCATCTGTTGCCATTGTTTTCAAAGCATTTATTACGGTAATCTTCCCCTTTAAAACCTGTTTGCCCAATTCTGTTTTAGAAACCGTAAAGGCCAGCAATAATACGGCGACTATGGGTAATAAAAATAAATAACGGGTAATGTTTAACAGCGATGACTTTTCGGCATTCATCATAACTATCCGCTTTTTAATAGCCGACGCGTTAAAATGATTAATAAGCGTGTTGCCGCTGTTATTAAAATTCACCGTAAGCAGGCTGTATTGATAGGCTTTGGCATCCAGTCCATTTTGTAAGATGCGGCGGTCGGTTAAGTACTCAATATTTTCGTGGATGGCCCTTTTCATTAGCCATACGCCGGGATTGAACCAATAAAATATAATACTTAATTCGCCCACCAAAATATCAAAGGTATGCCATTCATTTACGTGTACCTGCTCGTGTTCTAATATCGATCTTAGTTCATCGGGTTGATGGTTTTTTGGATTGACATAGATGCTTTTCAAAAATGAAAAAGGGTTGATGTCCTTGTTTACCGAACGTATTAAATGCCTGTGCAGCAGCATCGGTACCGAACGTCTATGCAACCGGTATAGGGATATGATCTGCACCATAAAACGTACCGCGAAAACTGATACACCGACCCAAAAGATAAGTAATGGCCAGTTACGGCTATTGGGCTGTGCGGCAACCGTGTGCATAACATTGGCGACCGGAGCCTGCCAATTTACTACTACCATTTGCACCGGCCTTGCAATTTGTTGGTGCCTGTTAATGAAATTTGAGAAATTGAGTAAGGGGTATAGTGTCGAAAACAGGATGGCGCCAACTAAATAAAAGCGGTTAAGCGTGTAAAACGTGAGTAGGCGCAACACCAGGTAATAACCCATACAAAACAGGATGAGCGCTACATTTACCTTTATTAAATAGATGAAAAGCGTTGTCATAGTTTTTTAGTTTATAGGGTTTATTAATTATTACCTTGTTGTAGTTATCCCCAATTATATTAACGGGCACCCGGATGCGCAATAGGATGCGAAATGATCTTATTTCCTTTGGTGGTTACCCATATTGCATTAGGCGTTAACGTGCGCTGAACAATTTGTACATCATCCTGCAATAATTTTTCAAGTTCGGCCTTTGTAACCTCTTCCTCGTTTAACATTAAATGCAATTTAGGGAGGCCGGTGTTTCGCGTTAGCCAGTCCATATCCAAAATCGACTGAAAATCTTTATTGTTCTTTGTATAAATATGTATAATATGTTTTTTAAGGTCACTTTTATTATCTTCCCGGTAATTCGCCTGCGACCATACAATATCCCCGTCTTTTAAACTGCTGATCATTTCTTTGGTTTGGCCATACCTGCCATCAACATATAACGAATCGGGATAGTGTAAACTATCAAGATAAACTTTCATGTACTTATTGGTAGCAGGCGCTTTTATACTGATGCTTTGCGTGCCGGGGTGGTCATTTTTAACTGTATCGCTGCGGGCAGCCGCAGGTTTAACCGCCATCGGCAAAATTTCCGGTTGCATGGTAACAGGTTGTTCATTCAACTCACCTGCGCTAACGGCATTCAATAAAGTTACCGGGCGCGTAGGCTGTGGTATAATTGTTACCGGCGTGCTATTGGTGTTTTCAATTCCGCCGGCTATGGCTTTAATAGTGTTTATTATAACGGTCCGGCCTTTTAAAACCTGTTTGCCCAGCCCGGTTTTTGACACGGTGAAAGCCAACAACAACACTGCGACAATGGGTATTAAAAACACATACCTGGATAAGGTTACGGGCGACGACCGCTCGGCGTTCATCATTATTATCCGCTTTTTTATAGCCGATGCATTAAAATAATTGATGAGTGTATTGCTGCTGTTATTAAAAGTTACAGTAAGCAAGCTGTATTGATATACTTTGGCGTCAAGGCCATTTTGCAGGATGCGGCGGTCGGTTATAAATTCAATGTTTTCGTGGATAGCCCTTTTCATCAGCCAGATGCCGGGATTGAACCAGTAAAAAATGATGCTTAACTCGCCCACTAAAATATCAAGCGTATGCCACTCGTTTACGTGAACCTGTTCATGTTCCAATATTGCCCTGAGCTCATCAGCGCTATGATTTTTTGGATTGATATAAATGCTGCTTAAAAACGAGAAGGGGTTGATATCTTTATTTACCGAACGTATTAAATGCTGATGCAATACCATCGGTTTTGACCGTTTATGCAAACGATAAAGCGATATTAACTGGAAAATGAACCGGACGGCGAACAGGACTACGCCGGTCCAAAAAACAATAAGCGGCCAGTTATAGCTGCCAGGTTGTGCGCTAACGGTATGTATAGCTGTGCTAACGGGCGCTTGCCAGTTAACCGCAACCAATTGAACCGGCTTTGCAATTTGTTGATGCCGGTTTATAAAATTTGAGAAATTTATTAAGGGGTATAAGGTCGAAAATAAAATAGCGCCAACAAGGTAAGCCCGGTTAAGCGTATAAAAGGTGAGCGGGCGCAATACCAAATAATAACCGGCACAAAACAAGATGAGTGCCAGGTTTACTTTTATAAGGTATATAAACAAAGCCGCCATAGCCTTTATTTCTTAGTCTTCTCGATCAGATCAATTATCTCTTTCAACTCTTTGGTGCTTACCTTTTTATCCTTCACAAAAAAAGCCACCATGTCTTTGTACGAGTTTTCAAAATAATCGCTTACAAAGCCATACATAAAACGTTTTTTATATTCTTCTTCGGCTATTACAGCCGTGTAGCGGTACGATTTGGCAAATTTTTCGCCTTTAATAAACCCTTTACGCAGCAGGTTTTTGAGGGTTGATGCCAGCGTGGTATAGGGCGGAACAGGTTCTGGGAAATTATCTAAAAAATCCTTTATAAACCCCGGACCGCATTGCCATATTACCTGCATTGCTTCTTCCTCTTGTATGGTTAATTTTTCCATTGTATTTGATGTTATCGTAAACTTACGAGTAATTCGTATATAAACAAATTTATTTTCCTCTAACCATTTATTTGTTACATTTACTCATCCGTTCAGTCACACATTCAGTCATTATTTCTTCGCCAAAGTATATTCTCCCCAAAATTTTGTTTCTGACAAAATATCAGAATCAAAAGGCATATTTACTTTTGTGGCCCTGTCTACGAAATAGCCGTCAGCATCAATCGCGTTCAGTTTGATGCTATAGGTAAACTTCTGCAGATCACTCACAGGTTTACCAAAATACTTCAAAGGTAGCGCCAACTCAAAAATATAATTCCCGGCATTATTAAATGCCGCAGCCGCTTTTATACCATATTCGTTATATACCGAAATCAATGTGTCCGGTATCGTGTTTACTCCATGTATTGTTATGGTGTTAGCTTGTTCGGCTAATCTTTTGTTTGCTAAATTAACTGTCGAATCGGTACGGGTTAATACATCGGCTCCAACCATAAGCATCGCCCCAGGTGTCAGGGCGCTCCAATGCGATTTGTCGCCGGCCTTTCTTAATATATCTGCAACATAACCGGTTTTTAACCTCGGAAAAGTTATAGATATATTTTCTTTTTCCTTATAGCCTTTTTTACCTGTTAGGTTTATTGTGAAATTTATACCGGTATCAAGTACTTTTTGAATTATCCGTGGATTAACAACCTGCACAATCAAATATAAGTTGTTATCATCGTTGGCTAAGGTATAATACAACTCCGTGTTTTTATTATAAGCCTGCATTTGTCCATCCCATTCACTTGCCTTACCGTCAATTTTAACAGTAGCAGGCGCACGTACACCGGTAGTTTGTACATTAGGTAACTTTTGAGCGCAGACAGCAATAGCAATAATCCCCAATAACAGTGTTGATACTATCTTTTTCATAATATGAATTTTTGCTTTCATCATTTTTTAACATTCACTAATTCATTCAATAATTATTTCCGCGCCAGCGTATATTCCGCCCAAAAATCAGTTGATGAATCAAGATCCAGGTCATCGCTTACACTCTGCCCGTTAATATTATTATAGCGCGTTACCATTCCGCGCCGGCCCACATCCTGCCTGTTTTGCAATTTGATATTGTAGCTGAACTTTTTAGCATCGCTGATTGAAAGACCGAAGTATTTTAAGGGTATGGCCAGTTCATAAGTATAAGCGCCGGTATGGTCAAACGCCATTGCCACTTTGATGTTTTTGTCGTTATAAACAGACAGTTCATTATCGGGTACATCTTTCATGCCTTTAATGTGGATGATGGTGGCCTTATCGGTTAATAATTTGGTGGCCGCGTTTTTTAGCGAATCGCTGGGTTTAACCTCAAACTCCGGTTTGTAGGTATGCCTGCTGTCGGGCCCGATGCCTGTGGCATAGTATATTTCTTTTGTTTTGGCTCCTGCGTTAAACACTATTTGCGGCACGTAGGCAAAATCTATCAATGGGAAGTTAATAGATATATTGTCGGCAGCCTTATCGTCCTTTGCGTCGGCGCTGTTTACTGTTACGGTAACGCCCACATTTATAATCTTTTCAATAACGCGAGGTCTGGTTGCCTGTACGACAAAGTATAGATTATCGTCATCGTTAGCTATGGTATAAAAAAGCTCTACGTTTTTATTATACGCCTGGAACTTATTATCCCACTCGTTTGCCTTACCGTCTATCTTCAAATTTGCCGGGGCACGCAGGTTAACTTCCTGTTTAGCAGGAAGTGACTGCGCGCCGGCAACTGAACATAAAACTAAAAATGGAAAAACAACTAAAAGTGGTTTGATTGGGGTATTAAATAAATTCTTCATGATGATAAGGTTTAGGTTTATGGTTTTTTTGCAAAGGTATATTCCGCCCAAAAATCAGTTGGATAAAACATATATCCCATATCGCCGGTTGCGACACCCTGCACCGAACTGGCGTTTGTTGTTCGATAAGATAAATTTCCCCCATATTGATCGGTAACCGCCGTTGAGAAAAAGGATGACCCGTTTAGCATAATATTATAACTGAATTTTGCCGCATCATTTACCGATAGGCCAAGGTATTTTAGCGGTATGGCCATTTCCACCGTAAAGGCCATTCCCCGGTTAAAGCTGCCCATTGCCTTTACGCCTGTTGCGTTGTAAATAGAGACCAGGCTGTCGGGTATTTCTTTTATGCCGGCAACCTTTAACTCCCTCAGCGCATCGCTGGTTTTGGCATTCACTGTATTTACCAGCGCGTCATGTTCTTGTTTTTTGCCCGAGGTATCAGATCGCATACCGGTATAGGTCATTACGCTTGCTATTATATTTTTAGCTACGGTGGTTTCTACTACCGGGAAGGTAACTGCTACATTGTCTTTTGCTTTTATCCTTTCCTTTTTATCTACCGACCGGCTTATGGTGAAAGTGAGGCCGCCGCTAAATATTTTTTCGGCGGCCGGTAAGTAGGGGCCCCGTACTGCCAGGTATATATTATCATCATCGTTGGTTATAGCGTACCAAATATTGTCGGTGTTGTTAAAAGCAACCAGTTTATTGCCGGGCCACTCCAGCGTTTTGCCGTCAATTTTAATATCGACAGGGGCGCGCATACCTGCCTCCTGTATTTGGGCCTGGCTGTACGCGGTTATTGTAAAAAGACAAAATAACACGACAGCAATAACTGCCTTAAAAACCCCGGTTCCGGTTGAACTCTTCATGATTATAAAGGTTAATTGTTTTAATAAATACGTTATAATCGTAAACCTACTTATTTATCGTAAACTTACGATAATATCGTATGTAAAAGCAAATTTATTTTATCAGTGCTATTTAATTGTTACAAATGCCTAATCCCCCTCTAAATCTCCCCCGGTAGGGGAGACTTTTTGATTTTCTTTTTATTTAAAACTTACTTTCCATTACAAACTCTTTTTAATGTCAGAAGGGAAACATTAATCACAACCGAATTTAAAGTCTCCCCTCTCCCCCACCCGGGGGAGATTTAGAGGGGGCTCTTCGCCAATGTATATTCCGCCCAAAAATCAGTCGGTGCGGCCTGTATCGGGTCTACATAATTATCCGCCGGTTTACCGGTAGCACGGCCTGCCATCAGGAAAAGCCCGATGGGTCTCATCATCATGATGGGCGGACCCGGCCACGGCGGAATCGGATTAGGCCCATAAGGGTTAGTCCCGTTTAATTGTATGTGATAGGCAAATTTGGTTCCCTCGTTTGCCGACAGCGAAAGGGCTTTTAGGGGAATACGCAACTCGAACGTATAACGCTCCCGCAGGTCGAACATACCTGTAGCAAGCAGGCCGGTCTCATTGTATACAGAGGTTAACGTATCGAAACCGGCGATCCCCGTAACTCTTATCCACCGGCATAAATGGCCCAGCTGCTGGTTATGGTTGTCGCGCATGATCATTGCATCTTTGGTGGTGGTGTCTTCAGGGTGGATTAAATGAAAGATAACGCCTGCATCGCCCTTGGTTATCCTGTAAGCCGGATAGGTTATACTGGCGGCATCTTTATAATTTTGTTTTAATGACGGCTGAATGGTAAATGTTAGGCCGCCGCCCACAATTTTGTTTATCGCTACCGGATCTTCCGCCTGGACAACCAAATACAGGTTATCATCATCATTGGCTATCGAGTAAAAAATATTTGTGTGATGGTTATACGCATGGAAATCATTGTTCCATTCGTTTGCCTTGCCGTCAATTTTTACTTTGGCAGGGGCACGCAGGCTTATTTGCTGGGTCTCGGGGAGCTCGCCTCTTTTGGCTTTGATGGCAACTTCATCCAGCGAATTATTTTTTAAAGATAAAACGCTATCTGTTTTTAAGGTAGATGGCGGGGGCGATTGCGCGTTTGCAACAAAACCAACCAATGCCAATAGCGCAGCAATTAAAGCAGATCTAACAGGGGTATTATTTGCTTGCGGCATCATATTTATAGGCTAACTGGCTTAATAAAATACGCGTAATTCGTAAACTTACTATTTTATCGTAAACTTACGATATTATCGTATATTAAAACAAATTAAATCTGCTGATGCTATTTAATTGTTACAAATAATGGGTTTGTGATTGGCTTATGGCTTTTTCGCCAAAGTATACTCGCCCCAAAAATCAGTCGCGTTGTTCAGGTCTGCATCGGGGTCTACTGTATGCGGATTTGGATCGCCGGGCCTGCTATAATAATAAGTTACCGAAAAGCCGTGTTTGGGTTCATCGAGCCTGCCGGCCAGTTTAATATTATAGGCAAACTTTTGCAAATTGGTTATGCTCAGCCCTAAATATTTAAGTGGAACTGCCAGTTTATACGTATAAACTCCATTATTAAATGATGCTGCCACGCGCATGTTTTGTTCGTTATAAACAGATATCGGCTCATCGGCAAACTCGGGTATGCCTTTTATTTTAATGGTTGTTGCATTGGCAGCTAATAGTTTATTGGCTATGAGCGTTAGTGAGTCGGAATGATTTAGCGAGTATTTGGTAGTATCCACCCTGTTTGGCGCATTGGGAAAGGGGTTA
>Ga0206840_1083_pt1 | contig 17737 bp, 16 predicted proteins | sample Alteio_BWOrgCont_24_FD_152633 | JGI IMG/M metagenome (GOLD analysis project Ga0206840, IMG submission 152633) | Enriched cells from forest soil in Barre Woods Harvard Forest LTER site, Petersham, Massachusetts, United States -... | ecosystem: Environmental > Terrestrial > Soil > Temperate forest >... | reverse complement strand
GGTATTATTTTACCTTTCGCTGATCTACATTTTTTATGACGCTTATACCGACCTTATTCTGCTGTATAATGCTAAAGCCTTCTACAAACCGGTTCTCTTGCTAAGGCTGTTACACATCGGCTACCCCGCCCACATACAGTCTCTGCTCATCTTCATAGGCTATGCAGGCTCGTGCCTGCTGGTTATTTTTAATGTTTCACCTGTTCTTTTTTCTGTGTTAAGCGCAGCCTTTCTTATCCTGGTAGAAGGGCTGTTTTTTAGCTTCGAAAAGATAGATCACGGGTTTGCCCCGCTTACTTACGCTGCGCTTATTTTCCCATTACTTCTTTATCAAGTTAAAAAAACAAAAGGCAAGGAGGTAAACGGCTGGCCATTGAGACTAATTACTGTTTGCATAGCCCTGGTTTATTTAATGAGCGCCTGTGAGAAGCTGTTACTATCGGGTATTAAAGGAATATCAATGGAAAGTTTCAGGCTTTTTCTGCATTTGCACAATACTCCATTGGGCCTTATTGTGGCAAAAAATAATTTGCTTTGTACGTTACTACCCGGCATGGCCTTATTGTTTCAGGCTACATTTGTTCTTATTTTGTTTTTTCCCCGGTTAAAAGTTTTTATTCTTTCCGCAGGCATTACTTTTCATGTGATGGTTTATTTATTATTTAACATAGGGGCGCTAGTCCATCCCTGGGTATTGTCTTATATGTTCTTTATTGACTGGACGTTTATAGCGCCCGCTGCAAAAAAACTAAATATCAATCTTCTTAGATAAATAAATAAAAATCGGGTTAAAAGAAGTTATAAGTAGTAAGAAGAAAGGCAAAAATCCGACCTTATAACGAAGCAGGCTGCCCCAGTTAGGAGAAGCAAACGTAAGAAGAATTGCAAGAAGTAGCACATAAGTAGAAACCGCTACTCCGCTTAAAGAAACCGGGTACTTCTTTTTAACCCATGCATATGCCGATGTGAGGGTAAGAATTACTATAACTGCATTCTCGATATATACCGGGACTGAAAAAATTCCTGATATATCTCCGGGCCAGGGCCTAAATAAACCAATAAGGATGGCTTTAGGGATATAAGGAATCATGCTTAGTAAAGAAGGTGAGAAGTTTACGAAAACAAACACATGCTTACCAATAGAAGCATACAGCGTTGCCAGGTAATTATTATATAAAGCCTGTACAAAATTGTTAAGCGATAAGTTAGGATGAATGAACGTTGCCAGAAAAATGAAAACACAAAATAGTACGGAGAATAACACAATTGCCACCGTATCATCCTTTTTAATAATAACATTCTTCTGAAGTAAAACAATGGCGGAGTAGGATAGTAAAACAGGAGCCAGCACCGCAAAGTAATAATACTTTAAAATTGCCAGGGTAATTATAAAAACCGCAACCATTGCATATTCATACCAAGTTAACCTTCTTAATCCATGAGCAAATAATATAGTATAATATATAATAAAGCAAATACATCCCATTGCGATGGAATCTTTAAGCACCCCTGAGCTCCAGAAAACTACAGACGGAAAAAAGAACAGGGAAAATACTACAGCCAGATTGGGCAAGTGAAAATAATTGACAAGCACTTTCGACAGCCTCCAAAATCCGGCAAAACTAAATAAAGAAAGGTAGGCGGACATAATCCAATAATCGTCAAAAGCAAAAATATTGAGAAAGCTTATGATTTTCACAAAGAAAAAAGCCCGGGGTTGCTCTGCGAATGCAAAACTGTAGTCGGTGGGTACGCCATTAAGGAATACCGTATCGACAAAAAGCTCAGGGTCTCTGAAACAAAGGGAACCCAGCTTTAAACTATCATCATAATACAAAAGCGTATCTCCTGAATTATAATAGAACCTATATACAATGCCTACGCCTATTCCCGCAGCTATTTTAAATAATGCCGCCGGATAATATATAGTATTAAGGGGATGCTGCCTTGATTTTTTCCTGATATAATTTATAAGAAATATTATAAGAGGGATGTGAATAATGAGTGGTAGAATATTATAGTTCATGAACGGCTTACTATATCAGCGCCTATAGTACACAATAGGCAGCTTTTGGTTTTACAAAAATTATTATATAACTCTAACGCCCCCTGCGAGTCGGAAGCATTTTTAACTAGCAAACCAATTTCTTTCCACTGCCTTATTATAGCATTATCTTCCACCGGAATACTATCTATTAATCTTACAGCTTTCTCAATATAATAATCTTCCCCAATTTCCCTGCCGTAACAAACAAGCAAGGGAGCAATAGTATTAATAATAATATTGTTTACGGAAATTTTACCCATTCGTTCGGGTTTTCGCTTTACTTCCTTATCAAATATATAATGATTTTTCCAATAACTGCTAACCACAGAACTTAAGGCTTGCATTATTGCATCGTCTTTTTCTTCAATAAAAAGTGAAAACAGATGTGGAACTTTATTTACTACTGCCGCAAATTCCGCTATTCTGGTAGTAGGAAAGTTTGCAGGGCGAACGCGCAAAAATTTCCACTCGCTTTCATTCAGCTTTTTAGCGTCTAAAGAATACTTCTTTTGCAAAAAATCAAACTCGTTTTTTAAGGAGGCCGGGTACTCGTCTTTGTGTGGCGCATCTAGCAGCCCCGCAGTTCCAAAAAGCAGCGCCTCTAGTTGTATAATGCTGTTACTATGTTTTTTAATTATTTTATAAGGAAGCGATTTGCTTAAAGATAAAAACGCTTCGTTATTTACCTTAAACCCAAAACTTTTAGCAAGGCCCTGGTAAGCCGTTTCTTCCCAGTCGTTATTGTTTTTTACTAATAGTTCTTTCACGTCTGCCGCCTTTCGTTCCAGCCTTTGCATTAAGGCTTTGTCCAGCATAGATACCTTCTTTATATCCGCTACGGTTTTAAAAGAGGCCGCGCAGGGAATGGCCTGTTTGGTTTTTACCAGCGCCGAATAGTTAAAAATCAGTTTTTCGTCCACCCGCCCCTTAAGCTCAATAGTAGGGATGATGGTGCCGTCTTTTCTGACCGCTTCTTTATTATTCTTCCATACTACATGCAGCGCTACAGTGTCGTAAGCGGTGTTTTGCTCGTGCCCATGCGAAAACCAGTCCGAAGCGTTGTAGTGTATCTCCACATTTCCCGCCCATTCCATTGCGCCTATTTTAATTTTAGAGTTTATAAAATCAGGGCCGGCATTGGTATTATAATTTCCGGGGTATATAATGTTTACAGGTTCTCCCTGGCAGGTTTTAAGCCCCTCTTTAGAGAAATACTGGTACTGCCATATAAAGTGCAGAAAGTTTTCTTTCATACTCTGCTCAAGTATTTATCCAGGTACATCTCCATTTCCTGTTTTACTTTCTTCGCCTCCTTAGCCGCAGCCGCAGCGAAGTCTGCTCCTTCAGAGGCGTATATAATACTTCTGGAGGCATTTACCAGCAACCCGCATTCTTTGTTCATTCCGTACTTCGAAACTTCTTCCAAGTCTCCCCCCTGCGCCCCTACCCCGGGTACCAACAGAAAATTATCCGGGGCATACTTCCTTATCCGGGCAAGCATGCTTGCCTGCGTGGCTCCTACCACATACATTAGCTGTTCTGCTGTTGCCCACTCCCTGCTTTTTTTAAGCACTTTTATAAAAAGCTCTTCATCGCCTACTTTCTCTAACTGAAAATCTTTGCTCCCTGCATTGGAAGTAAGGGCCAATAAAATCACCCACTTGTTTTTAAAATCCAGGAAAGGCTTCACCGAATCTTCTCCCATATAGGGCGCTACGGTAACTGCGTCAAAATTCAGGGTTTCAAAAAATGCCCTGGCATACAGGCCGGAGGTATTGCCTATATCTCCCCGTTTGGCGTCGGCAATGGAAAATATTTCTTTGGGGATATACTCCAACGTTTTTTGCAGGCTCTCCCAGCCTTTTGAGCCCAAGGCCTCGTAAAATGCAGTGTTGGGTTTATAGGCGATACAGTAATCAGCCGTGGCGTCTATAATGATTTTATTAAACTCAAAAACCGGGTCTGGCAGGCCAAGCAGGTGGCGGGGTATTTTCTTAATATCAGTATCCAGGCCTACGCATAAATAAGATTTCTTTTTAAGAATATGCCCAAAAAGTTCCTGCTTTGTCATAAGGTAAAACTAATAAAAAAAACAGGAGGCTGAAATTTCACCTCCTGTTTTATAATTTTAATAATTTTTTATACTACATTCTATATTACCTTATATCCTGTACATCAACTCCCTTATATTTAGATTTATCAAAACTAAAAAAGTTATCGTCAATGGTAGCATCGGGGGTAAAGCTTTTAATGACGTAGGTATATTTATTGCCATTCTTCTCAAACATCTTCCAGCTTTTTATAGTCTTGTCTTTTTTGTTGATAATTAATCGTATTTTAAAAAACTGGCCTTTTTTGTCTGTTGGTTCCATGTCAATTACATCTACCAACTTACCGCCTTCGGCAGGTTGTTCCGCCAGCAATATGTATTTGTATCCTTTTTTGTAAAGGGTATAAATTTTGGTAGGGTTAATGTCGTCTTCATCCGGTTCGTAAGCAGATACAGTAACCTCGTTCGACTCTTTCATATAAGTCCAAACTGTAGTTCCGTTGTTATAAATTTCCTGCTGAGGCAGTTTCAGGTAAAACTTAGCGCCTTTTACTACTATCTCTCCTTCGGCGGTTTCGTTTATTTTGGAAGCGGGGTTTTCCAGCGTGTAACTAAATTTTGCTCTAAACGCAGGCATTTCTTTATACTTTTTGCTCATCTCATCCAAAATAACCTGAGCTTTAGGGTCATTTTGGGCCAACAACCCCGAAAGGGCGCCTATTAAAAAAAATACACTACAAACTAGTTTTTTCATTACAACGGTATTGTTCTATTTATAAAACTTTAAAGTTAATATTATTTTTGGTTTATCTGATTGTTTTAAGCAGACTTCTGTAATTCGGTTAACCGCTGTTCCAGGCTAAGCTCGTCTTTTATAAGCACTTCCCTTGCTTTACTGCCCTCAAAAGGGCCAACAATTCCCGCAGATTCCAATTGGTCAATAAGCCTACCGGCCCTGTTATACCCCAATTTGAGGCGGCGCTGCAACAACGAAGTGCTGCCCTGCTGATGAGTTACAATAATACGGGCAGCCTCTTCAAAAAGAGCGTCCCGTTCCGAAAAAGTAAATTCTTCTTTACCTTCTCCATCCTCATCCTCATATTCCGGAAGCAGGTAAGCCGATTCGTAACCTCGCTGAGAGCCAATAAAATCGCAAATTGCTTCCACTTCCGGGGTATCTACAAAAGCGCATTGAATGCGGGTAAGTTCCGATCCATTCGAAAAAAGCATGTCCCCCTGCCCTATCAACTGGTCTGCCCCGCCTGCGTCTAATATCGTTCTTGAATCTATTTTAGATGTTACTTTAAACGAAAGCCTTGCCGGGAAATTGGCCTTTATAATACCTGTAATTACGTTTACGGACGGCCTTTGGGTGGCTACTACAAGATGAATACCTATGGCACGTGCAAGCTGCGCCAAACGGGCGATAGGGGTTTCCACCTCTTTGCCCGCAGTCATCATTAGGTCGGCAAGCTCGTCTATTACTAGTACTATATATGGTAAAAAGCGATGCCCGTGTTCAGGGTTCAGCCTGCGTTCCACAAACTTTTGGTTATACTCTTTCAGGTTACGGCAGTTGGCGTCTTTTAGCAGGTCGTACCGGTTATCCATTTCTATACACAACGAGTTAAGCGTATGGATTACTTTTTTGGTATCGGTAATTATGGCCTCCTCGTTATTGGGCAGCTTTGCCAGAAAATGCCGTTCTATCTTATTAAATAAGGAAAGCTCTACCTTTTTTGGGTCAACCAGCACAAACTTTAACTGCGAAGGATGCTTTTTGTAAAGCAAACAGGTAAGCAACACGTTTAAGCCTACAGATTTACCCTGCCCGGTTGCCCCCGCCATAAGCAAGTGGGGCATTTTAGCAAGGTCTATTATAAACACTTCGTTGGAAATTGTTTTACCAAATGCCACCGGTAGCTCTCTGTCGCTTTTGGCGAACTTTTCAGTAGATAGTATAGAGCGTATGGATACTGTCTCTTTATGTTTATTAGGAACCTCTATCCCAATGGTTCCTTTGCCGGGAATAGGGGCGATGATACGTATGCCAAGCGCCGCTAGACTAAGGGCTATATCGTCTTCTAGGTTTTTAATTTTGGATATTCTTATACCCGCGTCTGGCACTATTTCATAAAGGGTAACAGTAGGGCCAATGGTGGCCTTAATGCTGGCAATGCCTATGCTGTAATGCGAAAGCGTTTCTACTATCTTATCCTTGTTGGCCTCTAGTTCTTCCTTAGTTACCTGTCCTTTGCCCGTTTCGTATTCTCTTAGCAATTCAATAGTAGGATATTTATAACTGCTAAGGTCAAGCGTAGGGTCGTAGTTCTCCATGTGAATGGTTTCGGCCACATACTCTTCCTCCTCTTCAGGTTCTTCTACTTTAAGGTCTATCTCTTCTTCTACTTTCTGTTTTATCGGTTCAGTTTTTTTTTCTGCTACTACTTTCTCAGGTTCAGGCTCGGCCATTGGTATAATGTCTAACTCCAAAGGCTTTTCCTCTTCTTTGTTTTTTACCACCCACTTTTCTATTTCTTCTTCGCCTTCCATCTCTTCTTTTTCCAGGTCGCCCTCTTCGTCCAATACATCGCTTATGGCTTCTTCGGTAGTTTCCGCAACCGGCTCTTCTTTTTTAAAGAACGAAGTGATGTTAAAAAAGTAAACGCTAAATGCTATAAGACTAAAAAATAAAAGAAAGGGCGTGCCCCAACCGGCAATACTATGGAACAGTTCCGCCCCTTCGTAACCAATTCCTCCACTCAGGAAACCGGCATACGTGGCGCCTTCCACGGAGTAAACCGCATAACCCAACATTAGGCTAATGAAGAAGATAAGGAACGTAGTAAGAACAGCGGCTCTGCCAAGCGGGACCAAATGCTGGCCAAATACAATACGATACCCTGCAAAAAACATAAGAGGTATAAACAGGAACGAGGCAATGCCAAACCATTTAAAAATAAAGAAGTAAGAAATTACCGCCCCGGTAAGCCCCAGCCAGTTTCTTACGTTTTTACCAGACTCTGCAATGGAACTACTAAAAAGAGACTCAACAATGCTCTGGTCGTTATCTATAGTAAAAAGGTAGGAGGTAAAAGCTATAACCAGGCAAAACGAAAACAACATTAAAAAGCTGCCCACTACCAGGTGCAACCTTTTGTCCTTCAAAAATTCCAGGTTTATTTTAATGCCCGGCTTTTTTGCTTTCTCTTTTCCCTTAGCTTCTCTGCCCCTTTCTTTTTTCTGCTCCGGCTTTGGTTTCCTATATGTATTTTCGGCCATAATGTAAAGTTAAGCAATTATCACTGATCCGCTAAGACGGCTTTTTTTATTCTTTTCAACAATGCGGGGCCCTCGTAAATATAGCCGGTGTAGAGTTGCACCAGGCTGGCCCCGGCCTTTAGTTTCTCCAATGCGTCCTGCTGTGTATGTATGCCGCCCACGCCTATAATGGGGAAGGCCTTGCCAGATTTCTCAGCCAGGTAGCGTATAACCTCGGTTGACCGTTGGGTAAGCGGTTTGCCGCTTAGTCCTCCTGTCTCATTAAACTCTACCCACTCATCATTTTTTTTAACTCTTACTTTTGCAATAGTAGTATTGGTGGCTACTACTCCGCTTATGCCTGTTTCCTTTACTATTTCTATAATGTCGTCCAGTTGCTCGTTGGTAAGGTCGGGAGCGATTTTTAATAGCACAGGTTTTGGCTTTGCTTTTTCCCTGTTCCTTTGCTGTATGGCGCTTAACAATTTCTTTAAGGGTTCTTTTTCCTGCAAGGCCCTCAAATTAGGGGTGTTGGGCGAACTTACATTCACTACAAAATAGTCCACATAATCGAAAAGGCGCTCAAAACATTCCAGGTAGTCCTTTTCGGCTTCTTCGTTTGGGGTAATCTTATTCTTGCCAATATTGCCGCCCACAATAATTTTAGATTTCCTTTTCTTTAACCGTTCTACCGCTGCAGCAACTCCTTCATTATTAAAGCCCATGCGGTTTATTAGCGCCTCTGCAACCTTTATGCGGAAAAGCCTGGGTTTCTCATTGCCCGGCTGGGCTTTGGGCGTTACTGTGCCTATCTCCACAAAGCCGAAGCCCAAATCGGCAAACTCGTCTATACGCAGGGCATTCTTATCAAAACCTGCGGCAAGCCCTACGGGATTTTTAAAACGGAGGCCAAAAACTTCGCGCTCCAGGCGCTTGTCCTCAAACCCATAAATGGCTTTAAGTAACGTGGAAACCCCTGGAACTTTGAGTAATGTAAATGTGATGTGGTGCGCTTTTTCCGGCTGGAATAAGAAAAGGAGGGGTTTTATTAAGGACTTATACAATCAGGCAATAGGTTTTTGCAAAGGTAAGCATTGGAGGATTAGTATGAAAGAGGAAATTAGGCGTGGGTCTATTTTAAGATTTCTTAATGAAGAAAGAGGAGATATATTATTTAACAACCCTGCATAAAGCAAATCGTTCGTCATTTTTCCTTATTCGCTCTAAACTATCTTTTTTAGGTAAACATTTACCTGTGGCGCGGTCAATTAATGAGAGGCAATTGGACTGTTTTATCTCCTGTATTTCTTTTACTTCATTAAGAAAGAAGTCGACTAATATCACTTCCAACTCATTCTCATTCGCATATTCACCGGCAAAAAACTTAACTCGATCGTTTATATGTATGGTATTTTGATCGGCGTCTTTGCCAATAGCAAACTTTCTCATTTTTTCTAAACCAGGATATATTTTTTGCATCTATTGTAAAAATAAAAAAAAATCCCAAAAAAATATCAAAAAAATATCAAATTTTTTTACCCTTAACTTCGAGGATGATAGTCAGTTATAATCTGTTTTAAGTAGTCCCTGTCCAGGTGGGTATATATTTCTGTGGTAGTAATCGACTCGTGCCCAAGCATTTCCTGTACTGCCCGCAAATCTGCCCCCCCTTCTAATAAATGAGTGGCAAAAGAGTGGCGAAAGGTATGCGGACTTACACTTTTTTTTAAACCAATGTTTGTTGCCAGGTTTTTAATAATGGTAAACACCATTACCCGGCTAAGGTTTTTGCCTCTGCGATTAAGAAAAACATAGTTTTCAAACCCCTTTTGTATAGCTATATGCACGCGTACCTCATCTACGTATATCCGCACATATTTAAGGGCCTCTTTCCCAATAGGCACAAGCCGTTCTTTATTTCCCTTGCCCAATACTTTCAAAAAGCCTATTTCCGCAAACACATTGCTTATCCGCAGCTCTACCAGTTCGCTTACTCGCAAACCGGAGCTATACAATGTTTCCAGCATAGCCCTGTTACGCATCCCTTCGGGGTTAGAAAGGTCTATAGCCGTAAGCAGCGCCTCTATTTCGTTATAACTTAAGGTATCGGGCAGCTTTCTGCCCAGTTTTGGGGCGTCTATAAGCGCGGAGGGGTCGATGGAGATAACATCTTCCATCAACAAAAATTTAAAAAACGATTTTATGCCCGATAGCAGCCTCGCCTGGCTGTGCGGGGCCAATTTCTCATCATTTTTCGCCTCATTTACATCTTCCAGGAAATTCTGTATATGGCTCAACTCCACTTTTTGGGGCGAGACATTAATATTGTTCTTTTCTAAAAACTGTCTTAGTTTTACAATATCATGAACATAGGCTTCCACCGAGTTTGGGGAAAGGGATCGTTCTAACTGCAAATAATTTTTAAATTGCCTTATCAGTATATCCCAGTTCATAACGTAAAATTACTAATATAAACATGAAAATACTTATACTAAATGGCCCCAACCTTAACCTTTTGGGCATAAGAGAACCGGGAATATACGGGGCCGAAGCTTTTGATATGTACCTGACAGGGTTAAGGCATCAGTTCCACGAGGTGCACATTGATTATTACCAGTCCAACGTGGAAGGCGAGCTTATTAACAAATTGCACGAAACGGGCTTTACCTACGACGGCATTATATTTAACGCCGCCGCCTATACGCATACCTCTGTGGCCATCTCGGACGCCATAGCGGCCATTAAAACACCTGTTATAGAAGTGCACATATCTAACGTCTATAAAAGAGAAGAATACAGGCAGGTAAGCCTTATAAGTAAAAATTGCATAGGGGTTATCACCGGTTTTGGCATGGAAAGCTATAAGCTGGCCCTGGTACACTTTATTTCAATAGCGGCAAAACAGCAATGATCTCCTTTTACCCTGGCCCTTCCAAAATATACCCCGAAGTAGCCTCCTATTTGCAGGACGCTATAAAGGAAGGGATATTGAGCGTTAACCACCGTAGCCCGGAATTTGTGGAGATTTCAAAATCTGCAATATATAACCTGAAAGAGAAACTGAACATACCTGAAAATTATACGGTGTTCTATACCTCCTCCGCTACGGAATGTTGGGAAATTATAGCCCAGTCGCTTATAAAAAGAGGCAGCTACCATATTTTTAACGGGGCCTTTGGCGAAAAATGGTATAAGAACACCAGCAAGCTTATCCCCTACAGCCAATCCTACTGGTTTGATAAGGAAGAAACGATTGACATAAACCAGATAAAAGTATCTAAAGACACCGAGGTAATTTGCCTTACCCAGAACGAAACATCCAACGGAACACAAGTTTTGGAGGGGACCATAAAAGAACTTGAAGATAAATTCCCTGAGCAGCTTATCGCCATAGACGCTACCTCATGCATGGGAGGCGTTGCCACCGACTTTACCGTTGCCGATATCTGGCTGGCCTCCGTGCAAAAATGCTTTGGTATGCCAGCCGGGTTAGGGTTGTTAATATGCTCGCCTAAGGCAATAAACAGGGCCTTGATGTTTAACGAGAACCACTACTACAACAGCCTGGTATTTATGTACGAGAACATGAAGAGTTGGCAAACCTCTTATACGCCCAACGTGCTAAACATTTACCTGCTTAACCGCATATTTAGCGAAGTAAAACCTATACAAACAATAAACGCTACGCTTAAAGAGCGGGCCAAAGGCTGGTACGCTTTCATTGAGGGCCTTGATGGTATTTCTCCATTAGTTGATAATTTGGCTACCCGTTCCGACACGGTAATAGCCGTAAAAGGAGAACCGGAATTGATAAGCCATATAAAATCATCCGCTAAAAAGAAGGGATTACTATTGGGGAACGGTTACGGGCAATGGGCGAGCGACGCCTTCCGCATAGCCAACTTCCCTGCTATTAGCGACGATGAGATTGACGCATTAAAAGAATTTCTTAAAGCCTTCTGATGATTACTATTTATACAGACGGCGCAGCCAAAGGAAATCCGGGGCCGGGAGGGTACGGCGTGGTGCTTAAATACAAAGAACACCGCAAGGAGCTTACAGATGGGTTTAGGCTTACCACTAACAACCGTATGGAGCTGCTTGCCGTTATAAAAGGCTTGGAAGCGCTAAAAACACCGGGGCAGGACGTTACTATTTATTCGGATTCCAAATACGTGGTAGACGCGGTAGAGAAAGGCTGGCTATGGGGCTGGATAAAGAAAGATTTTAAAGACAAAAAGAACGAAGACCTGTGGAAAAAGTTTGTGGTAGAGTATAAAAAGCACAAGGTAAAGTTCCAGTGGGTAAAGGGCCATGCCGGAAATGCAGAAAACGAGGTATGCGACCGGCTGGCTGTAAGAAGCGCCGAAGGCCCTGGCCTTAAAGCAGACGTTGGCTACGAAAGCCTAAACAACAATACTACTGTTAAATAACATGGCAAACTCTTACTTCAAATTCAAGCAGTTCACCATTCACCAGGAGAGGTGCGCCATGAAGGTGTGCACAGACGCCTGCCTGTTTGGGGCTTATGTAGCCGCTAAAACTACAACTTCGGGGCACCTACTGGATATTGGAACAGGAACAGGTTTGCTGGCGCTTATGCTTGCCCAGAACACAGAAGCCCATATAGACGCTATTGAACTGGATGCAGAAGCGGCAGGACAAGCCATAGAGAACGTAGCCGCCAGTCCCTGGAACGATCGCATATTTGTTATAAACAGAAGTATACAGGATTACTATAAGAACACCGAAAGAAAATACAACCTTATTATTTCCAATCCTCCTTTTTACGAGAACTCGTTAAAATCTCCCGAAGAGGCCAGAAACACGGCCATCCATGCCGATGCCCTCCCCCTTTCTGATCTTGTGGACGCTATTAGTTCTTTACTAGATAAAAGCGGAACAGTGGCGCTGCTATTGCCGCCTTATGAATCCTCTTTAGCTAAAGTACTGTTAGAGGCAAAAGGGCTATATTTAAATGAACTGGTAACCATAAAAGACCAGCCGCAAGAAAGAGTGATCAGGGAAATTACCTTCTATTCTTTTTATAACCTACAGACAGTAACAACCGAAATTACTATTAAAACCAGCGAGGGCGCTTATTCCCCGGCTTTTACCGATCTTCTAAAAGATTACTATTTGTATTTATAAAATACTTACTATATTAATTTTATGAATTATTCAGGAATATATTTACTATATCTTGTTGTATTATTCTCATGCGCCAGGAATGCAGATAATAGGCAAAGTAAAACGATACTCTCTATACCTACTACCGCTTCCGAAGATTCTATTCTTTTAAAGTATACAATAAAAGATACTATAAGTACACTTACCATAAGCTCACAGGAATGTACTGAATGCCTGGACGCGTGGATAGATAGTGGCATTGCTTATATTCCTCCCTATGTAGCAACTGAAATCATATTACGATCCAGAGAAATTAAAACTTTCAAACAGCGAAGATACGTATCAATTCCTTCTAACAGAGATCTCTATTTGACCGGTTATAAAAACATTGCCTCCAAACTGTTTGGTAATTGTTCTAATTATGGAGATTACTGGCATAATAAATATAAAATAACAGGCAAAGTTATTGGAGTAAGCGGTATTGGGTTAATTTTTCGCATTGATCATTATAAGAAAATAAATTAATAAAGATTTATATTTTTAAACCTCTTTCTCCTCTGTCTTAAAAACAATACCGTATTCTTCCAACTCTGTCAATATAGGCTCGTAAAGCTCTTTTACTACCGGTAGTTGTACTCCTGTTAAAGCAATCTTCCCTTGCAGAATTAACTTAGCGGCAATCCCCAACGGAAGCCCCACCGTTTTTGCCATTGCCGTATATACAGAGTCCTCGCCTATAACTACCAGGCTGGCAGTAAGCTCCTTCTGTATACCTTGCAGCTCGTACCCGAACTTGTGCTGCATTACTATCATGTCCTTATCGCCTTTCTCCAACTTCCATTTCTGCTCTATCAGCTTTTGTAAAACCTGTGCGGGAGTAACATTGCGTTCTCCAATTTTTTCATCGCTAAATATACCCAGCCATTCCAGCTTGTGCAAAGTAGCATCGCTTACGTTCAGGTAATCTCTTAAACACTCTTTTATAGGTTTATCGGATGTAGGCAGGTAAGAAGCTATAAAATCCTTATACGTCAGCGCTAAAGAATTTTCAAGCAGGTAAGAATCATCCGTCATGCCCAGTTGCACAAACACGTCCCAGGCCTGGCAGTAACCGGGCCTTCGCAACGTGCCCCTTATAAAAGTAGACGCCTCCTCCAACCCATATACAGAGCGGTACTTTAACGAATCCCTGTTGGCGTAACCCTCAAATTCTCCGTAACCATTAACTACTATTTTATTAGTGCGGCTAAATAGTTTGTAGTAAGGAATATAGTTGTACCGTCCATCCTGCAAATACTTTACCGTACCCTGACCTGCCAGAACCACATTGCGGGGGTTCCACGATACTTTATAGTTCCAGGGGTTATTGTCATATTCCGGGGCAACCAGCCCGCCCGTGTAAGAACTGAACGATTTGATAATACCTCCCTTCTCTTTAAGCTTATGAATCTCCTTAACAGCGGATAGGTGGTCTATTCCCGGGTCAAGGCCGCACTCCATCAGTATAATGATAGTTGCCTTTTTCGCTCTTTCATCCAAAGCCAAAATCTCCTGTGAGGCGTAGGAGGCAGTAAGCAAATGCTTACCTTGTTCCAGACAGGTTTCCGCTACTGTTAAATGATGCGCCGGGGGAAGCATAGAAATTACCAGATCGGCTTTCGATATCTCTTCCTCCTTTTGAGTCTCATTGGCAACGTCAAAAGCGATAGCCCTTGCATTAGCATACCCTTTCACCCGTTCCCTGGCATTTTCTTCTGAATAATCTGCTACGGTAATTTGCCAGCCCTGTTGTTGCGACTGCCTTAGCAGGTAGGCGATTAACGATGCAGAGGAGCGCCCGGCCCCTAGTATTAATATATTCTTCATGCTTTATCCAAAAAACTAATGTTGTAAATTAAGCATTCAGAACAAAATTTGTTTTAAGCCGATGGAAAAATACATTACCGTTAACCGCACCGCCCGTTATTTTACGTTGGGAGAACTTAACGAACACACAGAACAACTCTGGTTTGTGTGCCACGGCTACGGGCAACTGGCGGAATACTTCATAAAGAAGTTTCAGGTATTGGATAACGGCAAAACCTACATAGTGGCCCCCGAAGGGCTATCGCGCTTTTACCTGGAGGGACTTAGCGGCAGGGTTGGCGCCACCTGGATGACCAAAGAGGACAGGCTGAACGACATTAAAGACAACGTTAACTATCTTAACAGCCTTTATGAGCTTATTACTAAAGAACTAAAGCCGGATATTAAAATAACCTTGCTGGGCTTCTCACAGGGCGGCCCAACCGTATGCTATTGGATAGCAGACAAAAAAGTAAAGTTTGATAAGCTGGTACTATGGGCGGGGGTTTTCCCGCCCGACCTTAATAACGATTTTGAATTTACTGCCGAATACCTCCTTAAAGATAAGCCCACCTACATGGTATACGGAACTAACGACCCCTTGCTAAAACCGGAACATATTAAAGAGATAGAAGGCTACAAAACCATAAAACCCGATTTGCAGGTAATCACTTTTGAGGGCAAACACGAGTTGAATGAAGAGGTGTTGAAGAGGATTAGCGGGAGTTAATGTTAATTAATCGTTAATTTAGCGCTATTCATTTATTAAAATATAAATTTTAAGTATAAATAATCCCATAAAACAACTATAGCGTTTTTTTTGTTCGGTTAAATAACATAAAATTAGGTTTAACTCTCAAAACCTAACTTTATGAAAAAATCAACATTATGGGCGGCTATTGCTGTCGCAACACTTTTTTTAAGCCTGGCTGATGTAAAGGCGCAGGCAACTAATACATTTCCTTAAACCGGAAGCGTAGGAATTGGGACAACAAGTCCGACGGCTACATTAAATATTGAAGCTCAGAACCCACAAATTTATTTGCAAGCTAGTTACAGTGGGGCTACTCCTTATAACGTTGCTCTAAACCTAAATGATGCTTGGTCAATTTCCACACAGGTTACAGGAAATCCTGTTGCCAATCAAAGGTTTCATGTCGGCTATGGCTTGGGCGTTCATATGGGTGGGACCAATATGCCCTATTCTAGCAATTCTATTGTGTTTGGAACCGATTACAACTTTACAACTTATTACAATCCTTTTCAATTAGCTCAATTTACATTTAATGGTGGAGCTGGCGCTACTTCAATGATTGTTTCGCCAACGGCTATCCAAAACACTTCATCCACTACAAATAGCTTATTTACGTTACCAGGCGCTAATATTTTTGGCGTAAATGGCGGTAGTTATTTAAATGGCGGTGTAACTATTCCCAACTCAAATAGTCTTGCTGTGACTGGTACTTCTACTTTAACAGGAGCAGTATTGGTAGCAACCTCAACCCTTCCTACTTTGCCAAGTCCTTCAGGTAGTATAACCTCTTTACAATTTGCAGTAAATGGCAACGCCAATATTTCTAGTGCATTAATAGTTGGAGTCTGTTCTACTTTTTCCGCTACTTCTGGAGCTTTCCCTTCAGGATATAGCATTTATGCAGCTAATGGAATTTTAACTGAAAAAGTAAAAATAGCTTCCAAAACAGATAACATCAATTGGTCAGACTTTGTATTTAATAAAAACTACAAACTGCGTTCATTAAATGAGGTAGAAAAATTCATTTCAAAAAATCATCACCTACCGGAAATTCCATCTCAGGAAGAAGTGAATAAAAACGGCGTTGACTTGCTTGAAATGGATGCAAAACTATTGCAAAAAATAGAAGAGCTTACCTTATATATGATTGAGATGAAGAAGGAAAATGAGTTAATGAAAAAGAAGAATGAAGAATTAGAAAGCAAGGTCAATTCACTATTAAAAAACTAGTTTCTCTAATTATAACGAAATAACTATGAGAACCATTATAAAAAGACAGGCATACCTTTGGGTACTTGTCTGCATCATTGGGCTTCCCCGTTTATTGTGGGGCCAAACGCAAAATCCGTATTGGGTATTTCCACCAAATTATGTAAATATTAGCGCTGGTACTGTTTCCAGCCTTATCCAGCCGTCCGGCTACTTTAGTTTATCAAAATCAAATATAGTAAATGCAGCTAATGGAATATTTGGCCCATCCGGAACATTAGACTTTTACATCGGGGGTAATACTAACCTTGGCTATGAGGGGTACGGTGGTGTTGTTGATGTAGATAGAAACGGCGATAATGATGATGACACTGGTGGGGAAGGCGTAGAGGGGGTAGGCGCCAATTTAAACGAAATTCCTGTAATTCCTGTTCCGGGAACATGTAATTCTTATTATATATTAGGGAATAATATAACTGGGGGCGGTTGTTCGTGCGATGTTTACCCTATTTTCAGACAGCTCGTTTACGATTATTCCACTTATGATATTTCTTTAAATTTTGACGGTTTCCCATTAAATACAAATAGCGAAGGTAGTTACACATTTACCCTATGTGGGGGCTGCACAGGGTATGCGGTATCTACCATACAAGTAGTAGACGGCGCTCCTCAATCTTATTTATATGTGGTTGGCCAAACTCAAACTCCTACTCCAGGTTGCTCTACCCAAGCTTCTATAACGCAATTTGCTGTAACAGCCCCTAATGCTGAAGGGTGCTTCGAGGGGCTACCTAACTCATGTGGCATTGCACAGTTATCAAATACTACTTTTTCTGGCGTTAGTTTTTGTAACCAGGAGCTGGAACTTTCTAACGATGGCACTTTGCTGGCTTGGGGAAATACTAATACCAGTACACGTTATATTTATACATATAATTTAACAACCAACACATTATGTAGCCTTAGCGTTAGTACTTCTGCAAATGTTCTTGGTATAGAGTTTTCACCAAGCGCTAATCGGCTTTTTTATTCATTAGCAGGCAGCGGAATTTATTACGTACCCTTGAGTAATAATGGTAGTATTACAGGTTCTGCCTCATTAGTTTCTGGGTCAGGAAGTCTTGGTGTTGGATACTCTCAGATTGAATATGCGTATGATGGCAATATGTATGCATCGGACGGAACTTATTTATACAACTGGAATCCTAATGCATCAAGCCCCTCTATAAGTACGCCAATCTGCACTGTAGCCAATGTATCCGGGGGTGGGGGGCCTTATCATCAACATACTTTAATTGACCAGATTGATGGGCAGAACTATTCTAATCTCTTCTTGGCTCATGGCAGTTGCACTCCCTCCCAGAGTTTTGGTAATACCAATGCGCTTCCGCATATAACTAAATCTTCGGGCTACATTACTACAGTGAGTTCCACAAGCCAA
>Ga0206840_1082_pt1 | contig 17749 bp, 10 predicted proteins | sample Alteio_BWOrgCont_24_FD_152633 | JGI IMG/M metagenome (GOLD analysis project Ga0206840, IMG submission 152633) | Enriched cells from forest soil in Barre Woods Harvard Forest LTER site, Petersham, Massachusetts, United States -... | ecosystem: Environmental > Terrestrial > Soil > Temperate forest >... | reverse complement strand
GGTAATTCCCAACTATACCGCCAAGCAGATCGTTTTTGCATGGTTTTATAAAGGATGGAATATTGAAAAATTCGATGAAAAATGCAAGGCATTTGCATCGCACATCGGGTCCATTATTAACCCTGCGGCTTTGGCTGCGATAAAGCAATATGAAAGTGATGGTGCTCAAATACTGATCTTAACGGCTTCAGTTGAAAATTGGGTTTTGCCGTGGGCCAGGTCAGTCGGAATAAATACAGTTTTGGGGACCAAAATAAAGATCGATAGTACTAATAAGATAACGGGCCGGTTTCTATCTAAAAACTGTTATGGGCAGGAAAAGGTAGAGCGATTACTACAAATATATCCCGATAGAGAAAGCTATACTCTTGATGCCTATGGAGATAGCAGGGGCGATAAAGAGCTTTTGGCCTTTGCTGATACGGGTTATTTAAAAAAGTTTTAAGTTAAAGATATTCAGAACGATCAAAAACAATAGCCACATGGAATTTTTTCACAATTTATTACGGGCAATAAAGCTGTTTTTCGCCCAATTTAAATTTCACAACTCAACCGAAAAAATATTATTTGCCGCATTTTTTATCGTCTTTTTTGCGGTGCAAATTTTCAGCTATCAATATGTTACGACCGATAAAATATTAGGGTACGACCTATGGTTGTTGTCGTGGATAAAAGAACCTGCAACTGCAGCTGCATCACTAAGACATCCATTACTACAAACATTTTTTATCCCTTTTATATTGTTATTTAAGGTATTAACGCTCTTTATCAATGTTAAATATGCTGTGTTTATACTTTGTATGTTTTACATGTGCGTGGTGAGTTATTGTTTTGTGTTTATTTTTAGGATACTCTTTGAATTACTTGGAATTAGCCGGCTGCGGGCTGTATTGCTAACTGTTCTTTTCTCTTCCTTTGCGCATATCATGATCCAGGCGTTCCTTATTGAATCCTTCCCATTGTCGTTATTACTTTTGATACTTACATTATATATCAGCGGACTGGAAATTTATAAAAAGGAGACGTTCACACCTTACATGTATATAGTGCTTTTTATACTGACAACAGGTGTCACTATAACCAATGGGGTCAAAATAGTAGTCGCATTTTTATTTAAGAAGGAAGCTTTTGCAAAGAAAGTTAAATGGATGGTTATAATGGGGTTCTGTTTTTTTGCACTTGTAGTTCCAGTAATCCTTGTAACTAAATACGTTATCTCAAACCCTCAGAAGATTGTAGCTACAGGTGCTCCTTCGGTAAAAAAAGCTCAGCCGGCCGGCGGAATTTTAGGTTCTCATACACCGTCCGCTCTTTCGTTTATTGATTTTAAAATTCACTTATTTCAGTCGGCCAGGCAAAATTTCCTGGAAGAATCTACGATGTTTCATACTACCGACTTTCAGAAAGATATAGACAAGGGGCGTGATGTATATATACAATACTCATCTCCCGCATACGATTGGATTGTGCTTTCCTTCTACGTTATTACTGCCATTCTGCTGATTTTGTCACTAAATCAGCAATATATCAAGTTGCTACTGGCTGTGCTTTCTGTGGATGTGTTTATCCATCTTATATGCAGGTTTGGTATAGGTGAACCTTATATTTATGCAGCACATTGGATGTTCATCATCCCGATAATCTGGGGTTTCCTGTACAAAAATCAATCACTTAAGAAATTATATCATGTGTTTGATGTGGTGATTGTGGGGTTCTCCGGCTTCTTTTTGTATTATAACTGGCATATGATCTTTGATTACTTATCTCCGTTTATTAATAAGTAAAATAGAAATTGGAACCCCTGAACTGAGTAAAATAAAAATGCCCCGGATAACCAGGGCATTTTTATTTTGCATGTGCGGAAGAAGGGACTCGAACCCCCACGCCGTGAAGCGCCAGATCCTAAGTCTGGTGCGGCTACCAATTACGCCACTTCCGCAGTTAGGATTTTTTTAGAGTTGGCAAAGATAATGTTTTATGTGGATTACACCGATTTATTTTTGTGATTACACCAATTGGATAGCTTTCATAAGCTCGCTAAAGTAAGCCGGTGCGTGCAATAGCCTGCTACCATACCATGAAAACAGCTCACCGTCAACAAGTTTAATAGTAGCGTTTGGGAGCATGGTCTTAAATTCTGCAATGTGTTTTTCTTTGAATGGGTATGGTTCTGATGAAAGCAACACCATATCTGGCTTCGCTTGTATCAGCCGTTCATGAGTTACTTCAGGGTATCTATCTGTATCAAACGCGTTAGTCAGTCCGCATTTTTGCAGCATCGCATCGATAAAAGTGCCTTTTCCGGCCACGATATATGGCTTACGCCAGATGAGGTAAGCAACGCGTAATTGGGATTGTTGGATTGTTAACAGGTCAAATTGTTGACTAATTTTATTCGAAAGTGTTTCTGCTTCGTTATTTTTCCCAACCACCTCTCCCACTTTTTGTATCATATCCAGTGCGCCGTCAAGGTCAGCAATGTCACTTATCCATACCGGGAATAATTCCATTAACTCTTCCACCTGGCTGCGCTCGTTTTCTTCTTTATTACCAATGATAAGGTCGGGATTGAGTTCTTTTATCAGCTCAATGTTTATGGTTTTGGTACCGCCAACTTTGGTTTTGGTTTTAAATTTTTCGGCAGGATGAATGCAGAATTTAGTAATGCCGATGATCTCAGCATCCAGGCCAAGGTCAAACAAAAGTTCGGTTTGGGATGGCACAATGGAAATGATCCTTTTGGGAGTGGATTTTAGCTCCACCCCTCTGTTCATCTGGTCGGTATAAACAGGCATACTGTATCCTGGTTAAGAATTATAGATCTGGTAAACCCCCTCTATCTTTCTTTTATCAACAGAGCCCACCAATACAGTTGCTATCTTCTTCTCTATCATTAACTGCTCAGCCTGGCTGATATATTCTTCGGGAGTGATAATAACAGGATTTACTGTCATCATATCATGGATATGCAGTTGCGAAGTATCCGGGTTGCGTAGTAATGCCCTGCGCAGGTCACCGTCAGTGATCACACCCTCGATATGGGATGAATTGCCAACGATCACTAACCCTAATTTCCCTTCCGACATACAAAGCAGCAGGTCGGTAAAAGAAGCGTTTTTATCAATAAAGGGCAGGTTGTCCCTCCGCATCAGGTCCTTAACTTTTACTACCAGTTTCCTGCCCAAACTGCCGCCTGGATGAAATCGTGCAAAATCTTCATGCTGAAATTGCCTTGCCTCCATTAATGCAACGGCCAAAGCGTCGCCCATCACAAGTGTCGTGGTGGTTGATGAAGTAGGCGCCAGTTCAAGCGGACAGGCTTCGCGGGTAATACATACATTTAAATGATGATCGCTGTTTTTGGCTATGGTCGAATTTGGATTACCCGTGATGCTGATGATCGTATTCTTGTTCCACTTAAGGAATGGGATGATTTTAAGCACCTCATCGGTTTCGCCTGAGTAAGAAATGAGTATCACCATGTCATTCGCCTCAACCATGCCCAGATCACCATGGAAAGCCTCGCCCGGATGAAGAAAAAAACTGGGGGTACCCGTACTGGCCAGTGTAGCAGCTATCTTTCGGCCTATAAGCCCGGATTTGCCTACCCCGGCAACGATCAATTTGCCCTTTGAACCTAATATAGCCTCAACGGTTGCAGTAAACTCGTCCCCTATAGTTGATGCAACATGTTTTAACGATTCTATCTCGATATCAAATACTTTTTTGGCTATTTCTTTCATACCAGGGGTTTTATCACTTCCTCCAATTGATGCAGTTTTACCATGTTTGGCCCATCGCTTAGCGCATTGTCAGGATCAGGATGAGTTTCCATAAAATAACCATCAGCGCCAAAAGCTTTTGCCGCCAGCGCCATCATAGGTACAAAAGTGCGGTCGCCGCCCGTTTTACCGCCTGCCCCACCCGGCCGTTGTACTGAGTGGGTACAATCCATACACACCGGGTGACCGAATTTCTTCAAATCATAAATATTCCTGAAATCAACCACCAGGTTATTGTAGCCATACATGTTCCCACGCTCGGTAAGTATCACTTGTTCATTACCTGCCTCGATTACCTTTTGTGCCGGGTAAAACATATCCTGTCCCGAAAGGAACTGCGCTTTTTTAACATTCACTATCTTCCCCGTTTTTGCTGCTGCGACTAACAGATCAGTCTGCCGGCACAAAAAAGCGGGTATTTGTAATATATCAACTACTTCAGCGGCGATGGCTGCCTGCCCTGGCTCATGTATATCTGTTGTAACCGGCAACCCGAAACGCTCTTTTACATTTTGCAACATTTCCATTCCCCTCTCTATGCCCGGTCCACGGTATGAGTGGATAGAAGTACGATTAGCCTTATCAAACGACGACTTAAAAATTACGGTTATCGGGTATTTCTGCCCCAATTCGGCTACCTTTTCGGCTACGGTATAAAGCAGGTCCTGGTTTTCCATTACACAAGGACCTAATATGAAGAACGGCTTCTGCCCTATTTGTTTAAACAATGTCATGCACAAAGATGCAATTTTTTGGTTATACGTACCGTCCCATGACAAAAACGTATAACGTCTAACGTAAAACGTATAACTTTGCAGGATGATCAGCTACTTTGAATTTTACAACATACCCGAATCATTCCATCCTGATGTTGCTCATCTCAAAAAGAAATTTTACGAACTGAGCAAGCAGTATCATCCCGATTTTTTTGCTAATGAGGATAATGAGAAGCAGCAGGAAATACTGGAGCTTTCCACTATTAACAATAAGGCGTGGCAAACCCTGTCAGATCCGACCAAATGCCTTGAATATATTTTAAGGCAGCATGAACTATTGGTTGATGGTGCAAAACCGCAGTTGCCCTCCGATTTCCTGATGGAAATGATGGATATTAACGAGCGCTTGATGGAAGTTGATGACGCCGGACAATTAGGCGAGATCAGCAACGAAGTGCTTGCCGTAGATGGCGATATCAACCAAAAACTACATAAGCTAACCGCCGATTATCATACGCTGGATGACACAGCAAAGGAAAGTCGCCTGAACGAAATACTGGATCTGTATTATCGCCAAAAATATTTGTTGCGGATTAAAGAGAGTTTAAATACATTTGCAGCCCGGTTTTGAGCGAATTAATCCGCCGCTCATATAAAACTTGCCCAGATGGCGGAATCGGTAGACGCGCTGGTCTCAAACACCTGTGGTCGCAAGGCCGTGCCGGTTCGACCCCGGCTCTGGGTACCGTGCCGGAGTGAAGAGAAAAACTTTTCTTTACTCCGGCTTTTTTATGCTCCAACATCTTGTTAATCACTTTGTAAAGGCAGGCTAAAATAAAAAGTTGATCCTTTATCTGGCTCGCTTTCAGCCCAAATCTCGCCGCCGTGGTGCCGGATGACCTCGGCGCTCAGATATAACCCCACGCCAAATCCTGATACATGCTTAGTGTGCTCACCCTCCGCCCGGTAATAGCGGTCAAATATTCGCAGCAGGTCATTCGCCTTTATACCAATACCATTATCCTGGACGCTTAAAACGGCATGCCCATTTTCCGAAATGCATCGTACGACAATGTTTTTGTTTTTCAAAGAATACTTTACTGCATTCGAGAGCAGGTTAGTGATCACAGAAGCGATTTTTTCCTTGTCGGCATAAACAATTATCGCCTCGTCAGCTATCAATGCAAAATTATGGTTTGCTGCTGTCAATTGGATCTCCTCTACTTCTGTGCTGACCAATGCGGAAAGATCAAAAGCTTGCTTCTTGAGCTCCAATTTACCGGATTCCAGTCGGGACACGTTTAGAAAACCATTGATGAGGCTGATCATTCGCTTAGTCTGAATGACGGCCCTCGCAAGCGCCTGCGGTACAAAAGGATCTGTACTGACTTGCAGTTTCTGTTGCAACATTTGGATTAGAGCGGTTAATGAAGTCAATGGTGTTTTCAATTCATGGCTGGCCATCGCTATAAAATCGTTCTTCCGCTGCTCGTTCCGCTTATGTTCTGATATATCCCGGGCAATTTTAGAAACGCCTATCACATGTCCTTCTTTATCTTTTATTGGCGAAATCGTCAGAGAGACGTCAATCAGGCGGCCATCCGCGCGCTGTCGGATAGTTTCATAATGATCAATCTTTTTCCCACTGCGAAGCCGGCCGAGGATCATAGGCTCCTCGTGCTGCCGGTCTTCCGGTATCACAGTCAGGATCGATTTGCCTATCATTTCCGCTTCGGTATAGCCAAATACCTGTTCTGCGCCGCGGTTCCAACTGGTTACAATTCCTTCCAGGTTTTTGCCAATGATCGCATCGTCGGAAGATTCAACGATCGCTGCAAGCTTCGCACTTTGTTCGTGCGCTTGTCGCAGCTCATCGATAAGCAATTGGAGCTGACGTTCACTTTCAGCCAATTCTTCATTAGTTGCTGTGAGTTCTTCGTTAGTCGCTGTTATCTCTTCATTCATTGCAGCCAGCTCATCGTTCAGCTCGTGCATTTCGCGCTCTGTAGTCTTGCTGGTATCTATATCCACACACGAGCTGATGTAACCGGCAAATGTTCCGTCTGTATGGAAACGGGGAACTCCTTTAAGCATCCACCAAACGTATTTTCCCGATGGATCGGCCATGCGAAATTCCCAACTGAACGGAGCGGTTTTTTCAAGCGCTGACCGGAAGGTGGTCAATACTTGTTGTTTATCCTCAGGATGTACTATATCCACCCAGCCAGATTTGAGCAGTTCTCTTTCTGATCGACCGGTCGCCTTCACCCAGGCAGTATTGAAATATGTGGCTGCTCCTGTTTCGTCTCCAAGTGCGATGAGAACATCAATTCCTTCCGCCAATGTTCGGAAGCGCTGTTCACTTTCGGAGATAGCCATTTCAGCGATCCGGATATCGGTAATATCCCGGGTGGTCCCGGCAACCGCCTCCACTTCACCATGCTCGTTCAATACGGGTGTGAAGATGTAGTCATAAATACGTTTGCCGAACTGAGCATGAGGAAAGGACACCTCACCGCGGACTGGCTTTTTTGTCATCCGTACCAGGTCTATTTCGCGCTCATGCATTTGTGCATGCCAGTCTTCATATCCATTCTCCCGCAGTCCTTTGCCAATAGATGCATCCCAGGTTTTTCCCCACATCGCCAGGAGTGCCTGGTTAGCATAAGTAAACCGGTAATTCAAATCAAATACATAGATGAGGTCCGGCGTGCTGTCGGTAATTGTTTCATACACTCGTTTTTGCTGCTCGGCTTGCTCAGTGCTTTGACACAACGCTTCCTGGATCTGCCTGCGTTCCGTAATATCCGTTGCGGCTCCAAACCACTCCATGATTTCGCCACTTTCGTTCATGATGGGTACCGCCCTCGAGAGCGTCCAGCCCGGTGTTCCATCAACGCGTTTGACGCGATGCTCCAACTGAAATATTTTCTTGGCCTCTATTGCTTCTGCAATGGCGGCTCCAACCAGCGGCTGGTCCTCCACGAAAATATATTTTTCCAGCCAATTGATGATTGGCTCAGAAGTGTCAGGCAGAAAACCGCGGCCATCCAGTTGTTGCATAATTGTCCAATCGGGACTCATTATGTAAACGATGTCGGATGTTGCTGTGACCAGTGCACGAAAACGTTCGTCCCGGTCCTTAATGGCATATTTTAAAAAATTCGATGAATTGGTTGATGGTTTCATTAATATATAAGTACAAAAATTGCGACAAAAAGTTCGTGGAGTTTTTTGATGTTCAACTGCGGTTAACCGGGAATCTTATATGAACGCCTGGAATGGTAGAAAAATTAAATAATAATATAACAGTTGGGATAAGGATTGAATAATATCAATAGGTTAATAACATAACCCCTAATAATTAGATTATTAGGGGTTTATTTTTTTAATGAAATGGTTGTCTTCAATGTACTTCAGATATCCTCAAAATCACACTGGGGTGTTCTGTATCGATATGCGGGTTAATGCCAATTTTCATCAGTAAATCGCCCGAATAAATCATCTGCGGATCGGTCGTTGAAGAGGTGCCCGGATAGAGATTAATTTCTTCAACACTGTATTGCTTCGCCGGATCAAGTCCTTTCAGGCGGATAGGAGATTTCGATCCCTGGTCGTAACGAAAATTGACGAGGTAATTGAACATTACCGCGGAAGATTTTGTGGAATCAACATATATCATCGAAGCCATATTGCCTGCCCTGGGATCCGATAACCGATACTGCTCACCTTGCCAGATCGTTTGTTTTATCGAGTTATAAGTTTGCACTGCCGATTGACAGAATTTCAAGTCATTCGGACTAAGCTTATTAATTACAATATCAAAGCCGAGTTTACCCATCATCGCCACATCGACCCGAAATTTGAGTGGTTCCTTGCCCGAGTCAGTCACATGGTTTGAACTTGCTATCGCCGGGTAGAAATAAGAATATTCCCATTGTATAAAAATACGGTCAATAGGCTCGGTGTTATCGCTTGGCCAGTATTCGGTAAAATATTGCAAGGCATTATAGTCAACGCGACCGCCGCCGCCTGAGCACAGCATCATAGGAACAGCCGGATATTTAGCCCTGATACGTTTTAAAACTGAATACAAGCCCTTGACATAATCAATATAAAACTGGGATTGATCATGCTTCAAATAAGCCGAATAAGCATTGTATATGACTGCATTGCAATCCCATTTGATATAGGCCATATGCGGGTCGCGTACAAAAAGTGAATCGATCACGTGGAACACAAAATCCTGTACGGCAGGATTGCTCAGATCAAGCACCAACTGGTTGCGGAAGTAATATTCCTGGCGGCCGGGCTGTTTTAGCACCCAATCAGGATGCTTGCTATATAAAACACTCTTGGGATTTACCATTTCCGGTTCAACCCATATGCCAAATTTTACCCCTGTCATATCCGCTTCCTTTGCGATCGCTGCTATTCCGTTTGGCAGCTTTTGCCGGTTTTCCTGCCAGTCACCTAAACCAGCATGATCATCGTTTCTTGGATATTTATTCCCGAACCAGCCGTCGTCGAGCAAAAACATATCCACGCCAAGTTGTTTGGTATCTTTTAGTAGTTGGCGCAGTTTATCCTCGTTAAAATCAAAATAAGTCGACTCCCAATTATTGAGTAAGGTAAGCCGCGTGCCCTTGCCATCCAGCAATTTATAGTTGCGTGCCCAGGCCTGCAGGTTACGGCTGGCCTGGCCCTTGCCTTCCGCTGAAAAAGTGTATACAAGTGGCGGCGTTTCAAATACTTCTCCTGCTTTCAATTTGTATGCCGACGCGTAATTATTGATACCTGATATGATCCGCAGGTTGTTTATAGGGTCGATCTCAAAATCAGTCCTGAAATTGCCGCTCCATTCCAAGCCGCCCGCAAGCACGTTACCCTCGTCCTCACCGGCAGCCTTGTTCAGCGATACCATAAAAACCGAAGGCATAAAAAGGTTTGCCCGGGTACCCAGCTTACTATCAAGTGTTTTGATACCGTGGGTCAGTTCGGCTTCTTCGGGCTGCATTTCCTTTTCCCAGTCACCGTGGTACTGTCTTAGCCAATAGCTGCCCGCTTTAAGATACAAGTTTGCCGAGGCGAACTTCTGCAATACCACCTCGCCTTTCTCGTGATGCTCAATGCTGTTCCATTGCTCAATGACGTTTTCCTTGTAGTAAGCCTTGTAAAATAAGCTGACTTCGAAATCATACACAGGGTCCTTCAAACGCACAGTCAATAATTCTACATCCGGCGAGACCTTGTTTACTGTGTGACTTACGTATTCGAGGTCGAGCGATTGGCTGCCATCGGCGTGTGTAACCGTGATGGCCGGTTCGAGTAAATTTCTCGACCCGGATGGTGTATAAGCAGAATTATAGATTCCGGTGTAATCACCCGCAAGTGGCCCTGCCATCGGCAGGTTGCTGTATTCTGATTTCCTATCCAGCTTTTCGCCCAGGTAAGCATTATGCACCTGTTTCTGATTATCGACCTGGAGTACAAGAGCGTCCTTTTCGGTTTCCAATATGATGGTGGCATTTTGCGCATTTGCTGTACTGCACTGAAACAGGATCACGATGGCCAGCCAAATGCCCGAAACCTTTGAAAGGGAGATATTTTTCATTTAAAAATTTAAGTTAATCAGTGCATAGTCATGGCCTGTTCCACCTCTTCGAGGGTTTTGCCTTTGGTTTCCCTGATCCTGAATAGCACAAAAAAGAACCCGCCGGCGCATATACCTGCGTAAATGTAAAAAGTATTCTCTTTCAAATGCTCAAACAGTACAGGGAAGGTAAACACCAATATAAAATAAGCCATCCACAGGCTCACAACCGCCACGGTGATAGCGGCAGAACGTATCTTGGAAGGGAATATCTCGGCTATCAGCACCCATATAACCGGCGCCAGGGTCATGGCGTAGGTGCCGATGGCCGCCAGCAATAAAACCGATACTACCCCTGCGTTGGCATGCAGGGCGCTCACAATAAATACATACAAAATAGCCAATCCGCCGGCGCCTATCAGCATTAACGGCTTGCGGCCAAGCCTGTCTACCAATAGCATGGCCACGACAGTAAACACAAGATTAACTGAACCGATAAAAACGGTTTGTAACAGTTGATCGTCCTGCGAGGCACCTATGCTTTGAAATATTTTGGGTGCATAGTTGAAAACCGTATTAATACCACAGAATTGCTGAAATACCGCAAGCCCGATCCCGGTTAAAACGGCGGGCAACATTGCCCGTTTTAATAAAGCAGCATAATTTATATTTGCGGCACCTGAAAGCGAACCCTTTATCATCGTGATTGATTCTCTTACAAAAACACTGTCGCCAATTTTACTCAATACAATTTCGGCCCTGATCTCCAGGTTATTATTAACTAACCATCGCGGGCTCTCCGGTAAAAAGTATGTTCCCAGCAGAAATAACCCTGATGGTATAATACCAAACCCGAACATATATCGCCATGCGTCAACACCGAGGTTTCGTAGCCAATAATAGTTGACAAAATTCGTAATTAGGATCCCTAATACGACCGTTAATTGGTTCATAGCAACAAGTCTGCCCCTTATCGCAGCCGGTGCTATCTCCGAAATATACATAGGTGATAACATGGAAGCCATACCTACCCCTGCACCTGCGGCAAAGCGTGCAACAAGAAAAAAATCGCGTGTGGGTGCCAATGCCATGGCAAGAGATGAAGCCGCAAACAAGGACGCGGCGAGCATCAGCCCCGGCCTGCGACCATACTTATCAGCAACGCGGCCGGCAAGTATGCAGCCGGCGATTGCTCCTATAGCCAATATTCCCGTTGCAAAGCCCTCCCAGTAGGAACTGAAAGCAAATTGCTTTTGAAGAAAAGGCAGGGCGCCCGATATCACGGCAAAATCAAACCCGAACAAATACCCGCCGAGCGCCGAGATAAAGGAGATGCCTAATACGTACTTGTTTTTAAAACCGGTTTGTTTGTTCATTGGATATCGAAAAGAGTTTTATTGCGGTGCAAAAAATTTATTCGGTTGTAAATTCATAAACGGTTTCGGTAATGAGCCGATGGCCCGGGCGCAGTATCGTATCCGGAAACCCGGCCTGATTGGGTGAATCAGGGAATGCCTGTGTCTCTAATGCTACTGCGCCATGTTTGTAATAGGGATGCCCCTGGGACCCGGATATCTTCGCGGTCCAGTCATTAGCCGTGTAAACCTGAACTCCCGGCCTGTCGGTATAAACATTCAGTACCCGTCCGGATACAGGCTCGCTAAGTGTCAACGCCGGTCTTACCTTCCCGGGATGGTGGTCATTGAGCACCAAATTATGATTATAACCATCTTCATATTGCACCTGGCCAATATCAGCCCCGATCATTTTGCTGATGGAAAAATCCATCGGTGTGCCGGAGACCGGCAATATTTTACCAGTCGGGAGGCTTTCCTTATCACCTTCTGTATAGCTTGCTGCATTTACCCAAAGCCGGTGACCAAGAATATCCGGTATTTCAAATCCGCTAAGATTAAAGTAAGAGTGATTGGACAAGTTAACCGGTGTACTTTTATCCGAAACGGCATCATAAACGATCTTTAACCTGTTATGATGATCGAGCGTGTATTTTACCGTAACCCAGAGATTGCCGGGATAACCTTCTTCGCCGTCCTCGCTAAAGTATTCCATCGTTACCCCTGCTTCGTGCTCATCCAGCGTAAAGGACTTTATCATCCAGGTTTTTTTGTTGAAGCCCTCCACCCCACCGTGCAGATGGTTCTGCCCGTCGTTTGCTGAAAGAAACACAATGTCGCCGTCCAATTCAAATTTTGCCCCGGCAATACGTCCGGCATAGCGTCCCAGTAAACAGCCAAAGTAATGGGGGTTATCGTTATAATCTTCTATCGCCGGGTAACCTGCAACTATATTTTTTGAAATGCCGTTTTTATCGGGAGTAAAAATCGCTGTTATGACTGCCCCGAAATTTGTGATCTCGATGGTAACATCATCATTAGCTATCGTGACGAGGTACAGCGGATCACTGCCTGACTGGCCGCAAGGCATGCTTGAAACCTGCAGTTCCCCTTTTTTACTCTCTATCATAAATTTTGCCTGTTTGCTCAAAATAATCTGCCATTTGCAAGTGTACCGCAGCACCCTGGTGGTTTATATCCATTTCCAAAACCTTATTTAGCAGGGCTTTACCGTCCTCAATTTGACCCAACCCCAATTTGCCAAGCCCCACCAGGTAATTACAAAAAACATAATTCCGGTGGTTAATATCAACGTCAAAAACAAGCATATCAGGTAGTGAAACCGCGAAATAATCGATGCGCATTTCCGAATTCATATGCCCGGTACCAAAGTCTATAAAGCGCTTAAATATCTCTTCGGCCTTATCCGGTATGCCCAGCTTTTGCCATGCAAGCGCCTGGTATAAAATTTTATCGGGTTGCGGATCATTATAATAGATAGCCTGAACCGGTGTGGCGTTGCCGTTTGTAGCTGCATGAAACTTGACTTCAGCCAGGTCTTGCAATTGCAGGCCCTCATAGGCGCAACCCATGAGGTAATTAATATCATTTTCGGGGGTACCGTATAATTTCCCTTCACCGAGGTTTTCGGGGTATTGCTCAACGGCAGCTAAAAGGTCGATGGCTTCCTGGTATTCCCCGTTTCGAATGGCCAATTTTGCCAACTGGATGTGCGCCAATAAAAACTGGCCCACCACTTTCCCTTCGCCGCCTTCCCAGGGATGAAACTTGCGTTCAGCTATCCATAGTTTTGCTTTTTCATAGTGCCTAAGGCTGTTGAGCAGCGTAATGAACTCCAGGTAAAGATCGTCGCGCTCATTCACGAGGGCTATATGATTTTCGAGAAATTCAAGGCGTTCATGTAATGCTTTCCCGGTTACCTTGTACAACTGGTCCAGTTCCATCAAAATGCGCGCGTCGGTTGGATCAAGTTTGAATGCCAGTTCCATTTCGGCAAGCGATCTTTCCGGTTGTTTTAGCTTGTTATAATAAGCGAGCGACAAATTGCGGTGCACGGTCGGGAAACTATTATCCAGTTTTGCTGATCTCTCCCAGCAATCTATCGCTTCGTCATACTGCCGTTTATCGTACCATAAATTGCCTAAATAATAATTCGCTTTTGCGTCTGCAGGATTGATAGCTATTGCATTCTTCAGTATCAGTATCTCTTCTATCTTATTAGGGAAACAGATGCCTGCTTCTTTGGTCGATCCTTTGGCGCAAAACAACTTGGCAGCTTGCTCATCTCCCGCTTTTGAAGCAAACCACCCTTGATAATAGGATATTAGTGGATTTTTATCGCCGTATGCTTCCTTGTAGTTACTTAAAACGGTCAATGCCGCATCGTATATGCCCGCCTGGGCATAAGCCAGGGAGAGTTCAAGATAATTATTGGCTTCGCTGCGCATCAATCCAAGCAACTCCTCCAGGTCGCGTTTATCGCTGCCCTGCAACAAATACCGCTCAAACAAGCAGCCGTAATTAAAGGGGTCAATTGCCAACGACTCGCTGATCAGTTTAAGGGCTTCGTCATTTTTGCCACTTATCCGCAGTAAGGCGGCTTTGAGATGCCGCGCCGGGTGGCTGTGGTAATTTCGTATCAGTGATTTTTCGATCAAAGCCAGCGCTTGTTCGGTTTTGTTTTGGATCGATGCGATACGCGCCAGTTCAAGATAAGCGCTGTGCTGTAAAGCATCGTTCCATGCCGCTTTGTAAAAAGCGTCGTAAGCTTCATCTAAGCGATTTTGAAGCTTAAGGCTCAAACCCAGGTTAAAATATGGTTCGCCGTCATACGGGTTAGGATTTCTTTTGGTGATGGTTTTAATTGCCGTTCTGAAATAGGGTTCTGCTTTTTCAAACTGGCCTCTTCGGAGCAGCAATAAGCCTTTGGCATTATTATTTCGAATATCTTCCGGACTGCGGCGCAATGCTTCCTCGTAATAATCCATCGGGTTATAGGTTGCGTGGCGATATTGCTCCAAGTGCAGCCCGTTGAGGTACAGATCCTCTATTTGTTCAATATCCCCGGGCAGCTTTGCAGCTGTCGCGGCAGGCGGTATCTCTTTATCACTATTTTTCTCAGGCCGGAAGCTTACCAGTTTTACACCTTCGGCTGCAGAAACCATCACCTCAAGTTCATTCTCATTTGCACCCACCGGCAGTTCGAAACTCGTTTCAAAAACGGCATCCGGGGCAAGATCGGCGGTAAAAGTTTTAATGAGTTCGCCTTTATGCGATACGCTAATACTCGCCTTCTTGTAAACAGCTGTTGCGTATACTTTCACAAAATAGTCCTTGCCATCAAGCCCGGCATTTATCATGGCTTCCTTTGTCGCATTTTTAACCATGCCTATTTGTGCATATGGCATGAAATACTGTTCGAAGGTTTTCCCTTCATTTGGCTGAAACCAGGAGAAGTCAGGCTGATTATCGGTAAACATGCCGGTCATCAGTTCGATGTACGGCCCGTCTTCGTCGGTTAAATTCCGGTCCCAGGCCTTGCCAAAATCGCCGTTTCCCCAGGTCCATTGTTTTTTCCCGGGCGATACGTGATGATCGGCCACGTGCAGCATGCCGCCCTGCGTGTCATGCTCATAACAGCCCATAAAATCATATTTTGATTGAATGGCCATATATGAGGTGGGCACCGGGATATTTTTATAACGCGAAATATCTGTGCCGGGGGCATAATCTACCTTGTAGTATGTGCCGGTAGCAATAGGGAAATCGGATACGTCCCGTTTGCCATGATCAAATACCGCGTATACATCCGGCGGGAAAATAGACTGGTAATCGTCGTTTACCTTCACCGCGGGGTTGGCCCACCATAAAAAGGTTTGCGGGAACGGCGTGGGGTTGAATAGTTTACCACTTATTTCCAGGTATGCTTTGCCCGGGTATAGCGTAAATCCGGCCATACCTTTTGTGCGAAACATGACCTCCAGTTCATTCACCCAAACTGTTTTACTGCCATCAGAATTTTCTTCTATTTTATGATCAACCGGCGAAAATGTACTGGGCCTGTGATGCTGCGGCCAGTTAAATTCAATACCGCCTGATATCCATGGCCCGGCAAGGCCCACAAGCGCTGGCTTGATCACCTGGTTATAGTAAACAAAGTCGCGCTGCATGATCTTATCGTAAGCGCGCTGCACCCTGCCGCCCAACTCGGGCAGTATCATGATCTTGAGGTATTCGTTCTCTAAAAATACTGCCGTGTACTCCTCGTCCTTTTTTTCGTCTTCAATTTTTTCAATTACCGGGTGAGGATAAACCACGCCGCTGCTTCCCTGGTACACCCGCTTCTCGAGAAACATTGGATTTTTTTCGGGTTTCCCCGTTCGATAGGTGGGAATGCTTATTTTTTCTGTCCAGGCCTGTACTTCCATTGGTATTCAATTATTTACTAAATGTATTTATTTTTTAATTAGAGGGAACCAGCTTAACCATGATTGCGTCAGCAGGCTGAACATCCAGCGAGAATGTATCCTGCCCTTTAGCGATCTTTCCTATCGGCTGGTCGGTAAGAAAATCTTTTATAACGTATTCTCCCTCGCCAAGCCCCATATCGGCGCGGTGCCAGGTTTGATTAAACTGTTTTTTATAATCGAAATTGAAGAGTGACAGCAATGTTTCCTTTCCCGGAAGGTAAAAGGCGATTTGCTGGTCAAACGTTTCGCCATCAGCAAATTTTAGCGGTGTAAAGGCCTTTGGTGATGCGAAAAACGCACAGATATTCTTGTTGTCCAGGTAAATTTTTGCCCTGTCTGCTGCCAGCTTATCCCGGAAGTCGGATCCATCACCAAGAATACTTCCCATCGACATCATGGCAAACAAACGCAGCTTTACTTCTTTTTCACTCAGGTCCGGGTTTTTCTCGAAGTTTTTCATGATGCTCACATCCAGGTTGCTGTAGGGCCATAATGTACCCTGGACCCACCATAAATGCGAACCGTTAGCAAGCGATCCCTCAGTGCTGCCATAATGCGGGAAGCCCGGTTCATCATCCCTCAGGTGCGAGTATACATCCGTTGATATAAAACGGGTATGTGCATACTGACTCGGGAAAATCGGTGAAATGGCCTCTGTAATAAAAATATCTTTACCCATTATTGAATCACACAGGGGGTTCAGCATCTTCATACCGTAATTGTAGGCTTGAATACCCGTGCGAACGTTCGGGTCATAACGCTTGCTCGATTCCAGCGCACCGGCTGTTAGGAAGTCTATCTTTATAAACTTAGCATCGATGGCTTTTGCTTTTTTCAACTCATTGATCATGTACTGGCGAACGGCCGGGTGAGTAGGATCGAGCGCAAGGCACCCCCAGTCGCCATCTTTGAACCAGATAGGCTGCCCGTTTTTATCGCGCAATACTACATCTGCCAGGTTATAGTCCGTCCCTTCAAGTTTTGTATTTTCCGTACCATTCTTCCAGGTCCATTTCGCGAAGGGTATAAAGTAAAAACCCAATTGCTGATTCTTTTTTTCGATGTATCTCCCAAAGGAAGCCAACAGGCTTGTTGTATAAATGGACTGATCGTATGAATCAATACTGATAACCGGTTTTGAATATTTGTTGAAATTAGTTAGTGTTTGAATAAAGTCGGGTATTTTCACTAAGTCCTTCGGCAACATTTTGCTTTCGTAACCGAGCACGCCTTCAACACCGAAACTATTCCAGTACACCGGTGCATACCCTGACCAGGTTTGCCTGCCGTTTAACATTACATTTGCATTTCCATATTCCACAAACGCCTTGCGCACATCGCCGGCACAAAGGAAAATAACCGAGGAATTTACCGTGCCTCCTTTCATGGTACCATGTAGGGTGTGGTCATGAGTACCGTCATTGCCGCCGTAATCCGGCGGAAGCGCGGGATTATCCTCCGTTGCAGCGCCATCATAGACCTTCATAGAATCGATGCTGCCGGTTTGTTTTGCTGCGCGATACACAATGCCGGTTTTCCAAAAATCATGCGACAGGCTGCCCATCACCAGGCCATATAGTTTGTTGTTGTCATAAACCGATGCAAACTCGTAGCTGATACCTGTAAAAACAGGTTTGGAGCTATCCCATTTGCGTTCTAATATGTGCGACCAATTATCATTATCAAATGGTACATCCAGGAACCTCGGATCTTCGCCGGGCTGAAATAACTTGCCATTCTCGGCCGGCAGTACGGCAAGCGCGCAGATGTCGCGTGTTTCAATTTGCTCGTCCGTGCCATCTCCTTTAACAGC
>Ga0206840_1081_pt1 | contig 17775 bp, 19 predicted proteins | sample Alteio_BWOrgCont_24_FD_152633 | JGI IMG/M metagenome (GOLD analysis project Ga0206840, IMG submission 152633) | Enriched cells from forest soil in Barre Woods Harvard Forest LTER site, Petersham, Massachusetts, United States -... | ecosystem: Environmental > Terrestrial > Soil > Temperate forest >... | reverse complement strand
TCCGGCTGGCGGGCGATGCCTTGGATAAATGAGGCAAAAATAAGCCCTACACCAACGCCTAAACCAACCACCGCAAGGCCCATGCCGGCCGCAGCAGAAATTTGTCCTAGATGTGTCATGTCTTGTGGATTCATAAACTCCCTTTCTTAGAGTGATGTTAATGTTTTGGATGATACATATGCCCTATAAATATCGCTGAGAGCAAAATAAAAATATAGGCCTGTAAAAAAGAAACAAAAATTTCCATGCAATAGAATAAAACCGCCATGGGAAAGGCCAGGATCGCGGCCCCAAGCCCAAACATGATGCATAATCCTAAAAACGACATAATGACGATATGGCCGGCCATCATATTGGCAAAAAGACGCATCATGAGCGCGATGCAACGGATAAAAAGCAGTGCCACTTCCAGCAAAAAGAAAATAGGCTTAGAGAAAGCAGGCAAGGCTGAAGGCACCAGGCCATGCCAGATCCCCACAGGACCGCTGCGGATAAGGGTGCCCACCACCATCAATATAAAAATAAGGTAAGCCAAAGCTCCTGTTACATTGATATTCCCGGTGGCCGCGGTAAAAATAGGAAAAAGACCCGTTAGATTGCAAATAAGAATAAAGAAGAACAGCGAACATAACATGGGTGTAAAAGAAACTCCGTCTTTTTCACCCATATTAGGGATGGCGATCTCATCACGGATATAAACGACAAAGAATTCCAGAAAGTTGGTGATCCCTGTCGGCACCCTGTCCTGTTTGCGATAAACCACTAAAAATAAAAACATTAGGATGGTTGTGCCGATCATCAGCATCAACAGATGCACCGTCAAAAAGCCGGGAAGCGTGACAGGGCCAAAGAAAGGAAGAATATGCCACTCATGGGAGTTGCCCACATGGTGCATGATATAGGCGTTTAAATCAAATTTTCCAGGCATAGGTTGTATATTAGTTGATAAGTTAAATGAACGCAAGCACTTCGCAAAAAATTATTCCTTGTTATAAATCCGCCATGCTTCATAAAAAGAATACAGCATCCCGAGGAGAATGCCTATGATCATGCAAAGCGGCAAGGTGTGGAATTTTTGGTCCAGCCAAAAACCCAGAAGCGCAAGCACTAAAATCACGCTGCCTAAGCTCAGTAATTTGCCTAATAAAACAAAGTCCGGGCGGCTGTTCTTTAGATTTTTTTCAACCATGCAGGTGGGTGATGCAAAGAATTAAAACAGCCAAGGCCAGAATCAAGAGCATGCCGGAAGGCATGAATTTGCGGGTTTTCAAAAGTCTTGATATGAAGCTCAAGGATAAAAGTGCGTTGAGGGAGGCCAGAAAAATCCATGCCTCTTTGGGGTTGAAGGTCATGAGCCATAAGCCGACAAAAACCAGGATGCCGCTGCCGGCACCCATATAAAGCGAAATTCTGCTCCCCTTTTTAAGGCCCATGAAGCCGCCTAATATAAGGAACAGGCCATAAACTATCAGAATAATGGTGATGGCATTCATATTATTTTACTGAAGGATTTTGGAAAAAATCAGAACCAGGATTGTTTTGTAATTTGGAAATTTTATGGTCAAATTCCATGATTTTTTGGCGGATGATCCCCTCGACTTCCTGAAGGGCTGACTCACGTTTTTTCATGCTATGGCCCACCACTTCATGCAGATCATCAATGGAACTTAAGTGGACATTAGATAAAGAGTTGACCTCAGGATCAATGTTACGCGGCATGGAAATATCAATAAGGACAAGCCTTCTGCCCTGGCGCATGGCCATGATGTCGGCAATTTTTTCCTTGTCCAGGATGTAGTGCGGGGCGCCCACCGCGCAGAAACAGATGTCCACCTCGCTTAAAATCTCTTTGATGTTCCAAAAAGAAGCCGCAATGCCGTTATAGCGGACCGCCAGGTTTTCCGCTTTTTCACCGGTGCGGTTCATCAAAAATATTTTTTTAACGCCCAGGTCGTGTAAATGATTAAGGGCAATTTCCCCCATTTTACCAGCACCAATGACAAGCACGGATTTGTCCTGCAGGTCCCCGCAGGCTTTTTGGGCCATTTCAATGGCGGCCCAGGATATGGAAGACCCGCCATGGCTGATGGCGGTTTCATGCTGTGCTTTTTTGCCGGTGCGTATGGCCAGGTTGGTAAGGATATTAAAATGTTTTGATAAGCTGCCTGTCTGACGGGCCCTCTCCACGGCATGTTTGACCTGGCCTAAAATTTGTTTTTCTCCCAGCACCAGGGACTCCAAACCACAGGACACCCTTAAAAGATGGTCTAAAGCCTGGGGCCCTTCGTAAGTGTAAATATAGGAAGCGGGATCGAAATCAAAATTAATTCTTTTGACCCTGGCGATCAAGGAAATCACAAAGGCAGCATCAATGCTTATATCCGTCCGTTTTAAGTAGACCTCAATCCGGTTACAGGTGGACAGTACAAAAGCCTCAGCGATCAAAGGATGGTTTTTTAATTCGCTTAAAAGTAAATCTTGCTGCAGAGGGTTTAAATAAAATTTTTCGCGGATGGCAATCGGTGCTGTCTTATGGCTTAGGCCTACAGTAAACATAAAAGATCCCATAAAGTTAAACACCTGGAGATCACAATTAAAGAACTGACCCAAGTGATATGGAATCTTAGCAAAACTTTTTAAGACAATCAAATTTTAAATTATAAATCAAATATCGAAATCTTTGCGGTAAATATTGATAAGGCTTACAAAGGTCACGGGATTAAAGCCGCCCAGGTATTCCTTTGCCCCCGCATCCTGGGCCAGGCTTTTCATATATTGCACCTCAATCATCTGGGCCTGGATGGTGATGGCGTCCTGGCTGACGGAAGCCGTTGTATAATAGGTCAGGATGACGGTATTTTTCAATTCAGGAATTAGTTTAATTTTTTTAATCATTTCATCCACAAAGACCCCAGGGATAAGCAGGTCTATCAAGATGACATCAGGGGCATACCTAATGGCATTTTCCAAGAAGGAATCCTTATTGTTTGAAAAATATCCGCTCCAATGAGGATCATTTTTGAGTAATTGCTGGCAGCAGGAGATCACTTCGGGTCTGCCGTAGACCAGGATTTTAGATTTTTGAAGGTGCATGATATGGGAAAGATTTAGTTTTTTCCGGACAACAGTTTCCAAGTCCTCCATGCTAAAGGGCTTCTCCAAAAAATCCTTGATCCCCAGAAACATGAAAGATTCCTCCATCCGGTGTTTTTCGGTCATGACCACAATGGGAATTGATTGGGTGTTTTTATCGTGCCTGATGGCCTTGCAGAGCTCATATCCGTTCATCACAGGCACCATGGTATCAGTGATGATCAGGTCCGGCACCTTGTCCTTGGCCATCTGAAAAGCCTGGCGGCCGTCAAAAGCGGTAAGCGTTTCAAAGCCCGCGTTGGAAAGGCGTTCCAGGGATTTTTGGATTGCAATCTCTTCTTTTTCAACTATCAGTATTTTGTTCATAGGATCTTTTCCCTTTGATAAAAATAAAAAACCCATTCCGTTTATACTCTTAGGAATAGGTGCGTGGTCTTATGCGGCTCGTTTCGGCGGCCAGGCTGTCCTATTCCAGGACCCTTTAGCTTTGCGTCCCTGCCTTACGGCAGGTTTGCTATTATCGATCAAATATCAACTTCCTAGTTAAGTATACACGCTGCGCCATGGAAAAACAAGTGGCCGGCCGGCTTAAAATTATTTCAATGTATCTCTGTAGCGGAGCAATTGCCCGTGTTCCGGGTCACAGACCCAAACATTATTTTGATCGTCGCTGGCAACACAATGCGCCCGTTTGGCGGCCTGGGCCTTCCCCCACAGTGAAAGACCCCCTTGCGCGGAGACCCCTAAAACCGTCAGGGTGGCGTTCTTGGAGCTGGAGAAATATAAATGACCAAGGCCTGTATTATAACTAATCACATCCACCCCGGGATCCGTATTTATACTGCTTAATTCTTTATTGTGCCGGTTTAAATCAAAAACAACCGCCTTGCCTTCTGCGCAACTGACAAATAAAAAACCTTTTTTCTCATCCAGGGCGTCCCCGCGGGATTTGATACATTGATTGGGCCATGTGCTGACAATTTTATGCGACTGCAAATCAATGGCAGCTGCTTTAGGCCCCAAATTAGTGTACGCGCGTCCGCGTAAATGGTCCACCATCAAAGACTCCGGACCTTTTTCAACAGGAATAAGCAGCAGTGGCGAAAGCTTTGGATGGTCCCCTCCTGAAAACTTGAAGACCTCGATCTGTTTGTTGTGCGGCTCCGTGACCCATATCTCATGGTGGACTCCGATATAACGCACATAATCAGAGTCGCCGGCTAAAGAGGCTGTTGCGACCGTGGTTGCCAAATGGGGATCAATGGCATCAATCTCGTTCCTGCCATGGTCTAAAACAAAAATAAAGCCTTCGCCCTCATCAGCGGAAGTGATCCCTATATCATGCCCTTTTTGATATTCAGGGCTGGAACTAAACCCGCCAATGGCGGTCATGGCGTAAGTGATGGGATCGATTAAATATAATTTTCCTGTATGCCCGGCAGGTATTAAGACTTTATGCAAATGCACAGAATACGTCATGTCATCAAAACCAATCCCGTCTTCACCATCGGGAATAGAGACACTCGTTACTTGCAACGCAGAACCTGAGGGCTGGGCAAAAACAGGATCGATCATTCCTATGCAGATTAAAATTAAAAGAATTATCATGGGCGGCCTTTTGTTTGTTCGTATTCCTCGGGAGTGTTGATGTTCTCAAGCCAGCGCGGATCGTTTTGTTTGAGCAGATGGGCGTTATTTTTAATCAGGATTTTACGGGGGCAATGGATGCCTTCATTAAATAGCTTCAGGATAGAACTAAAAGCTTCTCCTTCCCATATGGCACATAGAGGTTCGGGTAAGCCGTCATGGGTGCTGATAAAGGCGGTGGCGGTTTTTTGAGGATCGCGTTGATCAATCAGGCTTTGAATGGTCTTTTCGGTAACAAAAGGAAGGTCACAGGCAACAATCAGCCAGGCTGCCCCAGGATATTTTTTCATGGCGGATAATATGCCGCTTAAAGGGCCTTGACCGGCAAATTCATCGCTGTCATCGATGAAAGCCATGTTTTTATAAGGCGTCTGGTCTTTTCTTTTTGACAAAAAAACTTCTGTGCAGGATTTTTGCAGCAGATCAAAAATGTGTTCCACCTGCGGCTTGCCGTGAAATTTCAAAAGGGCCTTGTCCTGCCCCATGCGCCGGCTAGATCCGCCAGCTAAAATAAGGCCAAAGATTTTGGGCTTTATGGCTTTCATATTCGATAAATCCATCAGCTTGGGCCAAAGACCCAAAGTCACCCGATCCGCCGGTATCGACCAAACGTCCTTTGGCCACCGGTAAAAAATGAGTTAAATCAGACTGGATGTTTATTTTTTCCGTGACGGACATGGATTCCTGTTTGACTTCCAGGCCGCTGGCTTTTTTAAGATATGGGATGACATAACGGTAGGCGCAGATTTGGGTGGATACAGGATTTCCCGGCAATGCAAACACAGGCTTATCGCGTTGGGCGACCCCAAACCAAAAAGGCTTGCCCGGCTTTTGAGAAACTTTATGAAAAAGTTGTTTGACCCCCAATTGCCCAAGCACCCCTGGGACATAATCAAATTCTCCCATGGACACTCCCCCGCTTAAAATCAGCACGTCAAATTCCTTCAAGATTTTTTTGATGGATTGAAGCATTAATTTTTGATTGTCACGCAGGTGAAAAATGTGGGGTTCTCCCAATTGGGCCTGGGTGAAGAGGGCTTGCAGGGTATAGGAATTGGACAAACGGGTCTGGTGCTGTTTGATGGGTTTTTGGATGTCCACCAGTTCGTCCCCTGTGGATATCACCGCGATTTTAGGCAGGGCGCTGACCTTAATTTTTGATTTTCCCACACTGGCGGCAATACCAATATGGGGCGCCCAGAGGCGATGGCCGGATTTTAGCAACACTTGGCCTTTTTTCCCATCAGTCCCTTGAAAACGGATATATTGGTTTTTTTTGATCATGGTCCAATCCTTGAGCTGGGCATGGTCGCCCTCGATATGGACTTGTTCAATGGGTATGACACAGTCACAGCCCTTAGGAATGACTGCGCCCGTCATGAGACGCACACAATGGCTGGCATCTTTTAGAGGTTTGACGGCAATGCCAGGGCCTATGATTGCCTCAACGGGAAAGCTGCGCAGGCCTTTTTGCCATGCATCAAAGGCAATGGCGATACCATCCATCAGGCATTTATTAAAAGGCGGCTGGTCCCGGTCGCTGGTGATGTCTTCGCGTAAAACCCGGCCAACAGCTTTCTGTAGGGGGATAATTTCTATAGGAAAAAGTTTGGCATGCTGCAAAATAAGCCTGTGTGCTTCGGAGGGAGAGATCATAGCGCTATTATCTCACAGATTAGGCAGATAGCAAGGATGCTGAATTCCGGTTATGTTGACTGGCACGCAATTATTTTGGCGTTGTTGATGCAGTCATTAAAGGAAATACCGTCCAAGTAATTGGCGCAGAGATGCAAACCAGGGGTCTTTTGGGATTCTTGGGCAATGGACTGCCGCAGGCGCGGATAATTCATTTCATACTGAGGGATGGCCTTGGGCCATAATTTTACAAAGCTTTCGACAGGATTTGAAAAAAGCCCATAAACAGTGTCGATTTCCCTGGTGACGCGGCTTAAAATTTGTTCAGGACCGTCATTGATAATGCCCGGATGATGGGCGCCACCTAACATCACCCTCAGCATGATCTCATCCTTGCCTGCCCTGCCGCTAAAAACATTGCTTTCAATTAAAACCCCTAAGACATCTTTTTTTTCTTTGGAAGGAATCAGATAACCGAAACCGTCAGGGATTCTTTTGAAGGCATCTTTTTTAAAAACCAAGCCGGCCACGGCAATGGGCGCATAAGAAATTTGGTCAAGGGCTTCTCTTAAGGCAGGATTCATGTTTCCAATAATTTGGGCTGCCACATAGGCAGGCGTGGCAAGGATGGTGATGTTGTTGTCTGAGGGGATTGAAAGGATCTCTGAATCAGTTTGAATGTATTTTTTATAGCGCTGGGCCAGGGCCTCGGTGATTGTCCCCATGCCCCCTTTAAAAGAAAGCATGCACGGTTTTTTAAAACCCTTGCGTTTGAATTTAGGAAAGGCAGATGCCATATGCAGGCGTTTGATGTCACCAGCGGAAATACCGCTGATAAATGGGTCGATCAAGGTCTCCGCGATGAGAGGAGAAAAGCGTTGGCTTATGTAATTATAAATGGAGTTATCGGTCGATACATTCTTTTTAAATAGACCTTTAACCAAGGTCCATTTATCTTTTAAAGGTATTAAAGGAGTTTGGATAAAGCTTGGGAAACCGGAAGGAACAGGATAAAGTTTTTCTTTGATTTGAATGTAGCGCCGGTTGGCTTTATTGTCCGCTTCGATAAGCTGGTCTCTTAGCCCTAACTCTTCAATCAACTGCAAGGTGGCCGGCTGATTGTCTAAAAATCCGTTGGGCCCCCATTCAAAAAGGCAGGAATCTTTCTGAAAGCTGCGGATGGTGCCTCCGGTGGTGGCCTCGCGTTCAAAAAGGGTGATGTGGGCACCATCGCCCAGGTGCTGTTTTAAATAATGGAGGACACAAAGACCTGAAATCCCGCCACCGATAATAGCGATTTTCTTCATGACCACTTAAACCGGTGGACTTCATCCACGATCATTTTGAGTTTCAGAGGATTGACATCGGGCATGACGCCGTGGTTGAGGTTAAAAATGTACTTGCGGTGCTTGGCCTTGGCGGATTTGAGGATGCGGCGGGTTTCTTCGATAATGGTTTTATCGTCAGCATACAAAAGGCTATTCAAAAAATTGCCCTGGATGCCTTTTTTTGTTTTGATGTCTTTAATATTGACTGTCTCACAAACCGAGAGCATCTCTGCCCCGCTTTTTTCCATTAAATCCATCAGATGGCTGCAATTTTTCAGATAATAGATTGATGGCAGTTTAATGGCCTTAAAAATTTTCTGTACATACGGCAGGACAAAGGCCTCATAGTCTTCATGCCGCAGGCTTCCGGCCCAGGTGTCAAAAAGTTGGAAGACCTTAATGCCTGCCTCCTTCTGCTGTTTAAGGTAGGCAATGGTATTGGCTGTCAGCAATTCCATCAATTGATGAAAAGCCGCAGGTGTTTCAAACATCATCTGGGTGTGTTTGGGACACAAATAGGTCGCCACCGTATACGGTGAACCGGCAAAACCAATCAAAGGAATCGACGGCGGCAATACCGAATTGATCAATTGAATAGTGCGGCTGACATGTTCCAAGCCGCTGAACTTGCCCAAACGTTTTAGATCTCCCGGATGATGGATGGGATTTTCAATCACCGGCCCGCGGCCGTTGACAAATTCAATTTTAAACCCCATGCCTGAAGGCATGGTCATGATGTCCGCGAATAAAATCGCCGCGTCAACACCGAGGATTTCCAAAGGTTGCAAGGTGATGGCCCCGGCAATTTCCGGATCGCGGAAAAGCGCGCTGAGAGGACGGTTGGCCTTGAGGGCCTGGTATTGCGGCAAATACCGGCCTGCCTGGCGCATGAACCACACAGGAACATGTTTATTTTTGCCTTGGAATGCCAATAAAATATCAGATTGTTCTGGAGAAACGTTGTTGGCCATTTTTTTGCCTCAAGTAGTGGTCAAATCCCATGCACACATTACGGATAAAAATCTTGCCTAAATCTGTCGCTTGAATACGCTGGGTATTTTCTTTGATCAATCCATCTTCGATGCAGTGATGGAGATGCTCTGCTTCTTGTGTGAAATAATCTTCGAATTCATACCCAAATGTATCAAAGAATTGCCGTTTGTCCACTTGAAACTGGCACATCAGGCTGTTGATCACCCACTGACGCATCCGGTCATCTTCGCTTAAATGCTTGCCGCGCTCAACAGGCAGGCGGCCTTGAGTGATTACTGCGTAATAATCAGGCAGGACTTTAATATTTTGAATATAGGTGTTTTCAATAAAGCTGATGGCTGATGGGCCGATACCGATGTACTCATCCGCGGGTTTTAACGTGTAGCCCATAAAATTGCGGTGCAGCGTGCCTTCATTGAACGCCTGTGCCATGGCATCGCTATTAAGGGCAAAATGGTCCATGGCAATGGCTTGATAACCATGCGCAAGTAAATTCTCCCGTGACTGGATAAAAATATCCAGCTTCTCGTCGTGCAAAGCAATGGCCTCTAAGTTAAATTTATTTTGGGGCTTGGAAGCCCAAGGCACATAGGCAAAACTATAAAGGGCGATACGGTCAGGACGAAGTCCTATGACCAAGTCCATGGTCTTTTTAAAAGTGTCCCTGGTTTGATAAGGCAGCCCATAGATCAAGTCAAAATTAACAGAATCGAATTTTAACTCACGGCACCATTGATGCACTTCTGCCACCTGTTCAAAGGGTTGGATACGGTTGATATCATCCTGCACCTTGGGGTCAAAATCCTGTATCCCTAAAGAAATACGATTAAACCCAAGTTTACGTAACACTGTTAATTTATGTTGAGTCACGGTGCGCGGGTCGATCTCAATGGCGATCTCTTCATTAGAATCAATATCAAAAACAGATTGGATTTTGGCAAAAAGACGTTCGAGCTGGGCGTCTGATAAATAGGTGGGCGTGCCGCCGCCTAGGTGCAGCTGACGGATGAGCTTGCGTTTATCGACCAGGGCCGCCACCATGGCGATCTCTTTAAAAAGATGTTCCAAAAATTCATCCCCCACCTTCTCCTCTTTAGCGCGGATTACTTTATTGCAAGCACAAAAATAACACAGCTGCTCGCAAAAAGGGATATGGACGTAAAGCGATAGGGTCTTGCTATTTTGGCCAAAGCCTTTAAGTGCGGCTGCATAGCCGTCCGCTGTCAGTTCCGCTGACCATTGGGGAGCTGTCGGATAGCTGGTATAGCGAGGGGCTGCTACATCATATTTTTTTATAATAGCTTTGTCCATGAGCATAGATGCATTCTAATTCCTGGAGGGAAAAAGTCCACGAAGAAAAATTAATGCAGTTTATAAGGAACTTTAACGAATTTATGGATGGAAGGATTGAAATCTTTAGTGTTACGGGTAATAAAGGTCAATTGATGTTTTAAGGCCAACGCAGCTTGGAATGAGTCAGGCAATTTCCAATAGTATTTTTGACGTAATTGTGCGGCCGAAACAGACACTTCTTTATCAATATTAAGAAAATAAAATTGATCAATAAACAAGGAAACCTGTTCGTGGTCTTCAGGAGCCGTTCCTGTTAAGACTTCGGCCAAAGTAATGGCAGATATGGCTATTTTCCGTTGGTCAATGTCAGAAAAATAATCAACAGCAAAAGGGATTTTATTTAAAAAGTCGATGACAATGTTGGCATCTAATAAAAGCATTACCTCTCCCATTCTGCGCGCAACTGGGTCAAATACGTGTCCGTATCAATATTCTTATGCTTCCAAATTCCAGCTGTCTTGGCAACAATCTCTTTCCATGTTGGCTTTTTTTCTTTCTTATCAATATATTCTGCAACTGCCTGGCGTACCAAAGCGGCCCTGGATTTTTTGTCTTTCTTAGCCAAACGATCAATTCTTTTAAGTTGTTGGTCATCAAAAGTAATCAATGTGCGCACCATATGATGTCCCCTTTCTGATATATGTATATCACCAGAGTGATATCATGTCAAGCGGCGGTGTTTTTAAGATTTTTTCTTGCCAAAAATCTTATGAAGAATGATCGCGATGGGGTCGAAGAAACGGTCCACCACGCGTTCTTTGAGAGGGATGATGCCATTGTCGGTGATGTGGATGTGTTCGGGGCAGACGTCGGTGCAGCATTTGGTGATATTACAAAGTCCTGAACCGTATTCGACCCTTACTTTTTCAATGCGGTCTTCGGTGTCCAACGGATGCATTTCTAAAGAGGCCACGCGGATCATAAAGCGGGGCCCCACAAATTTATCTTTTTTGTCTTGATCGCGCAAGACATGGCAGACATTCTGGCATAAATAACATTCAATGCATTTACGGAATTCCTGCACCCGTTCGACGTCGCGTTGGTACATCCGATATTGGCCGTCTTTGTCCTTGGGGCCCGGCTTAAATGGCGCGATCCGTTTGTTCTGCGCATAATTCCAGGACACGTCCGTCACCAAATCTTTGATGATCGGAAATGTTTTAAGCGGCTGGATGGTAATGACTTCATCTTCTTTAAATGAATTCATGCGGGTCATGCAGCTAAGCCGTGGTTTACCGTTGATTTCCATGCTGCAGGATCCGCACTTGCCGGCCTTGCAATTCCAACGGCAAGCCAAATCACTGGCTTGATGCGCCTGAATGCGGTGAATGACATCCAGGACAACCATGCCTTTGTCGATATTGATCTTATATTCGGCGAATTTTCCGCCGGTTTTGTCTCCGCGCCAAACGCGGAATGTCCTCTCAGCCATCGGTCCTAACCTTTTTCTAAATCTTCTATTTTGGCGTAAGCAATATCAGCCAATTCTTTCGGAGGTGCAACGCGCGGTTCTTTGCGCAGTTGCATTTTGCCGTTTTGGTCTTTTTTAAGAACATTATTATAGGTCAAGCCTTCTTCACGCTCGCCTTGGAAATCGATACGGCTGTGGCCACCGCGGGATTCTTCACGGGTCAAGGCTGCCATGGTGACCGCTTCAGCGGTAATAATCAAATTATTCAAATCAATCGCCGCGTTCCAACCCGGATTATATTGAGGGCTTGCCTGCGCCTTGACACGTTCAATATCTTTTTTGATCCGTTCAATCTCAACCAATGCTTTTTCTAATTCAGTCCCCAGTCGGACAATCCCAACAAATTGTTGCAGGACTTTCTGTAGATCTTCCTGGACCACAAATGGATTTAAACCCTCTTCCCGATTCAAAAAATCCGTGGCGCGGCGGATAATGGCCGTGGCTTGGGTCTCATCAATTTTTCCCTGGGAGGTTTTCTTAATATAATCCGCAGCACCCTCTCCTGCTAATTTCCCAAAGACCAGCAGATCCGATAAAGAATTCCCACCCAAACGGTTGGCGCCATGCATACCGCCACCACATTCTCCACAGGCAAAAAGCCCTGGAACATTGGTTGCCTGCGTATCTGCATTAACGCGAATCCCACCCATAAAATAATGAAGCGTCGGCCCTACTTCCATGGGCTCCTTGGTAATGTCCACTTCCGCAAGTTCTTTAAACTGATGATACATGGACGGTAGTTTTTTCTTGATAAAATCAGCCGGACGTTGGGAAGCGATATCAAGAAAGGCGCCGCCATGCGGAGAACCGCGGCCTTCTTCAACTTCCTTCTTGATGGCGCGCGCCACCACGTCACGCGTCAAAAGTTCCGGTGGCCGTCGCGCAGTTTTGTCCCCTTTTAACCATCGGGCGCCTTCTTCAGGGGTATTGGCCGTTTCTGCGGCAAATTTTTCAGGGATGTATTTAAACATGAAGCGCTCGCCTTTATTGTTTAAAAGCACGCCCCCTTCGCCGCGCACGCCTTCGGTGACCAATATCCCTTTCACTGAAGGCGGCCACATCATGCCCGTGGGATGAAACTGGGTGAATTCCATGTCAATCAGCTCGGCACCAGCCCGGTACGCCATGCCTAATCCATCGCCGGTATATTCCCAGGAATTAGACGTCACCTGCCAGGCCCTGCCGCCGCCGCCCGTCGCAAAAATGACAGCCTTGGTCTTAAAAATAACAAACCGTCCTGTTTCCCGCCAATACGCGACCATTCCGGCGACCCGGCCAGAATCTAAAAGCAAATCAAGCCCGGTGCATTCCATGTGCGTTGCAATGCCTTTATGGATACAGAAATCCTGGAGCGTACGGATGATTTCAAGGCCGGTACGGTCACCCACATGCGCTAAACGCGGATAACGATGGCCGCCGAAGTTTCTTTGATTAATCAGTCCTTCAGGCGTGCGATCGAACACCGCGCCCCATTCTTCCAGTTCACGCACCCGGTCAGGCGCTTGTTTGGCATGAAGTTCTGCCATGCGCCATTGATTTAAGAATTTTCCGCCCCGCATCGTGTCCCGGAAATGGATTTTCCAGTTATCACGTTTATCCACATTTCCCATCGCTGCTGCCACACCGCCTTCGGCCATGACCGTATGCGCCTTGCCAAGTAAGGATTTTGAAATCATCCCGGTGTTAAGGCCAAGCTGCGCGCATTCGATGGCGGCACGGATCCCGGCGCCGCCGGCCCCGACGACCAGTACATCGTGCTCAATTGTTTGAATTTCATTGATATCCATTAATGACCCCACGTATTAAAATCATGCCAATACCCCATCGACACCATCCGGATATAGAGATCTGTAAATCCCACCCAAATCATGCTGACCCATGCCCAAAACATATGATTCTCGTTTAAATGTGTAATTTTTTGCCACAAATTATGCCCCAAATGCTCTTTGCCGTTAGCGCATGAAAAGCAGTCCATGCGTCCACCCATCAAATGACGGAATGCGTGACAACCAAAGGTATATTTAGACAATAAAAGGACATTAACATACAAAACAATTGTCCCGACCCCTATACCGAATTGGCCATGCTTGTAAAAGGCCTTAAAAACATCGCATGTCAAAATAAGAATGTAGAGCAAGGCGATATATAAGGTATAACGATGGACGTTTTGAAATAGTAAAAGATGCGTTTCCCCCTTATAGTTTTTTTGGGGAAAAGCGGTGACGGCGCAGGCCGGCGGTGTGGCAAAATAAGACCGGTAATAAAATTTGCGGTAGTAATAACAGGTCAATCGAAATGAAAGCGGGCCGATCAGGACCAGCATTGCCGGCGATGGCGGCAAGAATTTCGGCCACCAGGCAGGCCAGGCGCCAAACCAGGCATGTGCAAGCGGGGCTGCACCTGGGGCGGTTGGATCAACCATCAGTGTCGGTGAATAAAGGGGTGATAAATAAGGTGCGGCATAATAATGGCCGGCTTGAAACATGGCCCAGGTGGTATAAATCACAAAACATAAAAAACCGAAGCCTGTGGCCAATGGTTCAAGCCACCAAAGGTCCGTACGGTTGGTGGAGGCAAAATGGGTCGGATGCGCTTGGGTTTCTGTTTGTTTCATAATTGTCCTAAAAATATGTTTTCATTATAACAAAGCAGGTCTAATTCAAAAGTTAAATCTGAAATAGTTTCAATCCCTCAAAGGTCTATTTTTTGATAAAGCCCAATGAGTTCAGCCTCGGCCACGATATGTCCCTGCACAGACTTTTCAATGCCAGTAAGAGTGGCAGGGCCATTCGTATTTAAAACAGTGTCCAAGGCATAGAGATGAAAAATGTAATGGTGCGGTTTACCGTCCGGCGGGCAAGGGCCGCCGTAGGAATTTTTTCCAAAATCATTTATGCCAGCGGTGCCGGGACTGGTATTTTCCGGTATTTCCGTGGTGTCAGGCGGAATATTATAGACAATCCAGTGCGACCATATGCCGTGAGGAGAATCAGGGTCGGAAACAGTCAGCGCCAGGCTTTTTGTGCCCATAGGAACATTCTTGATGACTAAGGGTGGATTGATGTTCTGGCCGTTACAAGTATAGATGGACGGGATATTGCTATTGGCTTCAAAAGCTGTTGAGCTTATTTGAAAATCACCGGCCCAAACCGACAAAGGACACGTGACAATGAGGACAAAAATAATGAGTGTTTTCATATAAATTTTCCTTCTTGCATCACCTTGGTAAAAAATTGGTCAATATCACTCTCCACTTCCAAAGCGATATTATACACCTTTAAATCTACTTTTGTATTGTTTACAATGACGATCTTGCCTGGCACAAACTGAGGCAGGGACGCAGCCGGATAAACCACGCAAGAGGTGCCAATCACAAAAAACAGGTCAGCTTTTTCCGCCAGCTCAAGGGCCTGATGATAATACTTCACATCCTCGCCAAAGAACACGATGTCAGGCTTGATGATCCCCCGGCAGGAACAATGCGGGATGACATGCTGCAAGACCATTAATTTTAATTCGCGGTAATCGTAGGCCTTCCGGCACCGCAGGCAATGGCTGCTTAAAAAGCTGCCGTGCATATCCAGCACTTTTTGGGAGCCGGCTTTTTGATGCAGGCCATCGATGTTTTGGGTAATGATAGCTTTGATTTTACCGTTACCTTCAAGCCTTGCTAACGCATGGTGGGTTGGCGTTGGCTTGATGGTAGATTCAAGGGCGATGAAATCAAAGGCAAATTCGTAAAAAGGCTTGGGGTCTTTGAGAAAATAAGCGATATCAAAAACTTTTTCCGCGTCATACAAGCGGCTGGTATAAAGTCCCTGCGGCCCGCGGAAATCCGGTATGCCGGCACTGGTGGAAATCCCCGCGCCGGTGAGGACGACGATATTTTTGGATTGTTGGATTAATTCAATGCAGCGGGAAATGGCATTGTCAGGCATTAAGAATACTGACTGACCGAAAGATTAATAGCTTTTAAACTCGGCTTTTTGCCAATAAATTTCAAATGTTCATGAGCCGATAGAATTTCTATACCAACCACATCACCATTAGGTCCATAATTAACCGCAATATCTTCAGTTAATTGATGAGTAACGACCTTGGTTTTGGTATCCACTAATTTTACATATAAAGCATCCACCTGATCATCGTAGATAATTTTCATAAAACCCCCTCCCTTGCACGACGTCCTTTTTGCGCAGGAACTTCTTCTCCATGCTCAATGGCCTTAACAATCTCCGAACGCGAAGCCCCGCGTTCCTCCATTTGTAGTAAAGCATGTTTTGAAAACTTCACTTTCATTCTGCTTTAGTATACCCTGGTAAACCGTCTTGCTCAATGAAATAACCTTAATTTAATCAGACAGTATGCTTATTTATCTCATTCAGGCCAAGTAAGGTCGGCAGATTAATCACCGGCACAATGGATTGGATATGAAATTCAAGGCCGTCAAAGCCCTCGCGCTTAATGCGCGCAATCATGGCCTGGTCAAACTGCATCTGTATACCCGGGCCATCTTTTTCTACATTGACCTGGGCGCGGGTCAAATCAATACCGCCGTTTGCACGGACTGACATTGCTGAATCAATGTTATTCACTTTTTCGGGCACCAGCATCGCTGCGTTGCGGTTTTTAAAATTATTATCCGAATCAAAATTTTTTTTGAAATCCTGCCATTGCTTATAACAGTCTGGCTGATCTTCCCTTGGCAGCTGCATTTCATCTAAAAAGTGATTTAAAGTCAGTCTTGAGATGGGAAATGTATCAAGATTATATCTATATAGATCATTCAGATTTAGGAACCCTGCATCTTTAAACCCCAATCTCCCATTTAGAAATTCAAAAATTAATTGATAATCCAACGGATCATAGGCCAAGCCCAAAGAATGCATTTTTACAGATAGCCTGGTTTTGAGTATGATTAATTGATTTAAGGCCTGGCCGGAAAATTTCTTTCTAAATTCTTCCAAAACTTTTGGATCTTCAGTTTTATCAATTAACTCAACCAGTAAATAGCTGTCGCATTCTCTTAACAAATGGTCCATGGTCTTTAATGGGGCCACCACCATCAGCACTTCAAATAGCCGTTGGCGCGGCGTGGAATTTCTACGGAATCGCTTACTATTGCCCAGTTCCGCCTCAATATCGTCAAATTGGTCCCGGCCCATTTGTATGAGTAATTTTTTGGCCAGGTCTTGTGTGACCATATTACGTAAAGCGGCAAAGGCAAAATTCAGCACATAAGCGCGCCTGCCTTCCTGTTGATATTCCCGCCAATGGTCTAAAGCATATTGGGTTTTCCATTTTTTATAGGACGCATTCATGCTGCCCAGTGTTTGTGCATTTTGGGGCAACTGCTCAAGGGACGAATATTGGGAAGCTTGAGACATCTCATCCGGGTTAATTTTTGAAACTTGATTCGGATAATAAGGCTTCGCCTGAGGCAAAGACGCCCCTGTCATAGAGATCGTATTGTTGCTTGATCGGGACCCATTAGATCCGACAGCAGAAGCAGGGCCATTTAAAGATATCTGAACATTGCCTCTCCCGTTGATCCTTCCTTGGAGGATTGCATCCTTAGAATTTTGTGAAGTTTTTTCCGGCTGCCCGGCCTCGGCGGCCATGGCTTTATCTAGGATTGATCTGTGGTCATCGTAATCTGCTGCAATTTTAGGATGCAGCCAGTCATGGCCATTGATATTCCCTAAAGTGGCCAGATATTGTTCTGTGCGTTCACGCGCTGCAGTCTTAGAATACCAGTGGTAATATGATTGTTCAGGATAGTCGCGTCCCTCTCCTATTCTCCGACGAACGAAATCCCGATAACTGCTTTTTTGCAACGCGATTTTTGTGCCGTAGGCATTGGGGTTTAAGAATAAGTCTTCAATGGGGGATATTTTGCCGGATACTTTTAACACTACCTGTAAAGCTTGTGGGGTCCATAGCCCTTCTTCAGAACCAGCATAAAATTCCAGATTTTGATATCCAGCCAAGACATCATCTTGCTTATAGATATTATTGGGAAAGAATTGATGGTGTATCTTTCGAATCAAATCAATATTGTTCCATAATAAAATCCGCAAATGTCTCTGAAAATCCAGTCCTCCAACTATTCTTGGTTGCTGATCATTTTGTCCCATCTTGGATAAAAATGGCACTAAAAAAATCAAGGTCCGCTGAACAGCAGTTTCCACCTTATTTTTCAACTGAGGGTCCAGAGGTCCCCTTAACCAATCAAAAAGAAATTCCAGATAGATG
>Ga0206840_1079_pt1 | contig 17832 bp, 15 predicted proteins | sample Alteio_BWOrgCont_24_FD_152633 | JGI IMG/M metagenome (GOLD analysis project Ga0206840, IMG submission 152633) | Enriched cells from forest soil in Barre Woods Harvard Forest LTER site, Petersham, Massachusetts, United States -... | ecosystem: Environmental > Terrestrial > Soil > Temperate forest >... | reverse complement strand
TGGTTGAAGCTTATACCGACGGGGTTAACAGCTACATTCATCATCTCAGCAAAAAGGATTATCCTATCGAATTTAAATTATTAGATTATGCCCCCGAGGACTGGAAACCCATCAATTGTGCTTACCTGTTAAAATTGATGTCGGAAACATTGGCCGGCGGTTCTGACCAGTTCGCCATGACAAATAACCTGCAGGTTTTTGGGGCTAAAACCGTTAATGAACTTTTCCCTGATCATGCATTTCATGAGGACCCGATAATTCCTGTCGGTACCAAATGGGATTTCAAACCTTTACCTGTTCCCAGGCCGTCGGCCGGTTTTATAGCTCAAATGACGGAAAATAAACCAAAAGAACGCGTTCCCGGAATTGGCAGTAATAACATGGCGTTGGCAGGAAGTAAAACCGCAAGTGGTTATCCTATCCTGGCAAATGACCCGCACCTGAATCTTACCTTTCCGTCTATCTGGTATCAAATGCAAATGTCGTCACCAACCGTAAATGTTTACGGTGTTACGTTGCCGGGTGCGCCTTGTGTGGTAATAGGTTTTAACCAGAACATAAGCTGGGGCGTAACCAATGTAGATGCCGATGTGCTGGACTGGTACCAAATTAAATTTAAAGACAAAAGCAAAAACGAATACTGGTATAATAACCGCTGGAACAAGGTTAAAAGGCGGATTGAAGTCATCAATATACGGGGAGAAAAGCCGTTTTATGATACCGTTATCTATACCCACCACGGTCCCGTGGTTTATGAGAATGCGAATCAGAAGCCAAAAGATCGCGACAACATACCGGTTGGCGATGCCCTGCGCTGGATAGCACATGATGAGTCGGATGAGTTTATGACCTTTTACCTGTTGAACCGTGGTAAAAACTATGACGATTACCGCAAGGCGCTCACCTATTTTACAGCCCCTGCACAAAATTTCATTTTTGCTGATAAGGAAAAGGATATTGCTATCACGCCCAATGGTAAGCTACCGCTAAAATTTAAGGACCAGGGTAAATTCATCATGGATGGCAGCGACCCGGCGAATGACTGGCAGGGCTGGATACCTTATGACCAGAACCCCACGGTAAAAAATCCGCCGCGCGGGTTTGTGAGTTCGGCTAATCAAGCGCCTGCTGACACAACGTATCCTTATTATATCAATTGGAAATTTGAACTGTATGATCGCGGTAAGCGAACCAATAACTTGCTGGCAGCTATGAAAAAGGCCACGGTAGACAGTTTGCGGCTATTGCAAATGGATGATTACAGTATGCGGGCGCACGATATTTTACCCGCCATGCTTAAATATATCGACGCTTCCAAACTTGATAAGACCCAGGCCGAAGCATTACAATTGGTAACCAAATGGGACAAACACTTTGCTGCGAATTCGGAAGGCGCCACCATTTTTAATGCCTGGTGGTTACGTTTTTACGACCTGTTGTGGGACGAATTTGACAGGAATGATATAGAACTCACCGAACCCACATTTGACCGTACTGAGAAACTGCTGCTAACTGAACCCAATTCCAAATGGTTTGATATTGCGAAAACTCCGAAAAAGGAAACCTGCGCCGATATTGTGACGATGGCCTTTGTTGAATCGGTAAATCAGCTTGTAAAAGAACACGGTGAACCGGGTAAAAACTGGGAATGGGGTAATGTAAAAGATACACATATCAACCATTTGGCGAACTTACCGGGCTTTGGCACTGGCCAATTCTCTGCTGGGGGAACAGGTGCGGTAATTAATGCACTCAAAGGAGGCAATGGCCCATCATGGCGCATGGTAGTGCAAATGGGGCCACAGGTAAAAGGCTATGGCGTTTTTCCAGGCGGTGAATCGGGCAACCCCGGAAGTTATTACTATGAGGATATGTTCGAAACCTGGAAAGGTGGTAAATTAAATGAATTATTGTTTTTAAAATCTCCCAATGAAAAATCAGAACGTATCAAATCAATGCTAACCTTAAGCAGCAAATAAAATGTTATTCCTCGTCATATTTATCCTATCCATCATTTGCAGTTACTTTTTACCGTGGTGGTTTGTGGCTGTAATTGCTTTTGCAGCTGCTTATTTTGTTGGGAAAAAGCCCGGAATAACATTTTTAGCCGGGTTCACAAGTGTACTCCTTGCCTGGATAATATTAGCACTTCTGAAAAGCGTACCGAATGATAATATCTTAGCAAACCGGGTTGCACATCTTTTTCAATTACCTAATTGGATATTGCTTATGTTAGTTACCGGGTTGATAGGTGGTTTAGTAGGTGGAATGGCAGCGCTATCCGGTGTGCTGATCAAAAACGTATTGAAAAAATAAAAGCGCCTTTGCAGGCACTTTTAATGATATTTTATTTTTGCAATTACAGAGTTGCCAGAGTGTTCTTCAGGTTCGTTACCGCCATGGTGGTGCTTTTCGAATCGTTGAAAATATCCTGAGCAGTCATGCCGTCGCCGTAATAAGCGTGATTTGCAGCTTTATCAATCGCCAGGCTTGTACCGTTCAGGCTGATCCCGGCAAACAGGCCCCTGCTGCGCGAATAGGAATAAACTTCGGCCTTAAACTCATAATCAGTATTTGCCGATGTGCTCCGCCCCACAGGGCCGGCTGCTGCAGAAATATCTCCGCCAATGGTTACATCACCATTTTTAACTTTGGTAAGTGCGCCTTTATGACGAAAAACCATTACCAGGTCGACAGCCTGTACGCCGATCTGCGGACCGACACTGCCGCCTGTTAAAGTAACGAACACCGGGTCGCTCCATGTACCATTGTCCAGCTTTACAATCGCAATGCCTTTACCCCTTTTACCACCAATACCGAGGCCGGCGTTGATCATACTTGGAATAATTACAATTCCTTTGTATTCAGATATCAATTCGTGCGGAATACTTTCTTTCATTCTATCAAATTCCTTTAAAACGTTAGCGGCTTCGTGTAGTCGCTCTGTTTCTTTGCTTTCATCTTTGAATGACGCAAAAACCAATAAAAAGGTCATTAAAAGCGGCATTCCTAATAATTTTAATGTTTTCATAGTTGTATGATATATGTTTGATTTAAAAACCACGAAAAAATTAAAAAGTTTCAGTTAATTACAATCGTTCTATCTTGCAGATATAGCAGCAAGCTTCGGAGTTGCGGGCATGCAGGTATTCTACATAGGGGTTTTGCTCGAATATTTCAGCTATCATTTCGTCAACATCGCCATCTCCAACCAATTGGGTAAATACCATCATTTGTTCATGGTTGTAACCAATAAGCGATAAGGGGAAACTCTTTTTATTGGCTTTTATTTCAGGTGGGAAGCGGTAAATGTCTTTGTACTCTTCAACATCAGCCGCATTTATAAATATAGGTCCGGATTGATTGAAAGGATTATCAATTTCAAACGGGCTATGGGTAAATAACAATCGACTATCAATACCTTTTTCAAATGGCTTTAACGATACCCTGCAAGGGCCAAACCCGGTGGCTATTTGTTCGATAACTTCATGGCCAAAATCATCCTGCCTCGTTTCGCGGATGCGCTGTACATAATTTTTAGCTAATGGTACAATTTTAAAATTGTTCATGACTTTTATATTTTGATAAAACAAATTTCCGGGTATCTCTGACGAATTAAAACCCGGAACTTGCGCATTTGCACATCTGCATATTCGCACATCTGCACATTAATCTATATTTGCACCAATGATCAAGCCGGATAAGCAGCAAATATTTTCTATCAGTAACGATCAGCAATTTGCTGATGCGGCTTTACAAGTATTCCGATACCAGGCTGAAAATTGCCCGGTTTATCATGAATTTATAACCAATCTGAAAATTGACCCTGCTTCTGTAAAAAACATCAAAGACATTCCATTTTTGCCTATTAGTTTTTTTAAATCTCACGATGTTATTAGTGATAATAACAATGTCCAGGTAACTTTTACAAGTTCCGGCACAACGGGAATGATCAATAGCAAGCACCTGGTTACCGATGTAAGCTGGTACGAAGAAAGTTTCCGACGGGCATTTGAACTATTTTATGGTGATATCAAAAGCTATTGCATATTAGCACTGCTTCCATCTTATTTGGAGCGTGAAGGTTCTTCATTGATATTCATGGCTGAGGATTTGGTAAAACATTCACTAAATCCGGATAGTAGTTTTTACCTCTATAACCATGAAGAATTGTTTCAACAACTACAAAAACAACAGGGAGCCAACGCACCTACTCTATTGATCGGCGTTACTTTCGCTTTACTTGATTTTGTGGAACACTATCAATTGGATTTTCCAGAACTGATCGTAATGGAAACCGGCGGTATGAAAGGCCGGCGAAAGGAAATGATACGTGAGGAATTGCATCAAACCCTGTGTAAAGGATTTGGTGTGAGATCGATCCACTCAGAATACGGCATGACCGAATTACTCTCACAGGCCTATTCAAAAGGCGACGGTATATTCAATTGCCCGCCCTGGATGAAAATTATTACAAGAGATACTAATGACCCTATGACAGAGCTCGGCATAAATCAAACTGGAGGCATTAATGTAATTGATCTGGCAAATATCAACTCCTGCTCCTTCATTGCCACTCAGGACCTGGGGAAAATTTACGACGATGGCTCATTTGAAGTGCTGGGCCGCTTCGACAACTCCGACATACGCGGCTGCAATTTGCTGATTGCATAAAACTTAACTTGCAACTAACACATTATTGTTATTTTTGCGTTCACATCAATACCAAATGACACTATGATGGACAAATTTTTGAGCGATCAGCAGGACCCTAAAGCGGTCGAAAAAGTATATACACGTTTAACAGATCTTTTAACAACCGGCGAGGAAATTATTTATATAGCCACACAGAAAAAACCCCTTGTAAATATATTACCTGATTGCGTGGCTCTAACCAATAAAAGGGTATTGTTTTTCACCCCGGCAAACCTGGGGTTATCCATCAAATTCATTGATTTTGTTTGGAAAGATATTGTCGATGTATCAATTAAAGAAGAAATAATAGGCGCCGTTTTCTTTGTAAAAACAACCAACCAGGCCGAAATGGGTGTCGATTATCTGCCAAAAGTACAGGCACGCAAACTATACCAGTACGCCCAGGAGCGCAAAGAAGAAGAGCGTGAGGCCCGTCGCCAACGCGAATTGGAAGAGAAACGTGCTGAATCAGGTTCATTTAATTTTGAACATGGTGCCGCGGCCCAACAAGTTGCACCAGAACCTGAACCAGTTATAACAGCACCACCTGTTCAAGAAGCAGCAAAGCCTGATGAACTAACCGAAAAACTAAAAAAGCTACGCACATTATTTGACTACGGCTTGATCTCGCAGGACGAATACAACGCTAAAAAGCTGGAATTACTAAGCGACTTATAAAAGCCGTCCATCAAAGTTAAATGGCGCTTTTTTTATAATTTTCACCTTCCCCGCTTTTGGATGTAATGGGTTCATCAGGTAGTTAAACTCCTCGGGCACCAGGGCCGACGGCACCTTTAATAACAAATGCTCATTCCTTTGCAAAAACGAATTGCCTATTTGTTTCACGATGTGCTGCTCTGGATATTCGTTCCAGTTATCGGGTAATATATTTTCCGGTATCTCTAAATAATCGTCCGGAGCTTCTATAGTGAGCATAACGAACTCATTCGGGATATTCGTTGCAACTAAGTGTGCCAAAGATTCCAACACCGCTAATGAACGCGACGAAGCCAGGTATAACATTGGCTTACCTTCGCTGTTCCAGCGGCCGCCATATAATCGCGCGCCGTTACCGCTAAGGTCGTCAGCGTATTTAGCAGAAGTAATACGGTAAAGTAACATCAGGCAAAAATACCGTGTTCAATACGGCCCAGTTCTTTGAAAACCATATCAAAACCTACAGAACTATCCAAAAGCGAAACAGGTGTTTCGCCCCTGAAAACATGCAGCGGGGTTTTCATCCAGGTTTTGAATTTATCGAGGGAGCCAAAAACCTCCTCACCGCGGGTATAAAGGCGGGCAAGCTCAACGGCCTTTTCGGCGTATTCAGTTTTGATAATGGCATCATCATCATAGCGCTGTAAAGTACGCTCAGAGATGTGCATAATATCGGCAAACTCCTGGATAGTAAGGGATATACGTTTAGCAAGGGACAACAGCAAACGCTTAGGCAAACCATTACGGGTAAGCTGCAGCATATCAAAATCACTCATTGCTGAGACCTGCTTAACATTGCTGCTAAACAGGTTATTGAATAAGCTACCGTTGCTTTTGGTTACATAAAGTGCCATTGGCTCATTAACGTAAAACTCTGAATTATGTTTCTCTTTATACGACATTTATCCAAAAATAATTACATTTTGTCGTATTCGCAAATTTATTCAACAATAATCAAAAAATAATTTTTCTTGCCCTTTTGTGCTATGATAAATTTTCCTCCGATGAGATGAGTGGTATCGTAAATATCATCTGGCGAGTTCACCTTCGTTTTATTGACGGCTACCCCCCCGCCCTGTATCATTTTCTTAGCTTCACCTTTGGACGTGAACACAGCCGTATGGGCTGCAAGCAGATCACTGATATTAATACCTGCTGTCAATTCGTGTAATGATATGTTGAAATTCGGCACACCTTCAAATATGCCCAGAACTTCGTCACTGCTTAATTCATTTAAAAACTCAATACCGGTGTTACCGAATAGAAATTCAGATGATTGAATAGCCTTATTATACTCTGCCTCGCCGTGGGTACGGATGGTAATATCCTTCGCCAATGCCTTTTGCAAAGCACGCTGATGAGGTGCAACAGCATGCTCGGCTTCTAAAGCTTCTATCGTTTCCTTATCAAACAAAGTAAATATCCTGATATAGGTTTTAGCATCCTCATCGCTGGTGTTCAGCCAAAACTGGTAAAATTTGTAGGGCGATGTTTTTGCCGGGTCTAGCCAGATATTACCACCTTCCGTTTTCCCGAATTTAGTGCCGTCCGATTTTTTGATGAGTTGCGTAGTTAAAGCGTAAGCCTCACCGGCATCCTTACGACGAATCAGTTCAGTACCCGTAACAATATTCCCCCATTGGTCAGAGCCACCCATTTGCAAAGCGCAACTATTATGCTTCCACAAATAGTAAAAATCGTAACCCTGCACCAACTGGTAAGTAAACTCGGTAAATGACATACCCGTATCACCGCTGATGCGGTTCTTTACCGAATCTTTGGCCATCATATAATTTACCGTGATATGCTTACCCACATCGCGAATGAAATTGAGAAAAGTATAGTCTTTAAACCAGTCGTAATTATTAACCATTTGAGCACTGTTGGTGCCACAATTAAAATCAAGAAATTTCTCTAACTGTTTTTGTATGCCGTTCAAGTTGTGCTGCAGCACATCTTCCGACAATAAATTACGCTCTGCCGATTTTCCCGATGGATCACCCACCATACCCGTAGCGCCACCAACCAATGCAAACGGTTTATGACCAGCCCGCTGGAAATGAATAAGCGTCATGATTTGCGCCAGGCTGCCTACATGCAGTGAATCCGCAGTCGGGTCAAACCCGATATAGCCCGAAACCATCTCTTTTTTCAATAGTTCCTCGGTACCAGGCATAATATCATGCAACATGCCGCGCCAGCGTAATTCTGCAACAAAATTCATTATATATATTAATTAAAAACTGCAAATATATAATAAATGATTACACCGATTGGTAAATGATGTCACCGATTAAAAATCGGCACTATGACATTAATAGTATGTGTAATGCAAAAATCAAATCGGTGTAATCATTCCCTATAGTCGGTGTAATCCTAATATCAAATCGGTGTAATCATTATCCATAATCGGTGTAATCTCAAATAAATTGTCTACATTGAACTAACTAATTTCGCCAGGGGTGAACACATATGAATTTTCTGTCGCACTATTATTTCGACCGGGACACCACGAACTGTTACCATACTTTAGGTACGGTATTGCCCGATCTTTTGAAAAATGCGGATAAAAGCATCATCCTTCATCCCGAAAAACTGCAACACAGTGACCCGGCAATAAGCGACATGATCGCAGGCTGGAAAAAACATTTGGAAGTCGACCGTTATTTTCACACGTCTGACTTTTTTGTTTGCCGTTCAAGTGAGTTAAGAAAACTATTAACGCCTGCAGTGGAAGGCTCACCTGTAAAACCATTTTTTTTGGGGCATATCGCGCTTGAGCTAATACTTGATAACCTATTAATTACTACAGGTAAAATATCCGTTGACGATTTTTATAATCACCTTGAAGGTTGCAACTCAGATAGAATAAAGGAATTTTTAAACTTTTCTGGATTACAGGATACCGACAGATTTTTCAGGTTCTTTGAGAAATTTAAAAGCAATAGATACCTTGAAACTTACGCTGAAACAAACCAGATATCATACGCTTTGAAACGCATTTGCATGCGGGTTTGGGACGATCCTTTCACACCAGAACATGAAATAGAAATGACTAAAGTGGTTGCAGCTTATCGCGGTGAGATGCAGCACAACTTCATGAGTATCTTTAATGAGATCGCCATAAAACTCTGACTCCAATCAGTGTAATCAATATCATCAATCGGTGAAATCCTATTTCTTGCCATAAAAAGCCCTAAAAATCAATATTTAAGACCAAAATTATTTTTTTGAACTAAAAATATATCCGTACCTTTGCAGTCCCAATTGCATAATTGGGAAAAGGAGAAAATTTATTTTGGCAAAAAAACAAGAAGCAGAAAAAGAATTAAAAGCTAAGGAAGCTGAACTCGACGTAGTTATAGCACCCGAGGAAAAGGAAACCATTGAATCAGAGGCTGATTCATTGTCGATCGAAGAGATCAAATCAAAAGTTACAGCAGCAAACGAAGATTTCGATTGGGATGCTGACGAAAAAAAATTCGGTAATTACAGCGATGCTGACCGCGAAAAGCTTGAAAAAATGTATGATGGCACTTTCAGTTCTATCAACAAAGGCGAGATCATCAGCGGTATTGTTGTAAATATCAATAGTAAAGATGTGGTATTGAACATCGGCTTTAAATCTGATGGTTTGGTATCCGTATCTGAATTCCGTGATACGCCTGATCTTAAAATAGGCGACGAAGTTGATGTTTTTGTTGAATCGCAGGAAGATGCTAACGGACAGTTGGTACTTTCGCGCAAACGTGCAAAAACCCAAAAATCATGGGAACGTATTAACAGTGCATTGGATAATGACGAAATTATCACCGGTTTTGTGAAGAGCAGAACTAAAGGAGGTTTGATCGTTGATATAATGGGCGTTGAAGCCTTTTTACCAGGTTCACAGATCGACATTAAACCTATCAGGGATTATGACGTATATGTGGGCAAAACAATGGAATTCAAAGTTGTTAAGATCAACCACGAGTTTAAAAACGTAGTGGTATCGCACAAAGTGCTGATCGAAGACGATCTGGAAAACCAAAAAACTGAAATTGTGGCCAAGCTTGAAAAAGGCCAGGTATTGGAAGGTACCGTTAAAAACATTACCGACTTTGGTGTATTCATCGACCTTGGTGGCGTTGACGGCTTACTGCACATTACCGATATATCATGGGGCCGTATCGAGCATCCGCGTGAAGTATTATCATTAGATCAGAAGATCAACGTGGTTGTGCTTGACTTTGATGACGAGAAAAAACGTATCGCCCTTGGTTTAAAACAATTAACCCCGCATCCTTGGCAAAGCCTTGATCCGAACATCGTTATCGGGTCAAAGGTTAAAGGTAAAGTTGTTACCGTTGCTGATTACGGCGCATTCTTAGAAATTATCCCTGGTGTTGAAGGTTTGATCCACGTATCAGAAATGTCGTGGTCACAAAACCTGCGCAACCCACAGGAATTCCTGAAAGTTGGCGATGAAGTTGAAGCACAGGTATTGACACTGGACCGCGATGAGCGCAAAATGTCATTAGGTGTTAAACAATTAACTCCTGACCCATGGCAAAATGCAGGTGAAAAATATGCTATAGGCACCAAGCACGTTGCTACAGTTAAAAACATGACCAACTTCGGCGTGTTTGTTGAACTGGAAGATGGTATTGACGGCCTGATCCACATCTCTGATCTTTCATGGTCTAAAAAAGTAAATCACCCTAACGAATTCACCAAAGTTGGTGAGAAGTTAGATGTGGTTGTACTGGAGCTGGATATCGAGAACCGCAAACTGAGCCTGGGCCACAAACAACTGGAAGAAAACCCCTGGGATACTTTCGAAACTATCTTCACTATCGACTCGATACATGAAGGTACTGTGTTGAAGGTTACCGATAAAGGTGCAGTTGTTGCATTGCCTTATGGTGTTGAAGGTTTCGCTCCCATTAAACATACGGTGAAAGAAGATGGCAAAAGCTTAAAAGCTGATGATGTTGCCGACTTCAAGATCATCGAGTTTAACAAGGAAAACAAACGCATTGTTATTTCGCACTCACGTATATGGGAAGAAGCTCGTAACGAGGTTAAAGCCCAGGAAAACGAAAGCCGCAAGAAAGAAGTTAAAGCTACTGTAAACGCGGTTAAGAAAGTGAAAGACTCGGTTGAGAAATCAACTTTAGGCGATCTGAGCGTATTAGCGCAACTGAAAGAACAGTTAGAAGGTGCAGAAAGCAAAGCCCGCAAGGCTGCTCCAGCTCCTAAGAAAGCTGAACCAAAAGAAGAAGCATAAGCTTAAAATAAATTTGAATCCTTAAGCCCCCGAGTAATACCGGGGGCTTTTTTGTTGCCCGCTGTCGCCGGTAGTTTATCACCCTATCCCAGAAACGTCCCGGTCCAGCCCTGTTCTGACCCTGTCCGGCCCGGTTGAGACCCGGTTAAGCCCGGTTCCGACCGTGTTCCGCCCCGGTTTAGCCGTGTTGTTTTGGGTATTTTACTTTGTAGTTATCTTATTACCAATAGGTTAAATCAAAAAAATCAATTTTTACTGTTTTTTTGAAAGTTTTTTTAAAGATTTTTTCACCCGCGCGGCTATAGTTAAATATACAAAATTTTGCCTGTAATAACAAGCCCGTGGTGTGCGGTATTAAAAATAAAATCCATCCAAAGTAGCTTATAGTTAATATTTTGAGATTCACCAAGCTTATGCTATTTTCACAATGAATTTTATCACACCTCAACCCTTACATGAGATCTCAAACCCGTCTGTTTTTTCTCGCAATTGTGTTTTGCTTTGCCACGTCATGTAAAAAGCATATTAAAAAACCTGTTGGTGCTCACACAAACATCTACCTTGCGGGTGGCATACGTAAATACTACTCAAAACAGGAGAAAGACACCATATTCACCGCTGTATACTGGAAAAACGGCGTTATGACAGAGCTTTCAGATTCAGTAACCAGCGCCGAGGTTAAAGGAATTGCCGTGCACGGGAACGATGTATATGTTGTTGGTTACATCAGGCGTAAGGTGAACCCTTATTATGAAACAGGCTCGGCTGTTTACTGGAAAAATGGTGTCCAGACCCAATTGGGCCAGGGAGTAATCAATGGGATAGCCTTTAGCGGGAATGATTTATATATGGTGGGTACAGGCTGGGGCAAGAACCAGGACCAGGCTGTGTATTGGAAAAATGGTAAAGCTTTCACTTTAGGAAAAGGCCGCTTAGAGGCAATATTTGTAGATGGCGATGATATTTACATTGCCGGTTGCAGGATATATACAGTTGAATCGCCGGGAACAAGTTACCTGGTAACAGAAAAATCCTATTATCCTGCTGCAACTTATTGGAAAAACGGCGACCCGGTCGCCCTTAATGATACCACAAATTGTAATACTACCGCAAATGGAATATTTGTGCAGGATGGCGATGTATACACCATTGGTTCTGATAACTACAAGGGATCGGTTCCTGTAGGCTGGAAAAATCAAAAACGCTTTGAATTAGGCTCTAAATTATACCCCTCATCATACATTTCAGGTATAGCTATAGACGACTCGGACAGGTCTACATTATGCGGCTCGGTAAATGTGGGCCACTATAAATACCGTTATTACGATGTAGCTGCCTACTGGAAAAATAGCAGGTTAGTATCACTTCGGCACACAAGCAAATCATCAGGCGCGTCGTGCATAGCTATGCTGGGCAATGATATTTATATCGGCGGCAATGATGGCGGCCACCCGGTTTACTGGAAGGACGGCACCCGTTATGAAGTTGGAAAAGTAAATGGCGGGATAAGCGCTATTGCGATAGTGAATTATTAATTTCCGCGCAGAAGGCCCTACAGTCAGGATACGTCTTTCAGATTTCCCGTCAACTAATCTCAAATCACTAATCAACTAATCACTAAATTCCATATCTTTGCCCAAATCCACCCAACGATGCAAAACCTCACGCTGCTCGACGGTCCAAAGTTCCAGATAACCATACAGCGTTTATGCCGCCAGTTAATTGAAAATCACGACGATTTTGCCAATACTGTATTGATAGGCACGCAGCCACGCGGCATTTATTTAGCCAGGCGTGTTGCCGAAGAATTGCGAAAGATATTACCCGGCAAAACCATCTTGCAAGGCGATATGGACGTTACCTTTTACCGGGACGATTTCCGCCGCGGCGAAAAACAGCTGGTACCTAATCAAACACGCATCGACTTTATTATAGAAGGTAAAAAAGTAATACTTATAGATGATGTATTATGGACGGGCCGTACCATACGCGCCGCCATGGACGGGATGCTTTATTTTGGACGGCCTGAAAAGGTAGAATTGCTGGTACTGGTTGACAGGCGATATTCGCGCCATTTACCGGTTCAGGCCGACTATGTCGGGATCGAAGTAGACTCGATCGCATCGCAAAAAGTAGTAGTAAGCTGGAAGGAAACAGACAGCGAGGACAAAATATTATTGGTATCAGAAGCAAAATAAAATATAAAGCATGGCGGAACTCAGCACAAGACACTTACTCGGGATTAAAGATCTGAATCGCAAGGACATCGAACTCATTTTCGAAACTGCAGACGAATTCAAATCCGTTTTAAACCGCCCGATCAAAAAAGTGCCATCGTTGCGTGATGTAACCATCGCTAATATTTTCTTTGAGAACTCTACCCGTACACGTCTTTCCTTCGAACTGGCTGAAAAGCGTCTCTCTGCTGATGTGGTAAACTTTGCAGCTTCTTCCTCTTCGGTAAGTAAAGGCGAAACACTAATAGACACGGTAAACAACATCCTGGCCATGAAAGTGGACATGGTGGTAATGCGCCATCCCTACGCCGGGGCAGGTATATTCCTGTCAAAACACGTCAAGGCACAGATCGTAAATGCCGGCGACGGTGCACATGAGCATCCCACACAAGCCTTACTGGATGCCTTCTCCATCCGCGAAAAATATGGTGATGTAGCCGGGAAAAAGGTTGCTATTGTAGGGGACATTCTTCACTCAAGAGTTGCATTGTCCAATATCCTTTGCCTCAAACAACTTGGCGCCGAAGTAATGGTTTGCGGCCCGACCACACTGATACCAAAGTATATCAGCGCCTTAGGTGTAAAGGTTGAACATAACCTGCTTAAAGCCTTAAACTGGTGCGATGTAGCCAATATGCTGCGCATACAATTAGAGCGACAGGATATCAAATATTTCCCATCCTTACGGGAATACAGCATGCTTTACGGCTTGAACAAGCAGATATTGGACTCATTAGATAAAGAGATCACCATTATGCACCCCGGCCCTATCAACCGCGGCGTGGAAATTACCAGCGATGTAGCCGACAGCAAGCAATCCATTATATTGGACCAGGTGGAGAACGGCGTAGCCATACGCATGGCGGTACTGTACCTGTTGGCCGGGCAAACGCAATAATAGTTTATTGGTTCATTCGTTTATTGGTGGATTATCCAAACTCATGAGAAGCATCTTAATAGTGGTTGTGCTAATTTTCACAATAAACTTCAGTTCATCCGCCCAAAGCATCCAGCAACACAAAAACGACTCGGTGTTTGTATTGGTGAAAAAATATTTCAACGCCCAACAGCCCGATTCTATTTATTTATTAGCAGGGGATATTGTTAAGAAAGAGTTCACAGCAGAAACATTCCGTTATGTATTTGAAAACCAGTTATTCCCGGCCGGGCAGATAAAAGAGAGCAACCTCCTTAATTTCCTTAACAATAAAATAGGCGTTTATAACCTCACCTTTGATTCGGGTAGGTTAGAACTTTGGATGAGCCTCGATGACCAGGGAAAACTGGATATGCTACAGTTTAAGCCCCCTGTAAAAGATGCTGGAAATAAAATCGAGCGGGCTGCAACCACCAACTTGATGCGTACTTTGACGGATAAAAAGGTTGATTCGGCTGCGCGAACTTATATTCAGAAAGCAAATACCGTTGGTTTAAGCATTGGTATATTGAGGAATGGCGTTGCTACTACTTACAATTACGGAGAAACCGCATTAGGCAATTATAAATTGCCTAATGCTAATAGCATTTATGAAATAGGCTCCATCACAAAAACCTTTACGGCTACACTGCTGGCCTGGTATGTCAACGAGGGTAAAGTAAAACTAACTGACCCTATTACTAAGTATTTACCCGATTCTGTTTCTTCGAACCAGAACTTAGAGGGCATTACATTAGAAATGCTGAGCAATCATACCTCCGGGCTGCCACGTTTGCCGGACAATTTTGTAAACCACTCCGGTTATCCGCTTGACCCTTACCGCGATTATACAAAACAGCACCTATTCTCCTACCTCAAAACCTGCAAGCCCGAAAGTAAGCCGGGCGAAAACTATTCTTATTCCAATTTGGGATATGGTTTGCTTGGTGCGATCTTAGAAAAAGTAAGCGGTAAAACATTCGAAGAAATGGTTGAAGAAATCATCTGCCAGCCATTGGGTATCAAAAGCACTGTACAACACCTGACTCCGGCTCAAAGGCAGCGTTTTTTAAAGGAATACAACGCCGGCGGGCAGGAAACGTCACCCTGGCTTTTTGATGTGCTTGCCCCTTTGGGTGCACTTAGGTCGACCGTTAATAACTTGCTCACTTATGCCAAAGCCAACATCACACCTAACGGCACCAAACTATCTAAAGCTTTCCAATTAACACATCGGATCACATTTAATAAGGCCGATATAAAGCTTGGGATAGGATGGCACATTATCGTCGTTAATAATGTCGAATACTATTGCCATGATGGGGAAACATTCGGCAGCAGCAGCTTCCTGGCTTTTAATGCCGGGAAAAAACTGGCGATTGTAGTACTCTCAAACTCAGGCGCGAGTGTAAATGCAATGGCTGTCGACCTGATCAAAAGGATCCAATCAATAAACCCAACTGATTAACGAACAGGAAGCTCCGACGGAGCTTGACTTGATTTTTCTTTATTTCTATAAACAGGAAGTCCCTACGGGACTATGAATGATTGGCTCTGTAGGAGCCCCCTGTTTATAGAAAATATATAAAAGATACCTTAACTCCGTAGGAGTTTCCTATTGTTTGGTCGCCGGCTTCTTTTTGGTTGTATCGCTTATGCCCGGCCCGCTTTCCTGTTTACCGTTTACATCATTGCTTTCGCCTGCCGTAGCTTTGGTAGCAGAATTATCTATTCTCACCTGCTGTCCATCCCTGATCTCGTCATTAGCTTTAACCACCAGCTTATCGCCCGGCTGCAGATTACCGTATATCTCCATGCTGCCTCCCGACTGAAAGCCTTTCTTCACATCAACCCACTCAGCCTTATTATCTTTCACCCTGATCACAAATACTTTTTCAGTCGAAACCACCACCGCCGTTTTAGGAACGATGTAAGTACTGTCATGTGATGGTATAGGCAGATCAACATCTGCATACATACCCGGCAGTAACTCTTTATTTTTATTGTAAACGTCCATTTCCAAACGCTCGGAACGAAGTTTTTCATCCAGCGCGCCGGCCAGGCGTTTTACCTGCGCTTTGAATTTCCTGTTAGGCAATGCTTTTACCGAAAAAGTAACCACATCCTTATTGCTCAATCCACCTGTGTATAGTTCCGGAACCGATATCACCAAACGCATTTTGCTTTGCTCCTGTATCACGAAGATTGGCTGGCTTGAACCACCACTAACATAAGCACCGAGGTTTACATTACGGGCGCTTACCACCCCATCGAACGGGGCGCGTATCTGCAAATAATCAAGGTTGGCTGCTACAGCTTTATAGTCGGATTTGGCTGCTTCAACATTGGCCAGGTCCGAGTTCTTTTTAGCTTCAGCCTGCTCCAGGTCGTTCTCAGAAACCGTTCCGGGAGTTTTACTTGTACTTAGCAATCGGTCGTAAGTGGCTTTGCTGGCAAAATAAACCGCTTCCTGCTGTTTAATGTGCGATTCGGCTGCAGCTAATTGCGAATTTAGTTCCGGCGCTTCCAATGTAGCCAACAGGTCGCCGGTATGCACTTCCGAGCCGATATCCACATAAAGTTTTTTCACGTAGCTGGTGACCTTGGCATAAAGATCCACCTCCTGGAAAGGCACCAGTTCGCCCGGCACGGTGATGGTTGAATTGAGCGTACCTTTATTGATGGGCACTACAACAACTGATGGCGTATCGATAGCGCTCTCCTGTTTTTCAGTTTGCGCAATTTCCTCCTTCTGCTTTTTATCAGAACAAGCTGAAAGCCCAATCAATGTAATGAGCGTTAAGGCAAGGGTGTATTTATTTTTTGTGATGTTCATTGTGATGTGCTGGAACATAAAATTTACTTTCTTTATCTTCAGGGTCTAACGAAACAGATTGGATGGTGGTTTTTCCCTGCACCCAGGCAAAAACCAGTGGCAGGATAAGCAGCGCGGCAAAGGTTGATGCCAGTAAGCCGCCGATAACCGCACGGCCAAGCGGCGCGGTCTGCCCGCCGCCTTCGCCCAGGCCCGTTGCCATCGGGATCATACCCACGATCATGGCTACAGCCGTCATTAATATTGGCCTCAAACGCAGGGTAACGGCTTCTCGGGCCGATTTTAGCGCGTCGCCGTTGTGCTTGCGCAATTCCTCGGCATTGGTGATCAATAGCACCGCATTGGATATGGACACCCCCACGGACATGATCATACCCATATACGATTGCAGGTTGAGCGTGGCCCCGGTGATCTTCACCATCAGCAACGATCCCGCCAATACAGCCGGCACGGTAAATAATACAACAAGCGATAACTTAAACGACTGGAAATTGGCTGCAAGCATCAGGTAGATCACCAATACAGCTACGATCAAACCAGCCTGCAGGCTATCTAAGGTATCGGTCAACGTAGTGCTCATACCGCGCGTGGTGATGGTCATTCCCCGTGGCGGCGCGCCCATATCCTTTAAGGCTTTGTGAACATCGTCGGTGGCAGTGCCAAGGTCTTTGTTGTTTAGGTTTGCTGTAACGGTCAGCATAGGCAAAGCACCGAGGTTGTCATCCTCGCCATAAGTAGTATCCTGCTTAATGCTGGCCACATCGCTCAGTACCGGCTGAGTTTGATTAGGTGTGATCGGAATTTCCTTGATGTCATTCACGCTTGCCATTTGGTACTCTGGTATTTCAACCTGCACATTATAGCTCAAACCCGCTTTTTGGTCGAGCCAAACATTTTTTTCGGTATAACGTGATGAGGATGTCGAGGCTATAAGCGAACGTGACACGTCATTCATGCTCAATCCCAGCTGCGCTACGCGCTCACGGTCGATATCGATATTGATAGAAGGATAGCGGAACGACTGCCCGATCTGCACATCGCGCAGGTAAGGTATCTTCCTCAGCTTATCCATTATCTTCATGGCATAGATCACGTTCTGCGGTTTATTCTTACCCACAATAGCCACTTCGATAGGCGTCGGCGAACCCTGGCTCAATATCTT
>Ga0206840_1078_pt1 | contig 17850 bp, 11 predicted proteins | sample Alteio_BWOrgCont_24_FD_152633 | JGI IMG/M metagenome (GOLD analysis project Ga0206840, IMG submission 152633) | Enriched cells from forest soil in Barre Woods Harvard Forest LTER site, Petersham, Massachusetts, United States -... | ecosystem: Environmental > Terrestrial > Soil > Temperate forest >... | reverse complement strand
CCATCTCTTTTACATAAGGCACCAGCTTATCTTCCAGGTCCTTATATGAATAAAATGTATCGGGGCTTTCAGGATTGCGCGCCCAGGAGCCCAAGTGCATCTCGTAAACCGAATAAGGTTTATCCAGTGCATTGTGCTTGTAGCGTTCTTTCATCCATTTGGTATCCTTCCACTCATAGTATGTATCGGCTACGATAGACGCGGTACGCGGCGGCTCTTCCCAGCGTAATGCAAAAGGGTCGCTCTTTTCAAGTTCTTCGCCGGTAGTTGATTTGATGAAATACTTATAGGTCTCACCATCGCCTATATTCGGAATAAAACCTTCCCATATACCCGAGCCATCCCAGCGCACATATAAAGCATGCGTTCCGCGATCCCAGTAATTGAAATTTCCTATAACAGATAAGTATTGTGCATTTGGCGCCCAAACGGCGAAGTATGTACCGATAACGCCGTTAAATTCAACAACGTGGGCCCCCATTTTTTCATACAGCCTGTAATGTTTGCCGGATTTAAACAGGCTGATATCAAAGTCAGTAAAACGACTAAAAACTTGAACTTTGTTAGGCAAGATAGCTACAGGCATGGCTTCTTTTTTAGTTGAAGATTTTGTTTTGGCCGCTTTCGCAGGCTTCTCCGCAATCGTCGTTGAAGATGATGATTTTTTAGCTGACTTATCTGCAATTACTTTTGTTTCGGCAGACTTAGTCTTTTTTGCACTGCTTTTTTCAGCAGGTGCTTCTTTGCCGGTAGTTTTAGTTTTAGCCATATCTGTATGCCCGGGGGCGTTTAGTTAAATTTTTCTATTTCAAACAATACATGCTGTATACCCTTCAACGGGATGCGTATCCAATCCGGCCGCCCATTCAGTTCATATCCAAGCTCATAAACCGCTTTTTCCAACAGGTGCAATTGCAGCAGGAAGTTAAGTTCGGTACGATTACCAAATGTAGCTGATATATCACCCATTGTTTGCATATAAGCATCAAGATAAGCGTCGGTGATCAGTTTGTACCAACGGTCGGCGGCTTTCTGTAAACGAATCGGGTCAATCCCTTTGGTCTCACTGCTAAAATACAACTTGGAACAAACCGCGTAATGGAACGAACGTATCATACCCGCAACATCCTTCAGGGGCGAATGTTTTATTTTTCGGTCAGCAATGGAACTTTCCGGCTCACCCTCAAAATCAATGACCAGGTAATCTGTTCCGGTAAAAAGTACTTGTCCCAAATGGTAATCGCCGTGTATACGTATGCGCAAAGATTTCAGGTCATTACCGGACAACTTTTCAAAGAAACGCTGAATAGCGGCTTCACTATTAATAAAATCATCGGCCAGTTTTTTTGCATTCTTATCCAACCGCGAATGGTTCTCTTTTAAAAGATTGATACGTTTTACAAGCAATTTATTCAGGTGGTTTTGCAGCCATTGTATATACTCATCGTTAAATTTTTCAGGCTTAAAATCTTTATTCTTTTTGCCCGATAACAGGGCTAAATGCATTTCAGCGGTTCGCTTGCCCAGCAGTTCTACCTTTTCAAAAACATCATCTCTCACGCTGAAAAGCTTGCCCACAAACATGTACAGGAAATCGTTCAGGTCATCACCTGTTGACACCCAGCTATCCGATTTACTGGCAACCTTTTGCATCATCAGGCCCAATGTTACGGGCGGGATGTTCGGGCGCTCATATATCAAACTACCGCAAAATGAGGGGATATTTTTAAAGCCGCCAGTTTCCGTTAAAAACTGGAGCATTTCTACTTCGGGGTTTATCTCCCTGAAAAGCTTACGATAGAATTTAAAGAAATATTTATTACCAAAAATCAGTGATGAATTACTTTGCTCCAAATCCGGCGCTATGCAAAGGTAGCCCATATCTTCATCTGTTGCGGCCAATCCCTTACCCCGGTGATAGCTCACCTGCCCGTTTTCTTGTTTTACGGCTGCATTGTTCCAAATATTGGCAAACAATTCAGTTTGAAAGCGAAAATCATAAATAGCATCGATCAACCAGCCGGGTTTCCCATCCGCAGTTATTTTAGCAATAAAAGCTTTGGGATTGATTTGGCCCAACAGCTCATAATCATCAGGCACAAAGGACACCGGCATTGCATATTTTTCCTCGTCACCATAAGTATAGCCCACATGCACGATAATGAGATAGGCCAAACCACCGTCAATAGGCATATTAAGCAGTTGTTGTATTTTGAGGAATTTGATCATGCGCGCCTTGCCAGCAAACCAGCGGCATTTGCGCATGTATTCGTAAAATATATTCTCCTCCAGCCAGGCAAGGGCCTTTTTATCATGGGCAAATTCTGTCCAGGGCTTATTCAGCTTTAGCGAATTAGCGTTCCCGATGACATCAATAGCGCCCATCTTCATAAATTATACCTCTATCCTGAATAAATGTATTGGCAGGTCCCAGGGTTCAAACTGCACATAATTCCACTCCTGGTTCCAGGTGTAGGTGTTCCCAGTCAAAATATCATAAACTGAAAAGTCTTGTCCCGGTGAAATGCCCAGATCCCATAAAGGCGTTTGCACATGCCCGAATTGTTTTTCATAAGGGTCAAGCTTTACCACGCACATAATGATGTTATCGCCGGTACGTTTATAATAAGCAAGCAAATTATCGTTATGTATCTGGCAGAACATCAGGTTGTTAGTGTGCTGCAGTGCAGGGTTTACTTTACGTGCATGGTTTACTTTTGTAATCACTTCCGTAAGCCTATTTCTTTTCGACCAGTCCCAATGCCGCACTTCATATTTCTCTGAATTGAGATATTCTTCCTTACCGGGATATGGCTCATGGTACATCAATTCATAAACCGGCCCGAAGATGCCGTAATTGGACGACAGTGTCGCTGCCATAAAATACCGCGAAATGAAGCTATTTTCATTACCCCCCTGCAGTGAATATGGATTGATGTCATGCGTATTGGGCCAAAAATTGGGGCGGTAATAATCCTTCATTTCCGTTTGCGTCAGCTCATCCATATACTCTACGATCTCCTGCTTGCTATTGCGCCAAACGTAATAGGTATATGATTGTGTATAGCCCAATTTGGCCAGCTCCTTCATTACCTTTGGTTTAGTAAATGCTTCGGAAAGGAATATGGTGCCCGGGTATTTCTTCTGCACTTCTGCAATGCACCACTCCCAAAAATTGAATGATTTAGTATGCGGGTTATCCACCCTGAAAATACGTACGCCCTGCTCACACCAATAATCCAGGATGCTTTTTAGTTCTTTCCACAGGTTTTGCCAGTCGTCATTTTCAAAATTGATAGGCAATATATCCTGGTATTTTTTCGGCGGATTCTCAGCGTATTGTACCGTGCCATCGGGCCGCCATTTAAACCATTTAGGATGTTTTTTCACATAAGGGTGATCCGGCGAGCATTGAATAGCAAAATCCAGCGCAATTTCTAACCCATGGGCAGCAGCTTCCTTTACCAAATGTTTGAAATCCGTCAACGTACCCAAGTCCTTTAAAATATCTTTATGCCCGCCATCTTTTGAACCGATGGCATAAGGCACGCCATCATCGCCGGGCAATGCATTCACCGTATTATTCTTTCCTTTCCGGAAGGTATCTCCTATCGGGTGTATGGGCGGAAAGTAAAGCACATCAAAACCCATTTCAGCTATGCGCGGTAATAATGCTTCACAATCCTTAAAAGTCCCATGCTTACCCTCAATTGGTGACGCAGAGCGCGGGAAAAAACAATACCAACTACTAAAGCCGGCTTTTTCGCGATCAACATAAACCTTCAGCTCTCGAAGGTAGGTAGTAGCATTTTCAAGGTCAGGATAAAGCTCAATAAAATGATGCACATCCTTACCCAATACCATGTTGATAGCTGCGTCATATTTGCTGCTATCCCGCAGGGTGGCAATAATATTAGTGAGCTTCTTTTGATCGGGTTTACTGGCTTGCGTTAGCATAATTTCCAGTAAATCAGCCCCTATCAATAGCTCCACAGCCATATTTTGGGCGTCCTGGTATTTTTTAAAAAAACCTTCGAGCCAGGTTAGCGCATGGTCGACCCAGCCAGTTACGGTATATTGATAAAATCCTGTTTTTGTGAGTTCAAAAGATGCCTGCCAGCGGTCGTTATACATTAGATGCATGGGTGTATACATCCACTTTTTTTCATCCTCATGTTTGTATAGCACGCGACCACCAACATGGTCGTGCCCATCAGTAAAAATATCTGCCTCAACCCTTACGATATCGCCGGGTATTTTTTTTATATAGAATCTGCCGGCGTCAATTTCAGGCGTTACGTGCTCAACAATAACCCGTTGCAGGCCGTGTTCAGTCATGATTGAAGAAAAGTATAAGTTCGGTTAATAATTGGTATTCTATAATACTATTATATAATCACCCTTTTGCAAATAATTGCAAGTAAGGATCAAATCGGCAACAGTCAATTTGGCTAAAGCCGTATACTTCTTTTGCATTATTATCCGCCCCTTGAAAGGGACAGCAATGAACGCGTTTGTTATTTTATCAATTCATTGCCGTTGGCTTCAGCCAACGGATAAATAGTAATTAAAACAGGGCTTTAGCCAAACTTCGCCGATTGCCCTATTTTAGCTTATTATCAATTGCATAAAATTCTTCCTCAGCTTAAACTGAATGGTTTTATCTGCTGCAATTTTAAAATCTTTGATCTCGTTATTATCAGCAATAATTTTCTTAGGCTTGAATGGCAACCCAATGATATTGATTTTATAATTTTCGTAACGGGGGGTATATAAACCCTCCATGCTTTGCTGAATAGTTAGTTTACTATCTTTCCCACGTACTACAAATTTCTTTTCGAGGTATATATCCTGTTCGTAAGCAAAAGTTTCACCATAATCTTCAAAAATGAACGAATTTACCTCAATATCACTGTAATACACATTCATTTTCACTTCATCAATTTCCTTTTCACCCACATATTGCATCACCGGGTATTCGGGAATTATCGAACCTGCTTTTACAAATACAGGCATGGTTTCCAGCGGCGTTGCAACAACCACTTCTTTTCCTCCTTCTACCAGCTCGTGTGTCCAGAAATCATACCATTTTCCTTTCGGGAGATATACTTTACGGCTCTTTTGTCCCGGCGCCAATACAGGGCATATCAATATTTTATCACCATAAGTAAACTCATCCTGGCGGAAATGATTGCTAAACTCAGCCTGCTCCTGCAATACCACCGGCCGCAAAATAGGGAAACCATAACGGTGATGCTCCCAGAATGCCGAATAAAAGTATGGCATCAGCCGGTAACGCAGCTCAATAAATTTACGATTGATAGAAGTATAAGGTTCGTCAAAACTCCATGGCTCACGTTCCTTGGTATCACCCGCAGAATGTGCGCGCATAAAAGGTGAAAAGGTGCCAAATTGTATCCAACGGGTAAACAATTCGCCATCAGGCTCACCGCTAAAACCGCCAATATCAGTACCGCAAAACGATACGCCGGATATAGACAACCGCTGGCACATGATATTGCCTAACTGCAAATGCTCCCACGAAGCCACATTATCACCCGTCCAAACTGACGAAAAACGCTGCACTCCGGCATAACCCGCCCGTGTTATAGTAAACGGGCGCTTATTTTTCATGATCTTGCGCAAGCCTTCATAAGTGGCGCGTACCATCTGCATGCCATAAATATTATGCGCTTTGCGGTGAGAACCGCGATGCCCGTCATACTGATGGCGCACATCGTCTGGAAATGAACCTGTGCCAAAAACAGCGGGTTCGTTCATGTCATTCCATACACCTGCCACACCCAATTGCACCAACTCCTCAAACAAATTGCCCCACCATTCCCTCACCTCAGGATTGGTAAAATCTGGGAATTGGCAACGGCCCGGCCATACGTGGCCCTCCATAAAGTAATCGTCGCAACGGCGACAGAAGTATTTATTCTCTTTACCTTCTTTAAATACCGAATAATTATCATCCACGCGTATCCCGGGATCTATGATCACAACCGTTTTAAAGCCTTGTTCCGATAATTCCTTGATCATCTTCTTCGGGTCAGGAAAATATTTGCGGTTCCAGGTAAAACAGCGGTATCCATCCATGTAATCTATATCCAGGTAGATACCATCACAAGGGATCTTCCTTTCGCGGAAGGTTTTGGTCACCATCCGCACTTTTGATTCGGGATAGTAACTCCAGCGGCATTGATGGTAACCCAAAGCCCACATGGGCGGCATAGGGTGTGTACCCGTAATTAAATGGTATCGTTTTACCACGTCCATCATATGCGGACCGTGGATATAGTAATATTGCAATTCACCACCCTCGGCCCAAAAACTGGTTTTGGTAGGGTCCTCTGCTCCAAAATCAAACTCAGCCCGAAAAGTATTGTCAAAGAAAATACCATGAGCAATGCCTTCATTCAAGCTGATGTAAAATGGTATGCTACGGTATAAAGGGTCCTGGTTCCAGGCAAAAGAATACGCATCCGTATTCCAGTTCTTCAATCTTTTACCGCGCAGGTTAAACTCGGTAGGCTTGTCACCCATGCCAAAAAAGCTTTCCTCGGCATGGCAGTCCTTTGTACAATAAACGTAATAGCCGCCAAATTTTATGTTTTCCTCCCAGTGCATGGGCACAGCATCAGAGCTGGTTACATGGTTCTGATTGTCAGAAAACGAGATAAAAAAGTCTTGTTTCCGAACATGGCAATTGACGATATTGGTATAAACCACAAACTCGCCTTCGTGTTCATGTAATCCAAAAACTGAAACTTTTTTCTCCAGTTTAGGCACCGCGTACGAAAATTCATCGAGGAAAACGCCATGCGGCGCAAGGCGTACCCGTATGATCTCATCGGTAACTACAGTAATTTCAACCTTGGCGTCGCCATCAGAAAAGTAAAACTTGTTATTTTTTTGTTCAGCCGAAATAGGCTTACTGAGGTACTTTTTTACAATAGGCTTTATACCGGCAACCGGGTTGTTGACGTGATGCAATTCATCTTCGGCCGCAACGTTACCGGGTATTAATTCAGGATTCAGTATGTTATTATCTTCCATTCAGTATTAAACGTAACTTCTTTATATCAATGTGTATCTTCTACGCAATATAATAAATCGGGTTCAAAAATTGTGCATTAATCTTTGAGAAATAATTGTTGGGTTGACAACTTATTCATCAAATATTTAACTATCAGGGCTTATCAATGATTTGTATTTTCTTGCCATCCTGCACAAATAAAACAGATATTGCGGCCAAAAACATAAATACACCAGCCATCACCAAGCCATAAATTGCCTGGCTATTAAAAAAATACTTCACTATTAGACTGCCTGTAAGGCTGTTAACAATTTGCGGAAAGGTGATAAAAAAGTTAAACAGGCCCATATATACACCTATCTTTTTAGCGGGAATTGAGCTGGATAGTATAGCATAAGGCATCGCTAAAATACTACCCCAAGCCAGACCTACACCAATCATTGAGAAAAACAACAAGTAATGATTTTGAATGAAGAATATAGAAATCAAGCCGATACCACCCATAGCCAATGAAAAAGCATGTGTTCTCTTACGGTTAATTCGCTTAACAATATAAGGCAGTGATAACGCATACACCGCTGAAACCGCATTATAAACACCAAACATTTTACCTACCCAATCACTCGCTTGAGAATATTGATGAGAAGATGTATCAGATGCCGGTAAGTGATAAATGTGCGCAGCGACCGCCGACGTAGTAAAAACCCACATTGAAAACAGCGCGAACCACGAAAAAAATTGCACAATGCCCAATTGTCGCATGGTCTTGGGCATGTTTACCAAATCATTTAAAAATTCCGAAAAGCCACTTTTCTTAACTACCTCCGGCTCAGGTGCATGGAATTTGGCGTATTCCTCTGGTGGATATTCCTTTGTTTTGATAACGGTCCATAAAATACAACCTATTAGTACGACACCGCCTGCATAGAAGGAATATAACAGGTTATTAGGCACCAGCCCTTTTGCAGCAGTATCCGATATATGAAACCACTCCGCCAAAACTGACGGCAGGAATGAACCCATAATTGCACCTACACCTATTAAACAAGTTTGCAAAGAAAATCCTGTATTGTGCTGACTATCAGGCAAGTTATCTGCAACCAAAGCTCTGAAAGGCTCCATAGCAACATTGAAAGATGCATCCATCAACATCAGCATGCCTGCACCAACAATAATGGGAGGAATAAGAAATGCTAATCCCGACGAATTAGGCAAAAAACACAGTGCTATACCAGAAAGTAATGCTCCTGTTAAAAAGTAAGGCCTTCTTCGCCCCAGTCTATTCCAGGTGCGGTCACTATAATGTCCGATGATGGGTTGAATGATCATACCCGTAAGCGGTGCGGCTAACCAAAACCAGGACAGATTATCAACCTTGGCGCCAAATTTTAATAAGATGCTGCTCGCGTAGCCTGTTTGCAGTGCAAATCCAAACTGGATACCCAAAAAGCCAAAGCTCATGTTCCATATTTGCCAAAAACTCATCCTCGGCTTTTGGATGACGCTGAATGTTGTCATAATTTATTGGTTCAATAGTTTAATTGGTTCAGCTTAAAAGTTTAGCATCATGCCACCTGATGCCGGGAGCGTTATATCGAGTCCTGTATTTATATCATTTGTGCTGTATTTAGCCCCGCTTAATAAATCAGTAAATTCCTTTTGCCCGCCCAGGTTTAAAACTTTAAGCAGGTCATCAGGCAACTTAATGCGCAATTTGCGTTCTTCGCGGTTAAAATTGGCAATTACTAATATACGCTGTTTGTCGGTATAACGAAGAAACAGGTATATCCGCTGATCAAAACCTGGTTGATACTGGTTAGCCAGCATCAATTCCCAAAAGCCGCCTGTCCTGATAGCTTCATTTTGACCCGTGATGTTTAATAATTTACTGTAAAAGTTTCTTAGGTTTTTTTGGCTTCCAGACAACAATCCGCCGTCCATTTTACCACCATTCAGCCATTTTTGATGCTCGGGCACACCCCAATAATCAAATATGGTGGTGCGGCCATCATCATTGCTGAATCCCTCGAACCCACCGCCCGGTTCTCCAACCTCCTGCCCCGAATAAACCATTACCGGTCCGGTATTTAATGTAGCCGTAATAATAATTCCCGGCACTGCCAACCAGGGATCTCCGGCAAAATATTTCGATGCCACACGCTGCTCGTCGTGGTTTTCCATAAAGCGCAGCATATGCTTGTCTATATCCTTGCAATCGCGGTTCCAAACCTGGTTTATATCCCAGGTAGTAGCGCCCCACTGGTTTGCTGTTAGTTTCCTGATTGCATCATAAAGCCCGACTTTGTCATAGAGGTAATCAAACTTCCCATCGAAAATATAGCTTTGGTATTTCTTGATGTCATAAGCCTCACCAATAAATATCAGATCAGGATAGTCGTTTTTTAGTTTTGATATCACCCATCCCCAAAACTCAACCGGCACCATTTCCACCATGTCGCAGCGGAAACCGTCTATACCCTTCGCGCTCCAAAAGCTTAGGATATCATACATTTTGTTCCAAAGCGGCGGTATAGGGTCAAAATAACCTTTGCGGCCATTCAGATAATCAACGCCATAGTTGAGTTTTACTGTCTCAAACCAATCGGTGATCGACGGATTTGATATAAACTTATCATTGCCTGTTGCTTTGGCGGGTTTTTCGTCAAAAAAACCGTCCTTTAGCGGACTCCAAAAATCATCGCCACCGGGGCTATATCCTTTAGGAACTACAAAAGCCTGTCCCGGTGTATAATAGAAATCATTTTTAGGATCAAAGGCTTTGCCTTTGTCGTCATCCTGCCCAAAATCACGAACACCTTCAGGTTTGGCATCGGAGTTATAGGTGCGCGATACGTGATTGGGTATAAAGTCCATAATGACCTTCAAGCCATTGGCATGCGAGCGTTGGATCAACGCTTCATACTCAGCCATCCGGTTTTTGACATCCATCGCCAGGTCTGGATCGACATCGTAATAATCCTTAACGGCATAAGGAGAGCCGGCCCTGCCCTTTACCACATCCGGGTCATCCGGCTTGATACCGAATTGCGAATAATCCGTCATCGTCGCATGCTCGATCACACCGGTAAACCAAACATGGGTAAAACCCATTTTTTTGATCTCCTGCAAAGCCAGATCAGAAATATCGTTGAATTTGCCGGAACCGTTTTCCTCAATAGAGCCGTAATACTTATTCCGTGGGTTGGCGTTACCGAACAAACGCGGCAGCAATTGATATATGATCAGCTTGTCGTCCAAAGATTGCCCCATTATATTATTGTATCTGCAAATTACCGTGCAATGGTGGTGGCGGGGTTAGAGAAACCTTTATGCTTTTTTGCGTTACCTCTGTACCTGCTTTGACCTCAGTCTCATGGCCTTTGATCAATAGTTTCATGTTGGGGCCTGATAAATGAGTTACTCTTATGCTACCTTCGCTAACTGTAACCTTTATAAATGTCCCCCTAAATCCGACATTGAATGAAAACGACTTCCATTTTGCCGGCAAAAATGGTTGGAACGACAATTTACCATCACGCACACGCATACCGCCAAAGCCCTCTACCACAGACATCCAGGTGCCGGCCATTGAGGTGATATGGCAGCCATCTTCGGTATCATTATTATAATCATCCAGGTCAAGGCGGGAAGTACGCAGGTAAAACTCGTAAGCACGCGCTTCATCCCCAAGTTTGGCGGCAATCACTGCATGTACACAAGGTGACAAGGATGATTCATGCACTGTACGCGGCTCATAAAAGTCATAGTTACGGCGTATGGTATTTATGTCGTAGTTATCTTCAAAAAAGTAAAGGCCTTGTAATACGTCAGCTTGCTTGATATAACAAGAACGTAATATCCTGTCCCAACTCCATTTTTGGTTAATGGGCCGGTCGCTTTCAGGGAGGTCTTTTACTAAGATTTGTTCTTTATCAAGGTAGCCGTCCTGCTGAAGGAATATGCCCAGTTTTTCATCATGGGGGTAATACATCTTTTCGATGATATCACGGAATTTAGCGGTTTCCTTTTCTTTATCGAAGTTGATCTTGCTTACTAAAGCCTCATATTTAGCCGGGTCGGCTGCTTGTACTTTATCGGCAACCTCGATCGCATATTGCATACACCAGCTTGCTATAGTATTGGTGTACCAGTTATTGTTGACATTATTTTCGTACTCGTTTGGCCCGGTAACGCCCAGCATCACATATTGTTGCTTTTCGTCGGACCAGTTAACGCGCTGCGACCAGAAACGGGCGATTGCTATCAATACTTCAAGCCCATAATCAACCAGGTATTTTTCGTCTGCAGTATAACGTACATAATCGAAGATGGCATGTGCAATAGCGCCGTTGCGATGTATTTCCTCGAAAGTAATTTCCCATTCATTATGGCATTCGGTGCCGTCCATGGTTACCATAGGATATAGCGCCGCACCGTCTTTAAAGCCTAATAATTTGGCGTTATCAATGGCTTTTCCTAATTGTTTGTAGCGGTATAGCAACAAGTTGCGCGTTACTTTCTGATCTGCAGTAGCCAGGTAGAAAGGCACACAATAAGCCTCGGTATCCCAATAAGTCGAGCCACCGTATTTTTCGCCGGTAAAGCCTTTAGGGCCGATGTTAAGGCGGTCATCCTCACCTGTATAAGTTTGATTCAGTTGGAAAATATTAAACCTTATTCCCTGCTGCGCGGCTACATCACCTTCAATAATAATATCATTATGCTTCCACTTTTGCTCCCATGCAGCAGCCTGTTCGGCCAGCATAGTTTCAAAACCTTTTTCGCTGATAGTTTTTAATGTGTTTTTTAGCACATCCGCTAAAGCCCCGGCAGGGTAATTTTGAGAAGATATATTAGCGGCGTACTTTATTAGAGTAACAGGCTGATTTGCAACCGCCTGCAGGGTAATAGCTGAGGCTATGTATTTATCCTTTTCCAGTTTCTTTACAGTGACATCAACAGGAATATTATTCTGACTGATCGTAAATTTTTGACCGGTAGCAACTTCGAAACCTGTTTTTTTGGTGCGAGACTGTACAAACCCGCCATCGTTCCAGCTTTCCTTTTCAACTTCATCCCAAAACTTTTCATCGTAATTGGAATCCTTGTTAACTACATCACCGTTAATAAATGGAGTAATGGTGATCTCACCATTGTAATTTAAAGGGGTGATGGTATATTTTATTGCTCCCGTTTCGTCATCAGCGATGCTGCAAAAACGAATAACTTCAACTTCAACTTCTGTTCCTTTCGAGGTTTTTGCATGAAAGGTCCTTCTCAGGTAGCCTTCTTTCATGTTCAATTCACGACGGAAAGCGCTTACTTCACATTTGGCCAGGTCTAATTGTTCATCGCCAATCACAACGTCAATCCCTATCCAGTTAGCTGCATTAATAACCTTCGCAAAATATTCAGGATAGCCGTTTTTCCACCAACCCACACGCGTTTTATCAGGATAGTACACCCCGGCGACATAGTTGCCGGGCAAGGTTTCGCCGCTGTATGCTTCTTCAAAATTGGCTCGCTGGCCCATGCGGCCATTGCCAAGACTAAAAAGGCTCTCGGATATTGTATTATATGCAGGGTTAAATCCCTCTTCTATAATCTTCCACTCATCTGCTTGTATAAATTGCTTCATGTATCGTGATAATAGTATTCAAATAGCCGCTGAAACAGCGCCTTGTTATTATATGTTTTTCAATTTTTCAATGGTCATTTCATTTAAGCCCTTAACCACCAGGTTTGCTTCGCCCAAAACATCCGGCGAACCGATGCCAACTGCTTTCATTCCACCAGCTATTGCTGCCTCAACCCCTGCTATTGCGTCTTCAAAAACTACACAATTCGCGGGCGGTATATGTAGTTCTTCGGCCCCTTTAAGGAACACTTCCGGGTCGGGTTTGGGTTTGCTTACCTGGTTACCGTCTATTACCACATCAAACAAATGATCTATCCCTACTTTTTCCAGTATCGTTCCCGCATTTTTGCTTGCCGAACCTAATGCCGTTTTTATCCCTGCACTTTTGCACGATTCAACAAATTCCTTTGCCCCGGGTAATATCTCGGCAGGTGTCATATGATTGATCATATCCACGTACCACGCATTTTTCTTGTCTGCCAGTTCCTGTTTCTCTGCATCGGTTTTGGTTAAACCACCCCATTGCAATATCAGGTCGAGCGAAGCCATACGACTCACGCCTTTTAGCTTTTCATTATCGTGTTCGGTAAAATCAAATCCCAGCTCATTTGCCAGTCGTTTCCACGCCTTATAATGGTACACCGCAGTATCTACGATAACGCCGTCAAGGTCAAAAATACACGCTTTTATATCATTCATTTTTGCAGGTAGATGCTGTCTCAAAAATCACTAAAATATATTTATTAATGGGCATTATTTGGTATTAATTCGAGCACCAATGCCGTTTTTCCCGGCACCGTTAATTTAGGCAGATCAATCGTATCGCCTGTAATAACGTTCCGTGCTTTTAATGTACCATTTATTCCCTGGCTGTACCGTTCTGTACTTACAGTTTGGTCGGTATCCTTGCTATTCAATATTACCATTACCGTTTTCTGCGCATCATACCTGAAGTAAACATAAATCCCGCCCTGTGGGATATATTGCAGCATCTTTCCGCTTTGCAATGCGGTCGTGTTTTTTCGATAATTAGCCAACGTGCGTATGTAGTTAAAGGCAACATTTTCTGTATCTGCCCTGCCTGCTGCGGTAAACTTATTATCCTTATCGCCTGCCCAGCCGCCCGGGAAATCCGAGCGTACCAAGCCGTCCGGGTTTGAATAGTTTTTCATCAATATCTCGTCGCCATAATATAACTGCGGCACACCACGGAGCGTCAGCAACAACGTCATTGCTGATTTTAATTTAGTTACATCCTCCTTCACCATCGATAATGCACGACTCATATCATGATTATCCAGGAAAATCACGTTACGGTTTACATCCTGGTATAAAAAATCCTGGGCTAACAGATCATAAAGACGTCCCTCGCCGCCGTTCCAGCCCATCACGGCATCGTAAATGCCATCTTTTATTGCGGCATCCGTAATTCCGGGCAAATGGGTATCCAGGCCACGGTTTACAGTATTGCCTTGTGTGAAATAAGCTGAGATAAGCGGGTCGGTTGTCAATACTTCACCATAAATCGATAAGTGAGGGAATTCCCTTTTTACATCAACCGCCCATTTAGCCATATAATCGGGGTCGTTGTAAGGATAAGTATCCAACCTGAAACCATCCACGCCCGAATACTCCACCCACCAGATGTGGTTTTGGGTTAAAAAGTTCTGTACGTAAGGATTGTTCTCGTTCATGTCAGCCATACGGTGGTCAAACCAGCCATCAAGCATGAGTTTGCGGTCCATTGCCGAAGCATGCGGGTCCATCACAGCCTCATATTTAAAGTTCGACTTGGTATAAGTTGGCCACTGGTGCACCCAGCTTTTCATTGGCATATCACTTATGGTATAGCCTTCGGTACCGGCATGGTTATGTACCAGGTCCATCACTACTTTCAGCCCCATTTTATGGCATTTCTCAACAAATTCTTTATATAATTCATTCGTACCATACCGGGCATCTATTTTATAATGATCGGTAACGGCATAGCCATGATAGGATGCGCTTGGCTCATCATTTTCTATAGCCGGGGTTAACCAGATAGCAGTAACACCCAAATCTTTCAAATAATCCAGGTGATTCATGATCCCCTGGATATCCCCGCCGTGACGGCTGAACATCTTTGCCCGGTTAATGCCCTGCTCGCGCATACCGGCAATGGAGTCATTTTTAGTATCGCCATTTGAAAAGCGATCAGGCATGATCAGATAAATCAGGTCCTTATCTGTAACTCCCTGTGCACGGCCCGCAGAATGGTCGCGTTTTTTCAACACATATTGATAAATTAATGTCTTTTCGCCAGTCTTTTCAAATTTTATCGGGAACGTTCCCGGAGATGCGGCAGAAAAAATGCGTAAATCAACAAATAAGTAATTCGGATTTTCAACTTTATGCACCGCTACAAGCTTCACTCCGGGGTAGCTTAACACCACATTTCGCGATGCAATATGGTCGCCGTGAACGATCAATTGGAGGTCGGGATTACTCATGCCGGTCCACCAAAACATAGGCTCTACGCGCTCTAAAGCCGGAATTTGAGCCGAAACGGTCATTACCGCCAGGAGGCAGCCGAGTGTTAAAAACAATACTTTTTTCATACCAGGTTTATTCAGGAAAATGATTGGGCGGGTGGTAAAAATACATTCACTCCCGCGTTTCAAATTTAATATAAAATTGATTTTTTGCGAGAAAAAGTGAAAATGTTTGTGAATGGAGATTAGAGACTGGTGATTAGAGGTTAGTTTTGTTCCAAATTAAATTTACATCCGATGAATATTACGCTTCAACCCATAGCCACCATCAGCAATAAACGGGATACACTTACATATGATTTTTGGGGTGATACAATTTCTGAGATCACCCTATTACCACATATTCCCGAAGAGGCATTTAAAGGCATTGAAGAGTTTTCGCACCTTGAGATCATTTATTATTTTGACAAAGTAGATCCGAATAAGATCGTTTACTCCGGTCACCCGCGCGGAAACAAGGATTGGCCTGAGATGGGTATATTCTGCCAGAGGAAAAAAGACAGGCCTAACCAATTAGGTTTATGCACAGTAGAATTGATAGAACACACCGGCCGCACCATCAAAGTAAAATACCTTGATGCGATAGATGGCACGCCTGTTTTGGATATCAAACCTGTATTTAAAGAGTTTAGCGTAAAAGGCGAGATCAGGCAACCTGCGTGGACTGTTGAACTGATGGAAGACTACTGGAAATAGTCAAAACAAAAAAAGGCATAACAGGTAATTTCTATCTGCCATGCCAGTAATAAATTTTATACTATAATTACTGTTTTACCGGTATCTGCGCATAGATAGCTGCACGCATTACGTCGAGGTCTTTCAGGCGCTGGCGCTGTTCTTTCAGATCATCAGTAAGTTTCCTGATCTTTTCATTTTGCTTACCAACATTATCATTAGCTGTACGGGCGTCTTTGGCTCTGTTATAGGCGTCATCAGCGTTCTTTTTCGCATCTTTTGAATCCTGTAAGTTACCGCTCCTGGCTTTAGTAGCGCTGGTATCACTTGTTGCGGCCGCGGTTTGTGCATTATTACCCGCATTCACCGCCTTAGTTTGGTAACCGGGCAAGCCGCTTTGCGCAGTGTTTAATTTAGCTGTAAGATCAGCAATATTGTTTTGAACTTTTGCATATTCAACATTTAGCTTTCCGGTATCAGCGGGCGATTTATATTTTTGAGCATAAGTTGACACACTGAAGCCTAACAGTACCACAGTACTTAGCACGTAATAAATAAATTTCATGATTTATATTTTAATGGAAGGTAAAGATGTGCAATATGCGGAATGCTGTACACCATCTATATTTACAACACCAATTAATTAAAATAGTTACGCCAATACCATAATATACTTTGTAAAACTAAACCAGTACTCCACCCCCATCGGCTACCACAATTTGCCCGGTGGTATAATTACCCTTCATCAGGTATAAAAAGGTTTCGGCAATATCTTCTGCTTCGCCTATCTTCCCGGTTAAAAGCTTTCCGCCAACATCATTAAACATCCCCTCACGGTCCGCTTCTGGCATATTACCCCATAATTCAGTGCGTACCATGCCCGCACAAACGGTGTTTACACGTATAGGAGCCAGTTCAACGGCCAAAGCACGGGTTAATGATTCGATTGCGCCGGTTATACTTGCAGCCACCACCCAGCCTTTCCAGGGCCGCAAGCCAATAGTTCCATTTGTTAAAGTTATGGAGCCACCTTTACGGATATATGGGCTGCCATATTTAGCTGCCAGCAATGCACCCCAATAACGAATATTGAAAAATTGGCGACCATCCTCCATTTTCAAAGTTGATAGTTCATTTAACTGCAGTGTCTCCCCTGCGGTAAAAACCAGGTGGTCAAACTCGCCGATCTGCTTAAATAAATTTTCTATTTGTTCCTCGTTGGTTAGGTCGACTGTATAACCAACACTGCCTTCCGGCAATTCTGCCAGGGCGCGGTCAACACTTTGCTGCCTGCTGGATGCTACCATTACTTGTGCACCTTCTTCGGCGGCTGCTTTAGCGGTTGCCAGTCCGAAACCTGAAGTGCCACCTAATAATACAATGCGTTTGCCATTCAAACTGCTGCTTACTTTGCTTTTCATGATCATTAATTTTTTGTGATACACAAAGTTCATAGTTATTAGCCAAGGAGCATTTAACAAATGGTAAAAAACATTAACGCATGTTTTTGCGTATCCGGCTTAATGACTGTTGCGTGATCCCAAGGTAGGATGCGATATCACTCAAGGATACCCTAAGCGCAATGTCGGGCTGGCGCAGTAAAAAATTGCGATAACGCAAGCTGGCATCTTCACCCAAATAGGAATTACGTAATTGGATTTTATCCAGTAAAGCCTGGGTGGTAATGCTGGTTATCAACTCCTTTAGGTAGGGTAATTTTTCATATAAACTCAAAAGCTTTTGTTTTTTTAACACAATAAGCTCTGCATCACAGGCGGCTTCGATACCTTCAGCAGCAGGTATATTGTTATTAAAGCTATTCAGAATGCTGCAAAACTGATTCTCCTTTAAAAAGAAGTAAGCCATTTTGTTGCCTTTTTCATTCTTCGCTACAATACGCAGTACACCTTTGCAAACAAAAAACATCTCGCGGCATATTTGTCCTTCTTCCAATAAAATTTCGC
>Ga0206840_1077_pt1 | contig 17855 bp, 16 predicted proteins | sample Alteio_BWOrgCont_24_FD_152633 | JGI IMG/M metagenome (GOLD analysis project Ga0206840, IMG submission 152633) | Enriched cells from forest soil in Barre Woods Harvard Forest LTER site, Petersham, Massachusetts, United States -... | ecosystem: Environmental > Terrestrial > Soil > Temperate forest >... | reverse complement strand
TTCAAGTGCGGCGGTGTCCGCGGCTCTATTGCTGCACGTGGTCATGAAGCGAGAGGGTCACGATGATGCGAAGCAGCTCGCGCGAGTGGCAGCGGCCGCGGATCTGTCGAAATGGCCTGGGCCGGTGCTGAAACTAGATCTGGGACAGATAACAGCCAATGAGGTAATGGCGGCAGCGGCCAGCGGGGTCTCTGCTTGGCAGAAGTGGCAGGTTTGCGAAGCCAACTACTACATCGGCGAGGACGCGATGTTACGTCATCAGCGAGCGATGGCGCTTGCACACTTCAGGGCCGCGCGCGATGGCTGCCCAAAGGGCGCTACCGACTACGCTGCGGCGATGGCAGAGCTGAAGCGGATCGGCGAGTCGGCTATTCCGGCTAAATAGGGGCGCGAGTTATGATCTGGCCAAGCGTGAATGTCTAAACATCAACGAGTATTTTGGGGATCGTTGGTCTAACAGCGGTGATGTGCACCAACTTAGCACCGATCTGCCTCGGCGTCGGGCCAGCCGGAGTGGGCACATCGGATAGCTTCAACAAGAGATTTTCGTAGGCAGCAACGCCATCTTCGACGGCTGCTTGCTCCGCCTCACCAAGCGGAATCTCCTGGAGCAGTCGCAGCAGATGCATCTTGCCTTCCAACAACAGGGTCGCTGTAGACTCCTTCGGCATATAGAAATCGCACTTGGCGCAGGCCATGCGGTGCTGGCACTGCTCAAAGAAATCATAGGTGCAGTATCCGTGGCCGAGATCATAGAACTTCCACGGTTCGGTCGCGGCGCGCCCAGTTCGCACCACGTCCTGATCGACCAGAACCTCGATTGCACGAAGGTTGCGGGCGAAGTAACCAGCATCTGCATAAGACTTGGCTATCTTCAACGGCGTGATCTTCGCGTAGTGCTGAGTGGCAGTTGGAGTCGAGTGCCCCAGCCACTCCTGTAGCTCAAAAAGTGTCATAGGCTCCCGTGCGTTGTAGAGCTGGGATGCGATGGTAGACCGGGCACGGTGACTGGTGATGTTGCCGCGCACATCGGCAAGAGGAACACCGGCTTTTTTGCAAAGAGCTGGGATGAGTGTGTTGTTGAGATAGTTTATTCCGACTCTGGTAAGGCGAACGAGAAAGAGAAAATCGACCAGCTCACCAGTCTTCGGGTCAGGGAGTTTTGCGCCTTGTGGGCGCACCTTTTCCCACGCTGCGATGGCCTCGCCGACAATCCGATCTACGGGCTTAGTAAAGGCCGTTGATGTCTTGTTGACCGGAACGTCAAGCAGGCAGACGGCGTCGGCCGGCAGAGTGTCGCCTGTGCCTGGCACAGTGACAGCATCCTTTTGCCACCGAATGCACCCAACGCGCAGACGAACGATCTCGTTACGGCGAAGGCCAGCAAACAGCCAGGTGATGACAAGTGCTCGGGTCATTTCAATCGGATAGGCGGTTGATGGAAACGGGATACGGTGGAGATCGCCCTTTTTCCGGGAGATCATCCACAGTCAGGTTAAGACCGGCCCAGATGAGCTTGGCCCAGACATCGTCTGCGATGGCTCGCGGGTTCGGCCCAATAAGCGCAAGCAAGCTCTTGGGTGTGACCATACTCCGCATCGGATCGAACCGTCTCGGGATCAACTCCCCCTCCTGGAGGTCGCGGAAGAACACGCGAAGAATGGAGATGCGGCCTGCGCGTGTGTTAGGCGCGAGGATCTGGCCGCGGCTCTTCACGTGAGCTGGGTCAATACTGCACCAATCGCCGCCGTGCCACTGACAAACGACAGAGACTGCCTCTGCAGCGAGGGCCCTGGTCCAATCCGCCGGCGAAGTGATCTCTGGATGAACCTTGCCGAGCCATCTTCCGACGTTGAGCAGGAAATAGTAACTCTTGTTCCTGTTCTTGAGAGAATATGTCGCTCGGCCATACCAGAGGAGGCTGAGCCGGCACCCTAAACGATCCGCGGAAATCCGACCTACGCCTTTCTCTCCCGTTCTGCGGCGCCCACGTGCGGTGAATCGATCCTCTCGTTTGGCGCTATACCCGAGTCTCAGCCAGTTGTTTTCGACGTCGGTGGCGGACATACCCACACCATCATCGACGATGCGAATGTGCGGCCCTCCCTCAGCGAAGAGATTCGTCCATATCTGCACTTCGACAATGGTCGCGGCAGCATCATAGCTGTTCTTGACCAATTCGAGTACAGCCGTGGTATGGTCCTTAATGCTCTCGCGTCCCCAGGTCAACATCGCGCGGGCATCAACCGAGAAGTGTTTTGGCATCTGGAAAAGTTTACCTGACAAGCCTTCGAGGGGCGGGATTCAGGAAGTCAAAGAACGCTGCTATTTTCAGAGTTTAGAAGGCTGGCTTGTGGTGACGGCTACAACAGCCACCCCCTTCTCGCGGATGAAATCATCCACGCCCATCCCGTAAACCCTCATTCCAGATGGGTTGTGAGTGAGATCGTGTATTGCTCAGTATTGCTCTGGGTTTGACCTGACTTGTCTTGTGTATTGACTGGGCTTGACCTAAGAGGGGTATGGGGAGAGCCGGGGGGATATTGACGCTCCTCTACACTGTGTTTGTAAGGAGGCTTCGCTCTATGACAAACACCAATTCCTCGCAGACCAGCCAAGCGAAGGAACCCCCGCGACCTACGGCTCCGGAATCAGCATTTTCCAGACGCCGCTCAAGTTATCTTCGACAAGGGCAAGAAGGGCTTCGTTCCCCTTCCGGTTCTCATGCGCAAGGCCATGAGGTATCTCAGCCCTGTCGAACTCCGCGTGCTCGTCTACCTGCAGACACGCTGCAGTCAGTACATGATCTGCTATCCGACCATTGACGAGATCGCCCACGATCTGGACTTAGCCGGACCGCGCAACCTCAACCCGCACATCAAGAGCCTTGAGAAGAACAAGTTCATCTCTACGGTCACTGCAGCGGGCAAAAAGTTCTTCCTCGTACACGATCCAGCCGTTGCCATCGCGCACCTGCTCGACGAGGGCAAAGTCACGTCGAAGGACCTATTCGAAATCAACGAGCTTTTGCATGCATTCAACCGGGACCCGATTGTGCCCAAGCCACCGGGGAAGGTCACGCCGATCACTCAGGCGAAGCAGACATGAAGGTTCCGGGGGCTCACCGACGAGCCACTAACTCATCGGTGAAATCCAGCCTCGGAGAAAGGGGGTACCGTGACCCGACGACAAACAATCACGGTAGTGGTGATCAGATCCAGCGAAGGACTCGTGATCCTTATCTGGAAATAGGGATCATCCCTTTGCACAACCGGGGGGCCGCCGAAAGGCGGCTCGCCTATATTAGGATACACAATCCAAAATCAGGACCGACGTACCTATAACCTACAACGGCCAGCTGACACCGTCCTAAGCAATCCCAACTGATACCAAAATCGAATCCACCAAGATCATGATGTTTCAACAACTTTGACTGATTCCAACCTGCTTGTGCTGTCCGACAGGCCCCCCTGAAAAGGCCGGCGTCGACCATCCCAATTAAAAGACGCGATACGCTTTGCGATACGCTGGTTCGAGAGCTATTATGTATTTACAAGGACTTAGGCAGCCACCGGGGTCTTGTAAGTTGTTGATATGCTTACAGTTGGGTCGATGGCATGGAAGAGTCAAGTTTACTCGTAGAGGGGCTCCATACAAGCTAGTTTTATTCAGTCTCCAACAACCAAGCTGGTCTGCGCTTCCGATGTGGTCTGCAAAATTAGCTGTAACGCTGTCCGGAACCCATCGCCTTTAAACGAGGACACCGTAAAACGCTCTTGTAAGTCCTGGAGAGCCGCCCCATTTTTTTGGATTTCCTCTGCCCAGCTATAGGCCGCGAGATACTCGGCTAGAGGATCAAGCAGATATGCGACACAAGTATAAGCTTGCATAGTGCTTACAACGAGCACACCCGCGTCACGTAGCAATTCCAACCAAGATTCTCCATTCGCAATGGAAGCCTGATTGATTAGGTTCAAGGCCACCGACATACGTACTTTTGCGGGTACTAAATCCTCGCCCAACGACGCCTTGGCCACGATCATTGCTACGCGCAATACTTGATCGGAAGCCGTCAGATCATCGGTCTTTGTGCCAATAAATCGGATGTACTCTAGGTAAGCTTCAGGAACTGTCGCCGGAATCTGATCGAAATTGGGATCGCTGGCCTGGGTTCGGAGAGCCTTTTCGACGATCAACTTCGCCAGTAACGGTGTCAATGGCAAGGTTTCGCTACCTTTGCGAATCATCTTTGAGATCTTAGCGGCGACTAGAAGTTGCTGCTCGGCATCCATACTTTCTCCCTTCTCCGCTTGGGCATCCGAAACCAGTTTGCCGATAAAAAATAGAAGATTATCTGTCTGGAGCGGCTGCGGCTCGCATTGTACAGTTCGCCCCTGCAGCTCCGGCAAAACGACCCGGGATGTCAAAACAGCCTGTCGCACACTTGCTGAGCCGACTGCCGTTAGAATGGCACTGCGGAGCCCATCCGATTTTTCACTAACCCCATCGATGACAACTTGTACCATACCTTCCCGCAACAATGCTGATACCAACTCGGAACTAACTTTTGCCGCCGTCATGAGGCTGAGCGTCTGCTGCACTGTCGCGACGAGGTCGGTGAATTCCCGGCCTATGATTAGTGGGTAAGGGCAGGAATTCGTCCACTCTCGGTTAAGAAACAACTCGCAAAGATGCTTACATAGCGACGTCTTTCCAATCCCACCGGGACCTGTAATTTGGATAACAGTTCCCTCAGGCTGGTAGAGCTTCAGTAAAGTGTCCTCCGTGGGCCTTAGAATGATGGTATCGACCTTCGAAGTCACAACTCGTGTCGGCAGAGGAATGTATTCCCCCGCCAACACCATCAGTTCCTGTCGTCGTACACCTTGCTTAAGTTCTTCAGAGTATTTCAACAACCACGCCTTCAACGATCTGCGATGGAAAGCCAGATAAGGTAAGGCGATTGCAGAGATTAGTGGCTTGATGACCTCTATGCCACCAAGTTTAAAGTCCAGCACGGCTGACACATAGGGGGCTTGATATATCTGGAGGTAAGTGATCGGACGAAATACGAAAATGGCCGCGACCAAAATTAACAGGCAGGCCGCTGAAATAACTTCGTAGGTGATAGGAGAAGAGAAAATTGTCGGTGCGCGTTTGGTTGCAAATGGCAAGCAGGTGCTGCCTGAAGTCGGATCGCTGGTACAGAGCTGCAATAAGATATCACCCGTGCCTTTGAGCACGGGAGGTTTGAAGTCCAGCGAGTGTACTTGTCCGTCGAAAAAGTCTTCTTGCTTGCTCTTGAGAACCGTGTAGTACCCATCAACTGCAAAGTCGACAGTGGCTCCACGAAGGGTCACCGTCTGCATCTCGCTGTTAGTTTGTGCCGTTCCTGGAACAGCAGGTAACACACTACGAGTCGGGACTGCAAATATGAACTTGGCGACCCACTTAGTTAGGCTAGTATCGAGGTGCTGATACGATAATGTAGGTGGGGAGCTATTCGGTCGCCCCCTGATAATGGTGCTGTCCCCTCCAGTAATAAACACATTGTAGCCGTTAATCGATACGGAGTGTAAGTCTGCTGAGGTCGGTCCCCTGTTGTCCTTCCAACTTAATCCTCCGTCGTTGGACCGTGTAATCCTTCCATTGGCACCCACAGCCCAGATCTGATTTCCATCTGGGCTGATGTGGACGTCAAATCCTTGTTCCCCTATATAATGGAACGTCGAATCAATCCAGGAGTCCTTAGTCAGAAAAAGCATTCCTCCTGTTGTCAACGCTGCCATTTCGCCGGAAACATCCTGCGCTGCGGCTAAGGCAACTAAGCCATCGTCCGATATAGTTTGGCCTGAGTGCAGCCACGCATTCGATTGGGCATCAAACTTCGTAAGCGTGCCGTCCATTCTTGCTGCCCAGATCGATTTATCAACACAGGCCAAGCTTGTGATCGTCTCATTGGAATCCTCTGGAGGAGGAATTGCTCGCCATTCTCTGCCTGCATCATCCTGTACGAACATTTGGCCGTTCCGTCCCGCAACCCAGAACTTGTTGAGGCACTCAACAGCAGCGGAGAGGGTATCGGTCATCCTGTTCCCTTTGAAAGTCATGAGCCGGTCCTGTACCCAGATACGACCATTCGCAGAATGGAGTACAGTTCCACCGCCGCCAACTGCAATCATGTTTGTTCCATCAGCCGACAATGCTAACGCGTTGAGATCGTCTCCAAGCCACTGAGGCGCCACGTTGTCCCAAGTTAGTCCCCCATTTTCACTGAGGATCAATCTGCCTTTATCTCCACCGACCAGCATTAAGCCCTTCTCGGGGTTGAGTAGGAGCGCTTCGTTTGCCCGATCTTGGGACAATGCTGTTTTCCATGCATCATCCCACCACTCCTCGCTCACGTCCTCAACAATGCGTGTCTCTCTTAAGTTTGTGAGGAGAACAACGCGCTTACTGCGCAATGGAACGATGCCCTCAAGGGGACCTTCGGTCACCTTGGCAACATCGAAATTGTTCCCATGGTCCGTTGAAATAGCGCGGCTGCCTCCGCTTCCCACAGCCACAATCGTCTGACACGAGTCGAGACAGTATGACGCGAAGTAACTCTCATGGTCGGTTTCCACTCCCTCGTCTTGCCATGCGTGAGTCTTCTCATCCAGAACCATCAGATCGCCGTTTGCCCCAAGTGCCGCCGTTATCCCACCTTCCCGCTGTACTGTATACACGGCACTCGCACTGCCAGAATTGGACTCTTGCCAAGTTTCTCCGCCATCGTCTGTCAGAAAGACGGCGCCTTTTTCGCCGCCAACAGCCCCATGGAGATCGTGTATGGCAATTGTTCGAAGTGGCTTGTCGGTACTCAGCACCGTCTCCCATGTCTGCCCGCCATCGCCCGAGCGCATGACTTTTGGAGGCGTCTTTGCGCTTCCATAGGTAGCAATGAATAGATATGGATCGTTCCAGGCCACCGCCTGAATATTGAGATTCTCGTCCATCGGGAGGACCTTCCATAAACCCTTTTCTCGAACGGCGAGCAGACCATGCGAACCGGCCACCCACAACCGGCGTCCATCGTGCGTCGCTGTTGCTGCGTAGATATCCTTGTTTGTGCCTACTGGGGTGAACTGACAAGGACCTTCGGGTTTCTCTTTGTTACAAATTGCTACATAACCAGCAAAGCCAAATTCAATAAAATTACTGGTGTTGAGGTCGTGCAGCCCGAGAAAACTCGCCGAGGTCGTAGTACTTGGAATCCACCGCCCATCCCATTTGTGAAGTAAGGTTCCACTACGCCCAATTACCCAAGGGACGATCTGCTGCACATTTAAACCGAGGAGATCGCGGTTGATTGAAGTTGTCTCCCGCTGGTAGTCTCGGCCGTTCGCAGTCGTTGCTAAGAACCCGCTCAAGCCAGATAAATAGAATCGTTTTTCGCTTCGGCTGTACCGTACTTGGGTTATCTGATCGTCTTCCGGAAGGTCAACCGCATGCCAAGAATCTCCCCCATCGTCAGACCACATCGTTTCGCGCGGTGATCCTGCAGCGAGGAGAAGGCTGCCATCGTCATTTCCGGCGATTGATGCGAGGTCCTGCTTTGTATTAGATGCGAGCCGCTTCCACGTTCGGCCAGCATCGCCACTTCGTAAAATAGTTCCCTTTGCCCCGCAGACCCAGATATGCCGCAAATCCGGGGAAGCCCAGACATCTGTGAGGTTATTCAGATCACCAGTCTTCTTTGTGCTCCACTCCTCTCCATCTCCACTACTGAATAGTACCGTTCCGCTTTCGCCCACAGCCCAAAGGTCGCGCTGTCCAGGGGTAATCACGACTGAAGTTATATTTGCGTCGGTTTGCGAGTTAGCCTCCTGCCAGGTTCTTCCAACATCCGACGACGTGAAGATTTCACCGCGTCTCCCTACGGCCCAGATTCGTTTGCCATCGGTAGTCATCTTCGCAATTGACCGACCGGGAAACGAGTAATCGAAGCCCCACGTTCTGCCGTCGTCCGTCGATCTCCACACATCTCCATTGGATGAAGTTGCGAGGATCTGCTCCTCGATTTGGACCAGTGAATTGAAATCTGGATAGGCATACGTAAGGTAGCTGTATTGACCTGCAGTTGTCTCATGTGCGGAGGGATAGATTGTCTCGCCTGGCTTGCAGGATGTGAGCTGGAGAAAGCCGATGAACACAAAAACAGCTTGAATGAAGCGAAGTAGTCTATCGGATCTTTGGTTCGCAAATGGACGCAAACTCGGCAAGGTGGTCGCCTCTGAGTGAATTTGCTAAGACGACAGAAAGTTTCCCGGATGAAGGACATCATAAAACGTACCGTCAAGACTCTTGATACATTTAGTGAGTCCCCCGCAGCATTTGAACGTAATTATGCTCGTTATTATGGTCCTCTTGCGTCTGTAAATCATTGATAATAAGGGTTGTTTAGGCGATTGCATCTCTATTGCGTCAATCGCTTCACAACATTGCATTTACAAAATCTCCAGAGACATTGAAAAGCTTTCCATTGAGTTCGTCCAGCGTGGACCTACCGTTGACTTCAGAAGGAGGCATGTGGCAATGGGGACTGCTACGCAACGAAACGCCGCGCCGCTGAATGCTGTCGAGGCAGCGAAGGTCGTGGGGATGAATAGCCGCACGTTGGTGCTTTGGGCACGCCGCGGCTATGTCCCTGCGCATCCGCTTGGTGAGGGCAAACGCCGCATCTGGCGCTTCTTTGAGAGTGAATTGCTGGAGTGGGTAGAACAACAGAGAAACCGCTGTTCCAGTGGCTCACCGGACGATACGATACATATAGCCATCGGTGCTCATGCGAAGGAGATTGCATGAGCAGATTTCAGCAAGGAAGCCTATTCAGGATGAAACGCAAAGGCGCACCGGATGCGTGGGTCTTCCGTTGGTACGACTACAAGAACGGAAAACGCCGCTACATGAAACGGACCATCGGTACGGTGGTCGAGTTTCCGCAGCGCCGCGATGCCGAGAAAGCCCTGCTGTCGTTTCGTTACACCATCAACTCACAGGTCGCGGCTCCGCAAAAGGTGAACGACCTCATCATCCATTACCAACAGCGTGAGCTGGTCCCTGAGCGGAAGTCGTTTTCAAGTATTGCGACGCATCTCGGCATGACCAAACGCTACATCGAACCGCGGTGGGGTCACTACCATCTCAGCGATGTACGCACCATGCAGGTTGAGGAATGGCTGCACTCCCTGCCGCTGGCACCGGCCTCGAAGACGAAGATCAAAAGCGCTTTCTCCGTCCTCTACAGCCATGCCATCCGGTACGAATGGCTCACCTTCAACCCCATCAGTAAAGTCCGCACCTCGTCGAAGCCGCTGCGCGAAAAAGATGTCATCAGCCCGGAAGAGTTTCAGGCATTGCTTGGAGAGCTTTCGGTACGGGATCGCGCGATGGTCCTTCTGGCGGGGAGCACCGGATTACGACGGTCGGAGATGATTGCCCTGACCTGGGCGGATGTGAACGTGCTCACGCTCGAAGTGACTGTGCTTCGGTCGTGCGTTCGTAACCGCTTCGGAGATGGCAAAAATACCGCCTCCCGCCGCCCCGTTCCACTGCACCCCTTAGTGCTCGAATCGCTATTGGAGTGGAAACGGGAATCGCTCTACAAGGCGGATGCGGATTTCGCTTTTGCATCAATTCGGCTCAAAGGCAAAAAGCCGATGGGGCCGGACAACCTGCTCAAGCGATATATCCGTCCGGCAGTGAAGCGGGCGGGGATTGAAGGGAAGACGATCGGCTGGCACAACTTCCGTCATTCGCTGGCGACGAACCTGCGGGCAATGGGAGTGGACGTGAAGGTGGCGCAGGAATTATTGCGTCATGCGAACGTCCGAACGACGCTCGATATTTACACCCGAGCGGTCTCGCAGCAGAAGCGAGACGCGAACGCGAAGGTGGTCGAGATGATGTTGCCGGGTGCTCCGAAAATGCTTCAGCACCCTTCAGCACCCTCGACGCAGTTGGAGGCAGTCGGGTAGTGCCGATAAATAGTTGGTATTGAAGGGTTATTTGGTGGACCTGATCGGGATCGAACCGATGACCTCTTCCATGCCATGGAAGCGCGCTCCCAGCTGCGCCACAGGCCCACATGAGGAAGGCTTTCTCTATTCTCTTTTACCGTCGTCATTTCGTCAAACGGCAGCGGCTCGTTTCCCGTGCAAATCGCAGCTGGATGGATTTATTTCCTGCGCCAGCAACATTATGATGTTGTTGAGCATCGAGAGTTCCTATGTACCTTGTAAATTCCAATTCCATATGGCGTCTCGTGGGGGCTTGTTCGATTGCTCTTCCGCTCTCATGCTCCGTCGCGCGTAGTCAGACGACGCCGTTCGCAGCCGTCTCGTCGAATCAATCTCAGCCGGCGCCTGCCGCGCAGAAGCCTTCTGAATTGCTGAATCCTGCGCTCAGCCAGATCAGCCAGACGATTGCCGGCCTCAACATCTCTCGCTGGAAAGCTCCCGGAGAAGTACGTTCAGCGACCCAGCAGAATGTCGATTCGATCCAGCGCGATCTAAGCGGCACCTTGCCCGGCCTGCTGTCGGCTGCCGATGCAGCTCCCGCGTCCGTATCTGCTGTCTTTCCCGTCTACCGCAACATCGACGCGCTCTATGACGTGCTGCTGCGCGTCTCAGGGACCGCAGAGCTGGCTGCTCCTCCGAGTGAGGCATCCAACCTCTCCTCAGCCTTGAGCAAGCTTGAATCAGCCCGCACCAGCCTTGGCGGCACCATCATCGACACCTCAAAGAATACCGAATCGGAAGTCGTCCAGCTGCGCACGTCCATTCAGCAGGCCGCGACGGCCCATCCGGCTGCTCCGCCCACGACGACCGTCGTCGATGACGGTCCGGCCAAGACCACACCCGTCAAGCACAAAAAGAAGCCAGCCGCTACACCGCCGCCAGCCGCTGCTCCGGCAGCCTCGCCATCGCCGCAGTAGAGTCGAGCAGGGGTTTCCCTGCTCCTGCCCCAGCGGCTCGCCGCAAGATGCAGACAGGCAAAAAAAAGGGCCCCTCGGGGGAGGGGCCAATCTGCCTTGGTTCTCTCGTTGTGTGAGAGCTTGGTTGCGGACCTTATGTTGTTATTGTTGTGGTCCCGCTGGTTGCGACGCAGCACCCTGAGGGGAGGGCTGCGCGGAAGACTGCTGCGTCGCACCAATCGGTGAACCCGCATTCGAAGATGACGAGTTCAAGGCCGCTAAACTGTTTTGCATGGTGGATACCCGCACTACGCTGCCCGTAGTCGACGTACCATCTGCGGTTTCGATTTTTGCATTGCCCATCGCTACCTGGTGAATGCGATAGACCGGAATCTGATGTTCGGTAACGAGGTAGCGAACCACGGCATCTGCCATGTGCTGCGAGCTCTGGATACCAGCCTGCCCGCGTACGCGCGAATACCCTTCTACCTCTACGATGTAGCCTTTTTGCCCCTGCAGCTGTGTTGCAATCTGGTCGAGGGCGTCTTTGGCTTTTGCGTTCAGAGCCGTTTGACCGGGATGGAAGCGAATCTCGGTATCATTTACCTTCTGATACTGGTCAAGACCGGCAACCGTCGTGTTCAGCTTGCCTGTCTGGTCGCTTGCATTCTGAGCCAGAGACTGCGCCTGATTTGCCGTGCTGCTGGCGGTCTGGGCGGTCTGGCTTGCCTGGTCGGCCGTGCTTTGCGCCTGGTGGATACCAGCCTGTGCCCGCGAATCGACATCCTTGATGTCGTTGGCATTCTTGGCGCTCAGCTGATCGAGCTCATTCAGGCGATCCTTTACTGGATCCAGCTGCCGGTTCACCCACTTTTTGCGGGCGAAGGGGTTCATATGGCCCCAGAATCCCTCATTCGACTTGGTTGAGAGTGGCTGTCCGGTTGCATACGTGCTGTTGTCGTTCGGGTTCATGTTGCCCGACGTCCCATTGGCGGATGCCCCGGTCTGCACTTGGGCATTCGAAGCGGAGGAGGGCTGATTTGAGGAAGCGGACTGCGCAAATGCAGGAATTCCCAGGCTCGCTGCCAGAACCAGCGCAGCCACCATGCGAAGATCGGGATTATTCTTTGTCATTTTTTTTATCATCGTCTTGTATTCCTTCGTAACAACTCGCTAGAACACACTTCGGATGCTGCGCAGCGTCCCGTACGAAAGATATAAGAGCAGGTGGCATGCCAAACTTGACGAGGTGGGTAAGAAAAACTTAAGACCTTCTAATTTCAACTACTTAGACGATCAGACTGCTCGCATCTCTACTGCGGTGAGGCAAAATTATGCCGTTCAGACGGTTCAGAGAGAGCAGTTTTCGCGTTCGATCGGGAAAAAAATTCTCGGTAAAGAAAATAAGGGTGATGGTTACTTCCCGGTGACCTGAATCACGCGCACTTCTGGATACTGCCCGTTCCAGTCTCTTGCTACCTGGTCCAGCACCAGGCGAAAATCGCGCTGGTCTCCCGGCTTAATAGGGTCGGCGGCAACAGGCTCGGTATCCACATACGGCTCACGCGTCCGGATCAGGGCCAGCGGCATCGTTTCCTTCTGCACCAGCTGGTTTCCGAAATCCAGAAATCCAACTTGTACCCTCACATCGATGATGGTTTTGTCGCCGTTGTTGGCAATATGACCATCCACGTAGGTCACTTTGCCGCCGGCAAAATTGCTGGACTCGCTCATCTTCAGCTGAGTAATCGGTAAACTGCCCGCGTACGCATCGGCCGGCGCCATGACGGCGCCTCCAGGATTTGAAGGCAGCGCTTTCTGGCCGCCAAACAGAAAAAGAAGTCCCACCCCCACTGCCACCACCACCCCGGCAATGATCCACGGAAGAAAGGAGCTGGATTCCTGTTCGCTCGAAGGGCGGGGAAACAACCCTGGACTGTTTTGCTGATCGGCTGCCATCAGCAGGATTTTACATCGCGTCGCCGCTCCGCTCCGCGTGCTTTTTCCGGAAACGGTTGTCCCATCCAGGCGCACTCTATGACCGGTTAACCGCAACGACACCCTATTCACAATAAATTCAGCAGAAAGCGCATCGATTGGGCGCAGAATGTGTCTAAAGTTTGTAAGGGTTTTATAAGGCCGATTCAATAAAATCGTCAGATTCAATGACTGGCCCGCACGTTAGAAAATCAGAGCTGTTCCACAAAAACGCAGTTTGAACGTGATCAATTTTTCGAGGCATCTTATGGAGCTCACCCCCAATGCGCCCCATCTTCCGGCAATGTCCGGGCGCGACGCAAAACAGCACCGCAAAGCAGCCGATTATGTTTATCAGGCCGCAACGGTTGTTGCCGCTTTACTTCTTCTTTTGACCGCTGCCGCTTAGGCGAAGCGCGCCCGCCGCACGCCGCGACGGAAGTCGCTGCCGCTCATTTCCACCACCACGCACATTTCAGCCAGTCGGGATCGCATCCGCTCGCCGATCCGATCGCCCAACGTCTCTTCACGCAGGGCGCGGTTCGCGCCTGCGGTGCCACCCGGCGCCTGGTCCGCGTAATTTGTCGTGATGATCGTGGTGCGCTTGTCGTTGTAGCGCGTATTCAGGATGTGCGCTACGGTGTCCCACACCCAGTCCGTTGGCTTGGCCGCGCCCAGCTCATCAATGACCAGCACCTCGGCGTCGAAAACAGGCCTGAGGATCTCCAACTCCGTAGTCGCCACCTGCGGGTTGTAGGAGTTCTGAATCTCCTTGAGCAGCTCGCGATAATCGCAGAAAAGCCCATGCACCCCTTTTTCCAGAATGAGTGCTTGCAGAATCCCCACCGCCAGATGCGTTTTGCCCACGCCAATCGAGCCGGTCATCAGCAGGCCCCGGCCGTCCGTGTCCACCGGATAGCGGTCGACGAAACGGCGCGCCATCATCGCCGCCGGTTCAAGCGAGCGGTCCGCTCCAGGAAAACTCGACTCATAGCTGTCGAGCGAGCAGTGTTCGTATCGGCGCGGAATCGCAGCCCGCACCCGCAGGCGTGAGACGCGCTGCTCATGCCGGCATTCGCAGGCTTCCGCCGCCTGGCTGCCGTCGGCGCGCCGTATGATGCGCATCCCCATGCCGTTGCATTTCTTGCACTCTTCGCTCATGACCCGTTCCTTCAGTATCGCAGGCTTCGCGCAGTATCGCAGGCTTCGCGTGTGCATATCCAGATTCATTCATGGCCCCAACGTCCCTCGCAAAAAAATCTCCACAAAAATAATCGCGACTGTCCAAATCGCCGGGCTCTGGATCGTCATGGAAGTGAAGGCATACGATGGCCTCGCAACGCGTACCACCCTTCAAAAGGAGAATCCCCTTGAAATACATACTGATGGATTATGTGCAAGAGGCCGGATGGCCGCAGCTGACCAGGAACGAGCAGGAACACTGGCTCGGAGCCTATCGGGCCTATATGGAGGCCATGTCGAACGCCGGCGTCCTCAAAAGCAGCTCCGGCCTGCACCCAACCTCGACGGCAACAACCGTGCGGGTCGTCCAGGACAAGCCCCAGGTGCTCGACGGCCCCTATGCCGACTCGAAAGAGCAGCTGGGCGGCTTTCACATCATCGAAGTGGCCGACCTCGACGCGGCCATCGCGTGGGCAGCCCGCTCCCCTACCGCGCTTCATGGCGTCGTCGAGGTGCGTCCCGTCATGGAAGGCACGCTGCTGACCCGGGACATGAGCGCCTTCCTCAATAAAGACTGAATCCGAGAAAGACTGATTCCAAACACCCAAGGAGAATAAAAATGCGGAAATTAATTGTCTTCAACCACATCACCCTCGACGGCTATTTCGTCGACGCGAACGGACAAATGAGCTGGGCAAAGCCAGGCAACGACGATCCGGAATACGCCGCCTTCGTCGCCGAGAACGCCAGCGGAGGCGGCGAGCTGCTCTTCGGCCGCATCACCTACGATCTCATGGCCAGCTACTGGCCTACGCCCGTTGCGGACCAGCACAACCCCGGAGTGGCCGAAGGTATGAACAGCATGCGAAAAGTCGTCTTTTCAAAAACACTCGACCAGGCATCCTGGAACAATACGAAGCTGGTAAAGGGCGACCTGATCGCGGAAGTTCGCAAGATGAAGGAAGAATCCGGCCCGGGCATGGCGATCCTCGGCAGCGGCAGCATCGTCGCCCAGCTCGCGCCCCAAGGATTGATCGACGAGTACCAGATGATGGTCGATCCCGTCGCTCTGGGCAAGGGACGCAGCATGTTCGAGGGCATACAGGAAAAACTCAACCTGAAGCTGACAAAATCCAGAACTTTCAAAAATGGGAAGGTTTATCTGTGCTTTGAGCCGGCAGCGTAACGCGCTGCCGCTCTTACACCTCTTCTTCCGCTGTCGCGCAATTAAGGAGATCGCCATGCCTGAACTGCAAACCCTGATGACCGGCCTCGCCTTTGGTGAATCGCCGCGCTGGCACGACGGGCGACTCTGGTTTTCCGACTGGGTCGCCCAGGAAATCATCGCCGTCAATCCTAGTGGCAGCAGCGAGGTCATCGTTCGCGTTCCGTTCCCGTCGATTCCCATGTGCATCGACTTCCTGCCCGATGGGCGCCTGCTTGTCATCTCCTCACACGAAAAGCTCCTGCTGCGCCGGGAGCCTGATGGATCGCTGGCGACGTACGCCGATCTGCGCGGCTTCTCCGATCTCGGCTTCAACGAAATTGTGGTGGACACCCGCGGCAATGCCTATCTCAACGGCGGCGGCTTTAACCTGATGGCCGGAGAAAAATTCGCTCCCGGCATCATCGTATTGGTCGCCTCCGATGGCTCAGCCCGACAGGTGGCCGATGGCATCGCCTTCCCCAACGGCATGGCCGTAACGCCCGACAATTCGACCCTGATTGTGGCCGAGTCCTATGGCAAGAAACTCACGGCCTTCGACATCGAGCCTGACGGCAGCTTGTCGAAGCGGCGGGTGTGGGCCGACCTCGGCGATGGCGTCCCCGATGGCATCTGCCTCGACGAGGAAAACGCCGTCTGGTACGCGGATGTCCCCAACAAGCGCTGCGTGCGCGTCCACGAAGGCGGAGAAGTGCTCGAGACCATCCATCTCGATCGCGGCGGTTTCTCCTGCGCCCTCGGCGGTGCCGACATGAGAACGTTATTCATGGTTGCAACCGAATGGCGCGGCCCGCAGCACATAGTGGACGGACGGCGAACCGGCCAGATATTGACGATAGAAGTAACCGTACCCGGCGTATCACGAGAGTCGTGCCTGAACGCATGAGCCTTGCAGAAAACGACGCGCATGCGACAGCGGAAATGGTGGCGCGCCGCAGCTATGGCAAGCTCGTCGCCTTTCTCGCCTCGCGCACGCACGACGTAGCTGCCGCCGAGGACGCGCTTTCGGAGGCATTCACCGCTGCGCTGGCCGACTGGCCGCGGAACGGCTGCCCGGCGAACCCGGAAGCGTGGCTGCTGACCGTCGCCCGACGAAAGGCGATCGACATGCACCGGGCATGGGGTGGCCGGGCTTGGGCCAGCCACGCATGGGACGGGCACGAGCCTGGCGATGACCAGCTACAGTCTGCGCTCGAGGTACTGGCAGCAGCGACCGCCCTCAACCCCCAGTCCGAATCCGGAATTCCCGATCAGCGCCTCGCCCTGATGTTCGCCTGCGCTCACCCAGCTATCGATGCCGGCGTTCGCGCGCCCCTGATCCTGCAGGTGATTCTCGGACTGGACGCGAAGGCAATTGCCTCGTCGTTTCTGACTTCGCCGGCAGCGATGGGCAAACGTCTGGTCCGCGCGAAAGAAAAAATCCGTGAGGCCGGCGTCCCTTTCCGCATACCGGAGATTGAAGAACTCGCCGCTCGTCTCGGACCGGTGCTCGATGCCATCTATGCCGCATACACTGAGGGCTGGACTGACCCCGGCGGCGCCGATGTCTCCCGCCGCAGTCTCACCGAAGAAGCTCTGTTTCTCGCCGCGCTTGTCGCCGAGCTGCTTCCTCATGAGCCCGAAGCTCTGGGCCTGCTTGCGCTCATGCTGCACAGCGAAGCCCGGCGCCGCGCGCGCCGCACTGCCGACGGCGATTTCGCGCCGCTTGCCGATCAGGATTCGGACTTGTGGGATGCACAAATGATCTTCAAAGCCGAAGCGCTTCTTCGCCGCGCCGGCGCTCTGCGTTCCCTGGGCCGCTATCAGCTGGAGGCGGCCGTGCAGTCGGCGCATGTGTATCGCTGCCGCACAGGCTATAACAACTGGGTCGAGATCGCGCAGCTCTATGACGCGCTCTTCACGCTCACCGGCTCGCCGGTCGTTGCCATCAACCGCGCCTTAGCCATCGCCGAAGTGCAGGGACCAGACGCAGCGCTCGAGGCCATGCCGTCCGCCGACGACGACGCGCGTCTCGCCGAATACCAGCCTTACTGGGCCGCGCGCGCCGAGCTGCTGGCCAGAACAGGCGCGCACAGCGAAGCCCGCCGCGCCTACGAGCTCGCCATTGGCCTCGAACACGACAACGCCGTCCGCCGCTTCCTGCAACAGCGCCAGTCGAAACTGGGCGATGCTGGCCCGTGACGCTACTTCCCTACATGCGTATCGAAGAAATGGGCCATGATCTCGTCGGCTTCATGCGATTCCGGCAAATCGACATCGTTCCAGAAGGCATGCGTCAGCGCCTCGAAAACCACCAGTTGCGCATCCACGCCGGCGCGCAGAAATGCCCGGTGCAGAATTGTCGTCCCGCTCAGCAGCAGATCGCGCTCGCTGGTGATGAAAAGCGTTGGCGGTATCCCACGCAAATCCGCATACATCGGCGAGAGAACAGGGTCCTTCGCGTTGGTCGAGCCCACATATTCCGGGTTCTGCACACCGGGAACGGGCACTCCCAGATAGCCCGACAATCCGTGC
>Ga0206840_1076_pt1 | contig 17904 bp, 14 predicted proteins | sample Alteio_BWOrgCont_24_FD_152633 | JGI IMG/M metagenome (GOLD analysis project Ga0206840, IMG submission 152633) | Enriched cells from forest soil in Barre Woods Harvard Forest LTER site, Petersham, Massachusetts, United States -... | ecosystem: Environmental > Terrestrial > Soil > Temperate forest >... | reverse complement strand
GTTTACGGTACTCAAAGGATTGCCGCACGCCTATGATCGGGATTTGCAGGAAGACAAAGAGCCCGTATTTGACGGCGCAGAGAATGCGGAGATCTGCCTTCAGGTCATGACCGAAGTTATTTCCACGATGAGTTTTCAGTGCGAAGCGATTTTGAAGAAGATGTTGCCAGCATTACTCGCCACGGATCTTGCCGATCTACTAGTGGAAGGCGGTACACCTTTTCGAGAAGCGCATCATATTGTTGGACAACTGATTGGGGAAGCTGAGAAAGCCGGAGTTTCATTTCTAGATCTTCCAGCTATGGCTTGGAAAGGGATTTCCAATGCGAAAATATTGCGTAAGAAACTGACTTTCGTCACGTCCGCGGAAAGACGAAATATTCATGGCGGAACAGGCAGTCAATCGATTTCTGTACAATTAAAAGAAGCCGAGAGATTATTGAAGAATGAGGCCTCCTAGGATATAAATGGACAGCCCGTTTTACTTGAAGTCTCAACTGATTCGGGAACTATTTATCTCAAGTTTAAATCCAATTAAAAACCGGAGGAATTACAATGGGTGATTTCAGTATTGATACATGGATCAAGTATCTTATTACTGGCGTTTACATTAATTTTTTGTTTTTCCATTTCGATGTATACGATATATGGGGTGACCATTGGGAGCTCTTTCTAGCGACATCGCTTTTGGTTGGCGTATCCTTTTACTTCATTTTTAGAACATGGGCATATGGGTTCATCCAAAGACGTATAGATTGGTTTAATCGAAAGTTGGGCAACCCCTCTGTATGGGGCGATCGATCCAAAGCATCGTGTTTTATAAGCTGGCTAAGAGCAAATGATTGTTGGGAGCAATATCAAGAAATGCACAGGCATATGTTTAGAGGGCGATATCATACTTGGCGCTCTTCAATAATCATGTTTTACGTAACTGGTTTATCCACCATTATTATCCCATTGTTTCAAATAGATGAAAATTTCCGCTTCCATTGGCGGTTCTTGTTCGCAGGAATTTTTTTAATAATGACCGGTTTATATAGTGAGTGGAAGTATCAAATGAGATTGGCCAATATTGCTTTTACCATCCGAACCAACCTTGACGGCAAGAGAACCTCAATATCTTGGAGTGATTTCAAAAAGGCTTGGGAATTGTAAAACCTCGGAATTATATAGGAACCAAACCCTCCTAGGTTGATTTCGGATTTGATTTTCAATTTATTTTTTTTGTTTCTGATCGCGCGGCGGCAAGAATCTGATCACTCTTTCAGCTTTGTCGCTAAAGTCTGAAAAAGCATCGACTTTATAGACAAACGATCATTTTGTCTATAAAGTATTGGCGTTTTTGGCGAGATTTGAAGTGTTTTAGGCAGTGTCGTTTTTCGGCCATTCTTTGTCTTCTCTCTCGTTATACAACCTCAACCAAACTTTAGAAGCTCCGCTGAAATCTTCTTTTAGAACAAATTGGAAAACAAAAGTCCTTATCCAAACGTCGGAAAAAACGTCTTGATATTTAATGAAGCCGCCATAATGCTTGATCCAAATATTGCCTTCTTTATTCCTTTCCGCTAACTCGCTTAGAACATAGGGTGTCTGATCGCCTTTAACTTGATACGTATCTCCATTCCCTAGGCTGGTTGGGAAAGCGTCCGTCCCGAACTCCATTGATATATTGCGTCCATTTTCTTTAAACGCTTTGACGTACATATTGGGATCTGGTATGCTGACATTGGTGACTTGTTGTGTTGAGTGCGTGGCCGCAAACCGCATATATTCAGATGCGGAACCTCCGGGATTGGTAATTGTGGGGTTAATCCTAACATTAATCGTCCCGTAGATTCCCTTTGTTATTTCGATGTCGTCAGGTGACAAATGGATATTAATCCTGGCCCTCAGTTTTATTTTATCCGACTTATCTCTGGAATCCGCATCGATGCGCATCTGTCCAATGGTTCTGGTCATCCAATAAATTTGGATGCCGGCCATAATTACCAAGCCAAAATCAAATAAGGCTTGCCAAGCACCAGAGTGGGTCGTCTTAAACCAAGCAATTAAATGGTAAAGGCACATATTGTAAGTCTACTCAATTTCGGACACAAGCATCTAAACCGATCAAACTTATCGTATTTACATAGAGAACAACGCGAGGTTTCCAATGAAAGAACAACCTAAATCAGAACTTGAACTTGAAGAAGAACAAAAAGAGTTCCTAAAAAAGATGAATGAAGGTGGCCTCCCGAAAAAGCCCTCGGGCCCAAAGGAACTTCTAGAAGGTAATGGCTTGAAAGTTCGATTCCGTGAGAATGACGTGAATCCTAAGAAATGAATTAGGGGTCAATGATGAGCCCCCGCAGTTTATGAGTTGGGCGGCCACAAAGTAAACCATCCAGATCCTTCTCTAAAAAGCTTCCCTCTAGCAACGAGTCGATCTGCAATGACAAATTCTTTGGAACCCGCTCTCCACAATGGGATGGTATTATACATAGACCCTTGATGGTTCTTCATAATTTCAGCATATAAGTCATCTTCTTCAGCCTTTTCAGCCCTTTGCTTTTCAATATCTTCAATGGTGTATTTCTGAATTTTTCGCGTTTGCCGCCAGGATATGATCCCTAAAGCCCCACCAACTGAGCCAATGATTGAGGCCAATATTTCCAGCAGATGAACCATCTAGCCCTTAAACACATTAAGCCGATTCAGGGGTCTTGTCCGAAGGATATTTTGTTGTAATTGATCTCATAGAGGGCGGGCGCCTCCGCACTGGTATTTTATCCTCCCACCATTCCTTGTCTTCTCTCAGAATGTTTCCCTCCTCACACACAAAAACACCCTCATTTCCAATTTGGATGTTTCCATTCTTCATACTCCCGAGGTAAGCATTTGAGCGAATAAAACGATATTCTAGAACCCAATCCTTATCAAAGGTACGGTAAGAAATCTTACCCATAACAAAAACTATTTTCTTGTCGTTTTCTAATTGATCAACATCGTCTGGATTAACGCGGTATTGCATTCTGGTTGTAACTAGGATGTTTCCATCAGGCGGAATGGTGACTTTAGACTGATGAATCATTCCTCCCATAAAGGGCACCTGCCTTTGAGAACTGACATGCATTGTCCCTACCTGTACTTCACTGTAATGCATTACGTCAAGTGCAGGCGTTTTTCCTGAGTTTTTAATTATTAGCCGAAAGCACGGAGTATCGTCCCAGTCCGGTATATCTCCGAGTCTATTTTTTCGAACGACCTGAATGCCCTGCCCGTAATTATTGATGTTAGGGGTCTCAACTAACTCGATGCCTAAATACGCCCTTTGGGAAAGTTCCTCGGACTCTTTTCCATTCGTAACCGTTTTTTGAAGATTCCATGCTTGCCAAGCAAAAAGAGCTGCGTGAACAATCAGCAGTACAAATACGCACCATTCAGCAACGCTTCCCCAATCCAAGCTGCACATATCCCAACTCTATCTATTCGTCTTCTTCACAGCCTTCTGTTGTTAATGAAGTAATGGCAAAGAATTCCTCAACGCGCCTATTAGTCGCCGGATCGCGCCATTCACATTTTACACCATTTACAAAGGGTCTAAAACTAAAGACAAAGAGAAAAAGGCATTTTTGAAGGAATTTGGACACTTAGTCTCAGCCAAGATATACGCCAAGTTCAAGTCGAAGAATCAGTTTTTGAGCGAAACCGGCATTAAGAAGCAGTCTCTACACTTGGTCATCACTGGGATGGATACCCGGCTCGGAACCATCCACCGGATAGCGAAGGCTTTAGGAGTCAAAGTTAAGGACCTAATACCGGACGAATAGCTAGGCTTGGGATATGGCTATACCCGATCCGAAGTATCAAAACTCTGCCGGTCGCTTGTTAGCGATCCTTAAGGCTATACCTCAAAACAATCAATCGATAGTTGAATTCTATTCGACTTTATTCGATACACCCGCAAGTAATCAGGATGAAAGAACCAGGAATTGCATTAATTCCGTAAGAGAAGTGGGCAACTTGTACCAAGAATTTCTCCGGGAAATGCAGGATCCTAAAATCAGTGAGGATTTTCGATCTGAAGTTTCTTCCGGACTGATTAGTCTTGGGCAAACAATTTATCCAATGCAATTTAACGGCGGCTTTAGAATGCCGAGTGACGCAGAAAAATCGGTGCTTGGGATTGCAGCTTCGTTATTGCCACAGGAAGTAGGCTTGCCACAAGATGATATTACAACAATCAGAGCGTCGATAGTTTCCTTAAGAGACCTCGTTGAGAAAGGAAATCTTTCGTCTGAGCTTCAACGCGTCTTGCTTGACCTGATACGTATGTCGGAAGATGCTATTTCCCATTACAATATTCGTGGGGCCAAAGGACTTCGAAAAGCATTCAAGTCCATGCTTGCAGAAGCTTGGGAGCTTCGCAGATTTGAATCTGCCGGAGGGAATTCCGAAGAGTTTGAAAAATCAAGCACTTGGGAGACCATTAAAAAGCACTTGAAGGCTTTCGATGTTGTTTCTTCAAAAGTTTTGAAGTGGGTCCCTGCAATTGACCTCGGCTATCACCTATACATTGGACAATAAAAACCTGTAAAATCAGCTTAGAGGTATAAACTTATGCAAATGCGTGAATGGCCTAAACTTTTTAGAAAATATCAGTTGAGTTCTGTATTTGAATCGGCTTATTCAAAGATTAATGATGAGGTAATAGCGATTCCGAAAGATCTTTTTGAAAGAGAATCCGATGATTATCTTGCCGCGTCGGTCGCATCAAAGCTTGTAATATCCAAGATCAATTTGCTTGAGGAAGAGAAATTCGCCGAAGAACCAAAAGATGTGCGTGTTGATGTAAGCAATGACTTTATGCGGGGTACAGGGCCAAATGCTTTTATAGACGGAATAGAACTTGTTTACGTGCTTCCTTTTGCCGGAAGTTCTTTTTTGTTGGAAAGCCAAGCTTCCACATATACAGCGAGTCCAACACCAAGAGCATTCATAAGAGGAAATGAACTTAGGTTTCCCTACGAAGTTCCTGAAAGAGATATTAATGCCATAAAGAAGATGTTCGACGCAGATCTGCCTCGCATCAAAAATGAATTGGAATGGGTTAATAGAGACGTAGAGACGTATAACAGACAGCTGGAAGCGAGGGTTAGGTCCAGGGTTACTCAGAGGCGCACTGAACTGGAAAGGACAAAAAGTGACCTCTCTTCTTTGGGTATACCCATTCGAGGAAATAGAATTCCGAATGGAAGTTCGCAATCTACCAATACTCAACATCTGCCTAAAGAGGACCCAAAGCAACCTAAAGCCGAAGAACAGAAAGAGTATGCCGTTGCCCTTTCCTTTGCAGGAGAAGACAGGAGCTATATCGAAGATGTTGCCAAAGGATTAAAAGATGCCGGCATAGCTGTATTTTATGATGCCTTTGAACAAGGAACTCTTTGGGGCGTGGACTTAACCGAACATTTGGGTAATATCTATGCCAGGAAAGCCCGCTATGTCATTTTATTCGCTTCAAAACACTATGTGTCCAAAGCATGGCCAAAGTTTGAAAAGCAACATGCGCTTAGTCGATATCTTACCGGGCTTCATGGGACTATATTGCCGGTAAAATTTGACGACACTGAAATACCTGGATTACCGACAACGGTTGGATTTTTGGATCTCCGAGTAATAACACAACAGCGTCTTATTGAGTTAATTATCCAGAAGGCTGGTGTTTAGTCTTACTTACTACATGCATGTCAGGCACTAAAAACCTGTAATAAAATATTGCATCATGCTTAACTGGCTTGGAATTGTCGGTGCAGCCACCGGGGTAATTGGTTTAGGTTCCTCGGTTATGACCAACCGAAAAGTCAGTTTGTTGAAGAAGCGCGACCTACGCTTGGAACTTCGTAAAGATCTCGAAGCTTTAGAAATCAAATGGGCACAGATTTTCGAACTTCAAAAAACCACTGAGGGATCAAGGAGAATGGCTTCTAGAGTCAAGGCTTTCTATCCTAAAGATGCAATGGAGGTTTGGGAAAAGAGGATGGCGGAGCAAAAAGGCCAGCTTGATAAAATGCTCCGAAATATTGGGGATTTGCAATCGAAAGTTGACGTCCTAAGCTCTTACAAATTGGAGGAGGGGATCGTGAAGAGCCACGGGTTTAAGGCTCAGTTGGAAAACTTGGAAAGCTCGTTTAGAGAGTCCTTGGCCAGAGACGATAAAGCGAGAAAATATATCCGAGATCTATCCAACCAGCCTTGGAATTCGGGCTATTATCCCGACTCGATAGGCTATTAGCTAATTCTATGGTATGGTTCTCTCTTCTCTTGAGACTTGGCCTAAAGAGCTTCTAGAATTTCTTGAAGAGCACTTCACAATGCTACTCGGCCATTACAATCACGAAGAAAAAGTGAAAAACCATTCTCGGTATACTGCGCCGTCTAATCCGTTCTATGACGAAAAGGAACAGGCAGAGATTTCGATTGTTGGTCTATTGCAATCAACGGATTTACGAGGATGGCACTGTACCCGCTTAACGGAGCATGAGATCTCTTATATCCGGGAAAACGGAATGCGGTTGCCAAATTTAAATAACCTGCAAGAAAGAATACGAAGAGTTCAGGCCGATGGCGTAATTGAAGAGCGAATAGCAATTCGTTTAATGTCTGAAAACCAAGCCAATGACGATAACCGGAAGCATATGATTTGGTTCGTATTTTACCCACCATACCTTGCGGGCCAAAGTGGCATAGAAAGGCTTCTTCGACGTTGGGGTGGAGAAGCCCTTTACAATTCACATGAGAGGGATGCGGAGACGGGACCAATTTTGAAAACGATTGGTTGTCCTTGTCTTATTGAAATTGACGTACCTATATCCTCACTGCGAAAGCATAGCTTTCTCGGAAGAAGGATTATGAATCGGTACATGTGGAGCAAAGGGATTAGTACGGGAGAAGAGCTTGAGCACGAAGATTATTCTCGCCATCCGATTCCACCGGAAAAAGTTTTACGGTTTATTCTTCAGGGAGAACCGCATTTTTCCGAACTTACCGGCTGTGAGGAATGGGCTCCACCATTGGATGGCATTCATTTTCCGTTTCGGTCGATATAGTTACGGTTGAAAAGGCCGACTTTCGTTTCTACGGTTTACGTTGCAGGCTAAATTTCATCGGCATAAGCGCCTGTATTTTAAAGACTTACGCAATCGCGAGTACTTTATAGACAAACCTCAGACTTTATAGACAAAATTGACTTTATAGACAAAGCTCACTCTTTCTTAAGTTGTCTAATTGGTGTAAAACTGTTAGGCGAGCTTATCAATACTTGTGAAATGGATATCGGGAAATTTTTCAGAAACAAATTCCATGGGAACCGCTCTGCTAAAGCAAACAATTCCGCGTACATGAATATCTACTGCCGGAAGATCGACAAATATGGCGAGTCGATCCTTTTTCGCTTTCAAGAGTGAACATCTATCGAGATGTTTGAGAAGATCATCTCGGTCACCAGCCACCACGTTGCCCGAGAATCTACTGAGTTGTTCCGCAACCTCATTCATCGTCTTTGCAAAACGCAGGTCTTTGCATTCAATTGCTAAAACTTCCCCACTAGATTTTTTCCAGGCCAAGACATCCACATCGCCAAAATTTCTTTCCAAATTTTCGGGAATAATTTCAGTCATGTTTTTTTCGATTTCAATTTCGTAGCCACATTCAGCAAGCTTTCGGGAAACTTTTTGAACAAAATTATGGCTTCGCCTGTCAATTTCTGTGTTTACCCAAACCTTCATTTCGTTTGATAAGCATTCAGAGGGATCAACTTCGGCCTCCAAATATCTTTGAAGGATCACTTGAAAACTTTCTTCGATGTGGCCCGGTGAAATCAAGTATCGCGAATTTTCGTTTGCTTCAATCCTAATTAGGGGACGCATTACGAGAGATAATTTCCGCCTAAATCTCCACGGGTACCAATCACTATTTTTAAAACCCTCAGGTTTTCTATCGTACCTCTCACGAGACCAAAGGGAGAAGTTTTTTAAAAAGGAGATTACATGCCTCACAGTTACACCGCTTTGCTTTTGACACAGAGAAATAATTTCTGCCTCATGCATCAAGAAAACGCACGTTCCCTTCTTTAGAGAAAATTCTTGTAGGGAGCCGAATATGGATCTGAAGCTTTCCATAGGAACACCAAATTCGCTCTCGAAAGCAATCAAGAAGTCAAGGGAAACGACTTTTCTTATATCCGCAACTGGTTCGCGGAGCTCATAAATATCATCGTAGCGGGAAGTTGCAAATTGTATATGGCGGGTTCCAAATTGCTTTGCATGGGGGTCGGCTATTTCATCTAGAAACTTCGGTTGTGCCAAAATATCCCCGTTCGGAGATACTTGAATTAGAGGCTCCATAGCCCCTTTCTGGATAGCATCTGACCAGCCCCCGAGATTGAATATTACCATCGCGTCGGCCATTAATTCGCGCAACTCAAGTTCACCTGGGTTATTGCCGCCATTTAGCGGGCAGACACATACGGCCATTTCAATAATTATCCGTAACGATAACTTTGAAGCATTAGTCTCTCCTATAATATTTATGGCTGTATCTCTAGCGGCTTCCTGATCGGATCTCAATGCCAGGACAGACTTGGCTGTAGTTTCCCAATGTGTTTTCTCTTCGTCGGCCCCTTCAATTGCGCGTAGTGCATATTCAATGAGTGTAATTCGATTCCACTTCAAAAGTTCCAGTTGCATTCGATTCCACACAGTTTCTACTGCAGTATTTAAAAAGGAAACACTTTTATTTTTCGTTTGAAATGTTTCCGAATACGGTTCGTGTTGAGCAAACCAGCCTAGTCCTAGCTTGGCTTTTGCCGATTCCGGATCTTTTAATAAAATTTTATAACGCCCCCCTAGACTCGAGGCAACGCGACGAAAACCAACTGCTGGGAAAGCATGGATATACCTAGCATCATCGCTTTTCACAATCTCTTGTATAACGGCGTCTAAATTAATAGTGGGGCCATTGCTCGTTAACTCTACTAGACCTTCTATGATTCGGCGGATCATTAGGCGTTCCGCAACATTTTTGGGATGTTGGAACCCACCAAGAAAGGGATCGGACATGGAAAGAGTGATCGTACGAGTCATTTTATTGGACCGCACAAAGATATATTGGCTAAGAATTTCCGGCGCAATTGTGTTAGCGTCGAGCTGTTTCAAACTTTTTGTGTCTATGACTAAGAGCACAACGTTTGGGACATCTGGGAAGACCCTTTCAGCAACAGGTGAAATAAGTTCCATCCAATTTAATAATGCGTCCCAAATCCTTGATTTCATTTCAAACAGATTGCGGTTTTCTTCTTTATCAAGTCTTATCCACCAGGTAACTCGTTCTCCTGGCCACACCCCTAAAAATTCTTTGCGTTCAATTTCTTCGATAGAGTAATAACGCTTATTGCGATCATCTTTGAAATAACTTTCTCCCTGCCTTTTTCTGACGCGTTTATATACTCTCTCAATATAAGGCAATGCATGGAAATCCCACCCAAGGCGGTGCCTTTCTCTCAATTTGAGAGTAAGGTCTGCAGAGAGGTTAAGGTGTATTGGCTCACGACCAAAAGGCACGTTTATTAGGTAATTGAAACTTTCGTACCAACCCAATTGGTTTAGAATCCCCTCATCATGTAATCGCAATATGCCGTTTTTTTGAAGATGTTGGGAGAATCCTATGATTTGTAAAATCAAAAGTCTTGAACTGTCCGAAAGCCAGCTGAGCGTTTCAAAATCAGGTGCTGAGATCATTTCGACAGACCAGTTGTCTGTACTTTTTATAATCTCAATCGCATTACTTCTTCCATACCCGCAGCTAACTATTAAAGTCAAACCCTGTTTGAAATCCTCTTTTTTGTCCCAATAGTCTCTTGTTGATGTTATGCACATCCTAATGTCATTTCCAATATTTTCGTTTGCTGGGACAATACTATCGAAATTCTCTAATGGGATATCTTCGGTTGAGTGTATTACTGCAATTAATTGCACAGGTCTTCCGATATCCACCTCAACAGTTACCTCAAAAAGTGTTTGGTTCTCTATCTTCCTTCTAGAATTTAACAGTAAACTTTTTGGGATTGGCCGACCAAAAAAAGGAAGGTCGCTTAAAAATTCAGCATATTCAGTTACTAAATGAGCATCGAGGCTTTCCCTAACTCCGTGCCCTTTCATCCAGTACAATATGTGCTGTCTGATAGAAATGCTTATTGCTGTAGGAAGTAGGACTACCCATTTCTGGCCATCTTTTGCGATTGGGCGAAATTCAAGGTCGCTATGGCCTAAAGACTGGGATTCTAATGTATGGCGCGCTTCGAATGGGAACACAAATGGATTTAAATCAGATGGGGATATTCCTAAGCGGTTTAGATCGTCTACAGAAAACGAAAGTTTCTGCCTGGCTTTTTTAAGCTCTTCTTTTAATGGAAATTTATGGGATTTTATAACGCCTTCACTTTTAGTGAACCTGGCTAATCCACACCTGCGTGCGATTTCTTCACTTAGTGTAAGCAACGCTTGCACTATTTTTTTTAATTGAGTCGAGGGCTCATCATCGGGAAGTGTCTGTATGACGTTAAGAAGTCTTTGGAGATAAAAATCATTGCTTTGCCATACCCCTTCAAATATTCTGAAGTTTCCTTTTTGATTAACCACATTTGAAACAAATACATCTTCCACAGGGTCTTCCATTTGTTTCAATGAAGATTGTCCGAGCTGATTATTGAATAGGTCTTTTATTTCTTCATTTTTGGGAACTCTTTCTCCCTTTCCAAATACAAAAAGCAAGTGCACAAGCATTTCTATTCGGATTGTTGCATTATGAAATTGTGGGTTTGTTAAAAAACCTGCGGCTACGCCCGCTGACGATATCGGATGAAATCGTTCCAATATTTCTTTTAGCTTAGTCCTTTCCAGAATTATATCAATAGGCTGAAACATGGGAAAGTGAAGTTTGTATGGAATGCTCGGCGATGTAGTAGAAGATGCTATTTGGCGAAGTAAAATGTTAGAGGGGTTTTGACCATTCGAATATTCTCCAATAAAACCGTTTAAAAAGTGATATAAAAGTATGCAAGCTTGGATCCGAATCAAATACCAACGGTTTTAGGCGTGGATTCTATTTTGATATCAGAATCAACTCTGGCCTTTCAATAAACTCTGGCATCTGTCGCAAAATCCATCCTTGCCGCCGATACACGTGAGGTGGTGAATGGGGGGGAGCCCATTTGCGAGGATCGGGGAAAGTGGCCGCCAATAAGGCGGACTGCTGAGCTGTCAGAGATTTAGCGCTGCAATGGAAATATCGCTGTGCCGCGGCTTCTGCCCCATACACCCCATCACCGGTTTCAATGATATTGAGATAAACTTCCAGAATCCTGTGCTTCGACCATAACAGTTCCAATAGCACTGTGAAATAAACCTCCAGACCTTTGCGTGCCCAGGATCGGTCCGGCCATAGAAATAGATTCTTGGCCGTCTGCTGGGTGATGGTGCTGGCGCCCACGATGCGGCGATGGTGTTCATTGTGCTTCATAGCTTCTCGTATGGCACCGAAATCAAAACCATGATTATCGAAAAACTCCTGATCCTCCGAGATGACTGCGGACGCCGCCAGATAGGGGGAAATTTTGTCGAGTGGTTTCCAGGACTTTTCTAGTCGCAAAGGTTTTCCGGTCAGGCCCCGTTCTCCCAGCCTTATGACCATCAAGGGTGTAATGGGCGGGGGAACGAAACGGTACAGCAACACGAGAGCCACGCTGGCTACTACGAAAATCAGGACCGCGACACGGATCCCATGCAGAATCCGGTAAAACCACGAACGCTTTTGGGTTCGCTTGGGTCCGGCTTTGGATTTCCCAGGTTTGGCTGTTTCCATTTGAAACGGGAAAGTTAACCCCGTGTTTTAATACTTTAGGAGCCCCGGCTTCCCCTTTTGGAGCACGGTTTTCAGCGATGGTCCCATGTTTCTGAACACTTTACTGGCCAAGATTTTCGGCACCAGCCATGAGCGCGAAATCAAGCGCATTCAACCCATTGTCGACGCCATCAACGCGTTGGCTTCGAGCGTGGAAGGGCTGGACGATGACGCCTTGGCTGCCAAGACCTTTGAATTGCGGGGCGATCTGGCCGAAGGGAAGACGCTGGACGACATCCTGCCCATGGCTTTCGCGGTATGCCGCGAGGCGGCGGACCGCCGTCTGGGCATGCTCAATATCCTGAATCCGGAGTTGGGATTCGACTTAAACAGGCTTTCCCCAGAAAATTTTTTGTTAGCAGAAGATTCAAAACAGAAATTGGCCGAAGGCGTCGAACACCACACTTTGCACTTCCCCGCTGCCTTTTACGCCGAAATTCGCAGACTTCAGCCCGAAAGCCGATTTCCGTTTCGTTATCGCCCTTTTGACGTCCAATTGATTGGCGGCGTGGTGCTGCACGAGGGCAAAGTCGCCGAAATGAAGACCGGCGAAGGCAAGACCGTGGTGGCCACCTTGCCCGTGTACCTGAACGCGCTGGAAGGCAAGGGCGTCCACGTCATCACGGTCAACGACTACCTGGCTAGCCGTGATGCCGAGACCATGGGGAAGGTGTACAAGTTCCTGGGACTCACCGTGGGCGTCATCGTCCACGGGCTCAACGAGGAACAGCGCAAGCAGAACTACGCCGCCGACATCACCCACGGCACCAACAACGAGTTCGGTTTCGACTACCTGCGCGACAACATGGCGCACGACCTGGAAGACTGCGTGCAGCGGGATCTCAACTTCGCCATCGTGGACGAAGTGGACTCCATCCTCATCGACGAGGCGCGCACCCCTCTCATCATTTCCGGTCCGGCGGAGGAGAGCACCGACAAATACCGCAAGGCCAACGATGTGGTGCGCTTCCTTAAGAAGGACACACACTACACGCTGGAGGAAAAGGACAAGCAGGTTTCCCTTACGGAAGAGGGCGTCAACGTCTGCGAAAAGCAGCTCGGCCTGGAAAACCTCTACGCCGACACCAACGTGGAATGGGTCCATCACGTCCAGCAGGCCCTGAAGGCGCACGTGATTTTCAAGCGGGACGTGGATTACGTGGTGCGCAACCGCCAAATCACCATTGTAGACGAGTTCACCGGCCGTCTTATGGAAGGCCGCCGCTACTCCGAAGGGCTGCATCAGGCCATCGAAGCCAAAGAAGGCGTGCCCATCCAGCGCGAGAACCAGACGCTGGCCACCATCACCTTCCAGAACCTGTTCCGCATCTACAAGAAGCTGTCCGGCATGACGGGTACCGCCGACACCGAAGCCACCGAGCTCATGCAGATCTACAAGCTCCGGGTGGTGGTCATTCCCACCAACCGGACCATGATCCGCAAGGATCAGGACGACGTGATCTTTAAGACGCGCGACCAGAAGCTCATCCACATCGCCAAGGACATTCAGGAACGGCACGAAAAAGGGCAGCCCGTTTTGGTCGGCACCGTGTCCATCGAGAAGTCCGAGGAATTGTCAGGGCTTCTCACGCGTGCGGGTGTCCCGCACAACGTCCTCAACGCCAAGCAGCACGAGCGCGAAGCCGGCATCATCGCCGAGGCAGGCACTTTGGGCAAGGTAACCTTGGCCACCAACATGGCCGGCCGCGGCACCGACATTCAGCTTGGGCCCGGGGTTACTGAACTCGGCGGCCTGTACGTGCTCGGCACCGAGCGGCATGAAAGCCGCCGCATCGACAACCAGCTGCGCGGCCGCTCGGGACGCCAGGGCGATCCGGGCGAATCCCTCTTTTATCTCTCGCTCGAAGACGACCTGATGCGCATTTTCGGGTCCGACCGCATCAAAAAGTGGATGGACCGCATGGGCGTGCAGGAGGACGAGGTCATCTCGCATCCCATGGTCAACCGCGCCATCGCCACCGCCCAAAAGCGCGTCGAGGGTCAGAACTTCGAAATCCGCAAGCATCTCCTTGAATACGACGACGTGATGAACAAGCAGCGCACCGTGATTTACGGGCTGCGCCGCCGCATCCTGCAGGGCGAGGAAATTCAGGACGAGATCATCAACCGCATGGAGGATGCCGCTGATCAGGCCGTCTCCAAGTACGCGGTGGGCGGCAGCTACCCGGATGCTTGGGATTTGGAAAAGCTCTACACCGAAATCAAGCGCGACTTCGGAATCGACTACAAGATCCCGGAAGAAATGCTCCAGCACCAGACCTCGGCGGAAACCATCGAGCAGGTCACCGAGCAAGTCCGGGCACGCTATGCGCGCATAGAAGAATCGGTGGGTTCCGAGAAACTGCGCGAGATTGAACGGCAAATATTGCTGGCAGTCATCGATCATTCCTGGCGCGAGCACTTGTATGCCATGGACGGTCTGCGGGATTCCACGCGCTACCGCGGCTATGCCCAGAAGGATCCGCTGCAGGAATACAAGAAGGAAGGCTTCGTGATGTTCGGCTCCATGATGGAGGACGTGGCACTCGAAGTTTCCCAGCGCATTCTCCACATCGATCCGGATTTTCTGCAAAAGCAGCAGGAAGCCGCGCGCCGTGCCCGCGAGGCGGAAATCCGCCTGCGTCAGTCCCTGCAGTTCAGCGCTCCGGGCGAACCCGGGGGTGGGATTGCTTCCGTAGGTTCCGAACCTGGAAATCCCGACGCGGCCCCTGCTCCTGCCGAAGCCCGTCAGTCTCAGCCCGCCCGTCCCATGGGCGGACCGCTCCCCGGAACAGTCGTAATGCCCGGACCTGGAGCGGCCAGGCAAAATTCCCGCCAGCCGCAAACACCGGTCCTCGATTTTAAGAATGTCGGCCGCAACGATGCATGCCCCTGCGGCAGCGGCAAAAAGTTCAAGAAATGCCATGGTCAGGAAGCGTGAATCGCTTCTTTGTCATTGACGGCATTGACGGAGCGGGAAAATCCACCCAGATCTCGCTGCTGACGGAAACGCTTCAGCGCGAAGGTCATCCTGTCGTGAAGGTTCGCGACCCCGGGGGCACGGAACTCTCCGATCGCATCCGCGCCGTATTGTTATCCCCGTCCACTCCTGTTTCGCCCATGGCTGAACTCTGCCTGTATGCCGCCTCGCGTGCCCAGCTCGTTCAGGAAATCATCCGTCCGGCGCTAGAGGCCGGTAAGGTGGTCGTGTCGGATCGCTTCACCTGGTCCACCTTCGCGTACCAAGGATATGGCCGCGGCATTGCGGCAAAGTCCATCGAAGAATTAGAGGACATCGCCTGCGGAGGCATACTTCCCGCGCATATTTTCGTGCTGGACCTGGACCCCTCCAAGCGGCTTGCCCGGTTGAATCAGCGCTTGAGCGAAAAAGGTGGAAACGCCCCGGACAGACTGGAGCTGGAAGGCGACGCCTTCTTTCAGCGGGTGCGGGATGGGTTTTTGGCTCTGTCCCGGCAGCATCCCGGATTCAGCACCGTCCTCAATGCCACCGAGCCGCCCGAAGTTCTGCACGCCGCCATTGCCGCAAAGGTTCGCGGCTTGCTGGCATAGGCTGGTAAATGCCGGCAAAGTTGGTTTGAAAACGAGTTGAAAAAGCGGCTTAAAAACGGCTTTAAAAGTGGCTTGAAAACAAGGAACCCGCGTTTTTGCGTTCCATTTTTCGTGCCCTGTTTTCGTACACTATGAAAAACCGAGTCATTGAACAGAATTCATTTTAAGCAAGTCTCGCGAGATCATGAAAAAAAGCAAACTCTACTACCTCACCGTTACCGCCATGGTGATCGGCTTTGCGCTGGTCGGCACCCGCGTCTACGCGGACGACGAGAAGTTTTATTCCGACCTCATCCGCCTCGACAAGGTGACCACCAAGATTCGCGAGAATTACGTGGAGAACGTCACCTCCGACGAGCTGGTCAGCGCGGCCATCGACGGCATGCGCGGCATCCTCGATCCCCACACGGATTATTTCACCCCCAAGGACTACGAGGATCTGAAGGCGACCACCGAGGGGGAGTTCGGGGGAATCGGCCTCCAGGTGGGCGTCCGCGATCGCATGCTCACCGTCATCTCGCCCATGGCCGGAACCCCGGCGCAGCGCATGGGCCTTCGGGCTGGAGACAAGATCAGCCGCATCGATTCCCTGAACACGCTCGATCTCAGCATTGACGACGCCATCGACAAGCTCCGCGGCAAGCCGGGCACCACCGTCAAGCTGCAAATTCTGCGCGAGGGAGTTCCCCAGCCGCTGGATTTTCTTTTGACGCGGGAGATCATCAAAATCGAAAGCGTCCCCTACGCCTCCATGCTGAACGACAGCGTGGGCTACGTCAAGGTGAACGAGTTCGCCAAACGCACCGGCGAGGACCTGGAAGAGAAGATCGACGCGCTCAAGAAACAAAATCCCCGCGGAATCATCCTGGACCTCCGCTACAATCCGGGAGGCCTTCTTAATCAGGCGGTGTCCGTCTCGCAGCTCTTCCTCAAAAAGGACGACCTCGTGGTATACACCCAGGGACGGGAAAAGTCCCAGAATCAGGAATACCATAGCGACCGCGATCCCGTTTGGACCGGGAAGCTAGTCGTGCTGGTGGATGAGAACTCCGCCTCCGCCGCAGAAATCGTGGCGGGCGCGATGCAAGACTGGGACCGCGGCGTGGTGCTCGGTGAAAACACCTATGGCAAGGGATCGGTGCAGACCATTCTACCCATCGATGGCGACGGAAACACTCTGAAGCTCACCACGGCTTATTATTACACGCCCGCGGGCCGCTGCATCAACAAGCCCGAGAACGGCGTGCGCTTCTTGCGCGATCGCGAGGCCAAGGAGGAGGATTCAACCCATTCCAAATCCACGAAGGACACCACCTGGTTCACCACCAAGGCCGGCCGCAAAGTTCTGGCGGGCGGCGGCATCACGCCCGATGTCCTCGTGCCGGATACTCGTTATACCCGCTTCGACGAAGAACTGCTGCGCAAGACCATGTTCTTCGGCTTCATCATCAAGGAGCGCGCCGCTATTACCGCAAAGACCACGGTGACCGCGGATTTTGAAGTCAGTCCGGCCATGGTGGAGGATTTCCGCCGTTATGTTTTCGCGGACACGACCTTCAGCCATTTCAAGAGTCCCGCCATCCTGGCCCTGGAAGACGCACGCGACGCCTGGAAGCAGGAGCGGCATGAGCGCGATTCAACTGCCGACACGGGCTCCGGTGAATTCAACCACGCAGCGGCGGCCTTGGAGACCTTGCTTCAAGGCGAAGTGAACCGGGAGTTCGATTCCAGCAAGGAATTCATCAGGGAGCAGCTTAAGGCGGAGCTTTTGGGAGCGGTGCTGGGAGAAGATGCCCGCACTGCCTTTGAACTCCAGCATGACACTCAGGTCGATGCAGCCATTCACTACATCAACGACAACCGCCTCTTCACGCGGGTTTTCAAAAAGATCAAAGACAAAGGATAAGAGAGAGTAGGAACAAGGGATAAATCCTGTCCCTACTGTCTCGATTATTTCTCCTATCGCGCCACTTTGACGTTGACCACCCCGGTCTTAGTCGCGCCCCACAGGCGAATCCACATGGCCATGTACATCTCTGGACCGCGCGCCTGAGAGATGTCTCCCAAATCCAGCACGTCGCTCCAGCCGAAGGACTTCAACAGATCCGCGACTATGGTTTTTGCGCCCGCGTCGTTTCCGCATACGAAGATGGTGTGATCCCCGCCGTTTAGCCCCTTGGGATTGGTCATCACCAACGCGCTGATCGTATTTAAGGATTTCACCACCTGAAGATTGGGGAAGGCGGCCTGGATTTTTTCCGCCAGGCAGTTGTCCTGGGACGCCAGCACCCGCGGCGGCATGCCTTTGCTGGCATCCAGTTCGTTGGCGGTGTCGATGAGAACCTTGGAACCCACCTTGTCCGCCCCGGCCAGCTTGAGCGCCTCCACCGAGATGGT
>Ga0206840_1073_pt2 | contig 18284 bp, 10 predicted proteins | sample Alteio_BWOrgCont_24_FD_152633 | JGI IMG/M metagenome (GOLD analysis project Ga0206840, IMG submission 152633) | Enriched cells from forest soil in Barre Woods Harvard Forest LTER site, Petersham, Massachusetts, United States -... | ecosystem: Environmental > Terrestrial > Soil > Temperate forest >... | reverse complement strand
GGCTGTGTCCATTTTTTCGAGCCTTTAGGCAAGCGGGAGAGAACGATCGATTCGCCGGAACCTCGCTCATAGATCCCCGCGTAATAAGTTAAAAGCAAGTCACCGCTTGGCAATGCAAGAAGATTTGCAGCGTGGCTGCTGTTGACGATCATCTGCAGGTACGCCTCTTTAGCTCCTTGCTGAGCCGAGGGCTTTACCACGCCATCTGCCAGCTTATATGCTGATTCCGCGCGGATCGCACCGAGACTCACCAAACCGATAGCCGCCAGCGCACACCCAAAGCGAAGCATTCTAAAACTCATTCCTATACACTCCTGTTTCTACTTCTCTAAGTGGAAATGTGGATCGGCTGCGGAGGTGCGTACGCACACTCCGCAATCTCGATCTATTGTTGGCGCAGTGCATGGGGATCAGAAGCTGACCTTCCCCCCGATCTGCACTGTCCTTGCCGTCGCCGAAGTGAGTTGGCCGAAGTTGCCATCCGTGGTACTGGTATCCAGCCCACCCAAAATCGTGTGGTTCAATGCATTGAATGCATCCATATGAAGCTTGAAGTCAACGCGGTCCGCAAAGCGGAAGCTCTTTGCGATGCTCGCATTCAGGTTGATGATTCGAGGATTGTAGACAGAGTTTCTGCTGAGGAAGCCAGGGCGGACCTGCGCTCCGCTGGCGACGGAGAGTGCAGGATTCGAGTAGGCCCCAGGATTTAGATATTGCAGCTGGCCGATACTGAAATGCCCGATGTAAGGGTTGACGGTCGGGACAGGATCCGGACGATCGCTGGGATAAGAAGAGTTGCCGTCCTCTATATTGTTCGGGGAGCCTGATTGCGCAAGGAATAATCCGGAGAACTGCCATCCATCGACCAGGCTTTTCATCACGCCATTGTGAATGCCCGTCCAGTCGCTAATAGGGAGATTCCATATGCCGTTCAGGACAAAGTTATTGCGAATGTCATACGGCGACGGACCGTAGTCGGCATCCAGATTGTTGTTGTCCTGCGGAGCTTGCTCTTTCAGCAAGCCGGCGCTTTCAATAGCCATGTTGCGGCCCCAGGTGTAATTCGCGTCGAAGAACAGACCATGCCGGAGGCGTTTCTTCAACTCCACCTGTAGGGCGTTGTAGTTGCTGCGATCGCCGGCGAAGTAATAGTTGAACTGGGAAAAGGTCGGGTAGGGCGAGATGCCGGTGATGCGATCCGGAAGGTCTGCGACCTCGGTGATATTTTCCTTCGTTCCCCAGTTGCCGACATAGCCTATCGTGAGAGCCATATCGCCGGGCATTGCCTGGTCGATGGCGAGCGTGTATTGCAGACTCAGGGGATCGGGATAATGCTGATTGACGGCAGAATTGGCGAACGAGCTGGTCGCAACACCGGTTGCGATCAGTTGCTGAAGCAATGTTGTGTAGTCCGACTGCGCAAGCGGAAATTTGATCCCCGCCTGCAACGCCTGGGCGCGGTTAAGAGTAATCCGAAAGGGAGTGAAGGAGTTGGTCTGCACCTCATTGATGGCGGCGCCATAAATCTCATGCGGGTTGACGTAGACGCCGAAGCCTCCACGCACTACCGTGCTCCCACGCGCCCCAAGCCCCAGGCTGAAGCCCACACGGGGCTGAATATCCTTGTAGTCGGCAAAGTAAAGCTGGTCGGCGGGAACATAGGGTCCGAAACCCGGACCGAGCTGCGGATACTGGGGGTTGACACCGCGATTGAAGAATCGACCGGAATCTTCTTGCGGCACCTGGTAATGGTCATAGCGGATACCGGCGTTGATGGTCAGATTCGACCTCACACGGAAATCGTCCTGGATGTATCCGCCGTACTGGTACTGCACGATGTTGAAGGGCTCGAGCGGAAAGGTGACTTCGACAGAACTAGGAATGTTGGCGAGATAATCGCTGAGGCTGGAGTATTTGAAATTTGTGTTGTTAAGATCTGTACGGCCATCGTTGAGCCGCTGCACGATGGCACCAGCCTGGAAGGTGTGACGCTGGCGAGTCCAGCTGATGCTGTCTTCAAAGGTAAGCACCTTGCCGGGCTGCTCTACAAGCTCTGTTCCGCCCGTGCCAAAGCCGCCGTAGGAGACGCCTTCATAGCCCTGTGAATAGGCTTCGTCGACCCGGTTATAAGCCAGACGATCGAGGCCGAAGCGCGTGTTGGACACCCATGATGTGCCGGAGTGAATCCACGTGGCGTTGTACATATCGGAGTGGTCATCGTACACGCGCGAATTGATGGCGATAATGTTGGGGTTGGTATAGCGTGGACGAGCGCGGACATAACGCGCCATGATCTGGTTGTGTTCACTCGGGTTGTAGTCTATCCTCGCAGCAAAATTTTCATCGTCCTGTGTCGAAGATCCTGTCTTGTTCAGGTAGACTGTCTCTGCTGTGGGGTCCCCGGCTGGCTGAGCAACGGTGGGAAATGTCGCGAGGATCGATTGGTATACAGCGGGGCTGATGCCAATCAGATACGGTGTAGGCACATTGTCACCCACCCCCGCGAGAGCATCGAGCCTGACTCCTTCGAAACTGCTGAAGAAGAATAACCTGTTTTTGAAGAACGGTCCGGAAAGCGCAGCGCCGAACTGGTTAAATGTCGTTCTTGGGCGGTCGGTTAGAAACTGGTTGCGGGCGTCGTACAGATTTTCTTCGTTGATCTCGTAGGCGTCACCGTGAAAGCCGTTTGTGCCACCTTTGGTGATGATGTTGATGTTTCCGGCCATGGTGCCGCTGACCGAGGCGGGAGCGATGCCGCGCACCATGCTGATTTCCTGAATGGCATCGTTGTTGATGGTGTTGATGATGTTGGGCTCTCCTGAAAAGCCGAAGGCCGGATGTTCCACATCCTGAGTCGCATTGGTTCCATCCACCGTCAGGTTGTAGCCAGTCGCCGGCAGACCATTGATGACGATGCCCGATCCCTCTTCGGATCCGGCGCTTCCATTATTGGTCTGCGCCACACCCGGAGTCGTTTGCAGCAGAGTCGTCCAGTCCTGGTGGGCAACCGGCAGTTCATTCAACTGTGTGCTGGTGACCTCGCCGCGCTGATCTGACGTACCGACGGAGACGAGCGGCGCCTCGCTGGTCACGGTGACGGATTGGTTCGCCGTGGCGACGGGGAGGACGAAATTGATCTGCAGACCCTGGTCGGCGGAGATGTCGATATCGTCACGCCGCTTCGCGCCGAAGCCGGTGCCGGTGACCTCCAGGGTGTAGTGGCCAACTGGAATAAAGTCCAGCACATACTGGCCGCTTCGATTTGTCGCCGCATGCTTGACGAGCCCGGTCTGGGTATTCCTGAGAATCACCTCTGCCTCCGTCACGACGGCATTGGCCTGGTCAGTCACTGTTCCCGTGATCGTGCCGGTGGTGCTCTGCGTGCGGCCGGTTCTGTTCACAGTTAGCGCAAGCGCAAGGATCACAAATGTGGCCCATCTGTTTTTTCTTAACATCATTTTTCCTTCCGACTGTCTGAAGTCGTTTGCAGGATGTTTAGAGGCGGCCGCATATCCTGGGGAAGGTTAATGCGGGAGGGTAAATAAGCGATGAAGTGGCAGGCGTTTCCGTGCATGGAGCCGTCACCGGCTCATGCTGAAATGTTTGTGGTTCGAGTCTTGAACAAAAGCTGGCTGGCGACTACGTTCAAAGCGTTAAGGGGCGTCGTTCAAGGAGTTAAGCGCCACGATAGGATTCACATAACGTAAAACGTGTGAAAGACCTTTAAACATACGGGAGCCACAGCGCAGGGCCACCCCGATTTCATCGGCATAGAAACTTCAAATCGCGCAGCTCTTTGAAAAGAGTGTTGTCGGCGAAGAGTTTCAGGTCTGGACACTGAAGGTCAATGAAGATTGCACTGCGTCGCTCGTCTGGGTGACAACGCAACGCCGTCTACACGCAGCACATCCCGTTTACGGATTTTCCGATGCCCGTGATCAAGTTCTACTTGGGATCGATCCGTGTCGATCAGACTCCCAGCCCGTGCACAGCCCAAAGCATGTGGATGCCGGACACGCGCCAGCATCGCGGCGCTGGAACATGTCGCATTAGCCTCCGGACTTCCACCGTAATTTGAAAGCCTCTAACCGCGTTTACCAGTTTTTAATCAAAAACGAGGTCGGACCGTAACATTCGCTTCATATAAATGCCGCGGTGTCTATGAATGCGTACCCCTTTGAGCGGAGGAAAACAATATGAAGATGAAGTTCCCCAGAACAGCGGCTGCTCAAGCCGCGAAAACAGGGCTGGTGTGCACCATGATCGCCCAACTCGCAATTGGCAATGCGTTTGGAGCCCAGTTTCCCAATGAGCAATCTCGAGACTCGCGCACCGCTTCCCCCATCAAACACGTGATCGTCATCATCGGTGAAAACCGCAGCTTCGACCACGTGTTCGCCACTTACGTGCCCAAGCGAGGCCAAACGGTCCACAACTTGCTCAGCGAGGGCATCATTCAGCTGGATGCCAACAAGAATGCCATCCCGGGGCCGAACTTCCGTAAGGCCGAGCAACTCTCGGCTTCGGATCAGGGCAGGCAGGACGCCTTCCTGTTGAGCCCGCCGAAGCAGGAATTCCCCGGCAACCAGCTCCCGGCGCCGGAAGCCGGTGGCCCTTCCGGGGCGCAGGGCTACTTCACGCCTAGTTCGTCTGCATACACGACGATTGCATGCGGGACCACCACCGTCGATGGTAAAACCACCACCAACTACCTCGACCCCGCGGCCTGCGCCGCCGTGACCGAGAACGGTCTGCCGGAAGCTACCGACGCCAATGGATTGAGCTACTACGAGTCCCTGGCTTCCGGTGGCACCGGTCAGTACAGCGACACGCCGGATCTGCGCATCGCCAATTTCGACAATCTGCCGTCTGGACCGTTTCAGTTGACCAATGGCACCAATTCGGCGACGCCGGGATACAGCCTGACGTATACGGACTACTCAGCGAGTCCCGTACACCGCTTTTACCAGATGTGGCAGCAGCTGAACTGCAGCGTTGAACACGCTTCATGGGAGAATCCATCCGGATGCGACGGCAGCTTGTTCTCCTGGGTAGAGACGACCGTCGGCGCCGGCACCAATGGTCTGACCCAGCATCAGTACGCTCAGGGCTACTACGGCCCTTCCTTCAGCGAGTATTTCCAATATCCAGACGGATATTCCGCAACGAATCCGCCGACGTCTGCTGAGTGGACCGCCAACAAGTACGCACTCTATGACTCGGTCCCGAGCACTACGGGCGAGGGCTCGAGTGCCCTCGGCTTCTACAACGTTCAGCAGGGCGATGTGCCCTACTTCAAGAGCCTGGCGGACACCTATGCCATGAGCGATAACTTTCATCAATCGGTGAATGGGGGCACCGGAGTCAACCACATCATGCTGGGTCACGGCGACATGATCTGGTTCAGCGACGGCAATGGTACTCCCCAAACTCCGCCCCACAATGTCGCAGTTACCACCAATCCTGCCGGCTACGGCGGAACGGGAACGATTGACGAGATCGAGAATCCGAATCCTGCTCAGGACACCAACAACTGGTACACACAGGATGGTTACGGCGAAGACTATAACGCCGGATACCCGATGAAGGATTGGGACAAGACCCAGAGTAACGGGTTGCCCATCATTTACGGCGGCGGCTCCTACAGCAACTGCTCGGATCCCAGCCAGCCCGGCGTAGGACCGATCCTCGACTACCTGCATCAACTGCGCATCAATCCGCGTTGCGAGCCCGGCCACTACTACCTGCTGAACAACTACAATCCAGGCTGGTTCGGCAACGGTAACAACGCCTACACGGATCAGAACCCCTCGAACACACCTTTCACCGTTCCGCCGTCCTCCACGCGTAGCATCGGCGATGACCTGAACGACGCCGAGGTCTCCTGGAAATACTATGGTGACCAATGGAACAACTACGTCAATGACCCCTATGAGCTGAACTATGGCGCCAAGGGTCCGAACTCGGACGAGTACTGCAACATCTGCAACCCGTTCCAGTACGACACCTCCATTATGTCGAACCCGACGCGGGTGGCGGCGCACATTCAGGATTCGATAAACCTGTATTCGGATATTTCCAACGGCACGCTGCCCGCGGTTTCATTCGTCAAGCCCAGCGGCTTCGTGGACGGCCATCCTTCATCCTCGAAGCTGGACCTGTTTGAGGGCTTCGTGAAGAAGATCGTCGACCAGGTCGAGGCTTCGCCGACGTACACAAAGGACACCGTCATCCTTATCACTGAGGATGAGGGAGGCGGCTACTTCGACTCCGGCTATGTGCAGCCTGTCGACTACTTTGGCGACGGCACGCGCATCCCGCTGATCGTCGTGGCGAATCCGAAGTACCTGCCTCTGCGTGCCGGGGGGTATATCTCCCACAAGTACGCGGATCATGTCTCGATCCTTAAATTCATCGAGCGCAATTGGAACCTGCCGCCGGTGACGCGTCGCAGCCGTGACAACTTCCCGAACCCGGTGCAGTTGGCGGGCTCCTATGCGCCCGTAAACACCCCGGCACTGGACGACCTGTTCGACTTCTTCGATTTCGGCCAACCCCGGGGACCGTTCGACGCCAGGAAGTAGCACCGCTCCACTCGTACGAAAATCCCGCCTGAGCAACCCAGCTCGGGTGGGATTTTTCTTCCGTCGCAGACTCTCTGCTCGCTCGACTTAAACTAAAGATATGAGAATGGGCATCGATTTCGGGACCACCAGGATCGTCGTTGCCTCAGCCGATCGAGGGAACTTCCCTCTCGCGCATTTTGAAGCTCCGGACGGCCAGGTGTTTGACTGGCTGCCTCCAGTGGCTGCCATCAGAGGTGATGAACGTCTCTATGGATGGGAGGCGATGGCAAGGCAGGAAGATTCGAGTTGGACGCTCATCCGGTCGATCAAGCGTCATCTCCGCGGCGCCGGTCCCCATTCGGAGTTGCAGGTCGATGATCAGCGCCTTCCCCTTAGGCTCCTATTCACGGAGATGATGGCTGCCCTGCGTGAGCAATTGATGGAACACTCCAATCTGGATATCGATTCGACAGAACGCCTTGAGGCAGTACTTGGGGTGCCGGCCAATGCCGATAGCAATCAGCGGTTCCTGACCGAAGAAGCTGCGCGAATGGGAGGATTCTCTGTCCTCGGGCTCATGAACGAACCGTCTGCGGCTGCCATCGAATTTGCCTACCGGAACGGTGCAGAGCGCAAATCCCGCGCTGGAAGCGGCCTGCTTGTGTATGACCTGGGAGGCGGCACCTTCGATGTTTCCTGGGTCACACTTGGTGAATCGGAACATATCATTGACTCGTCCGATGGAATACCGACCCTCGGGGGCGACGATTTCGATGAAATCCTCGCGGCTCTCGCGCTTGAGACTGCCGGATTGCAAAGCGCCATCACTCCGGCTGAAATGCAACGGCTTTTCGTGGAATGCAGAGAAAAGAAAGAGTCCCTGAACCCCAATACCCGAAGATTGACGATCGACCTCGAAAGAGTGCGTCCCGGTTGGGAACAGATCACAATTCCGGTAGATGCATATTACGAGCGCTGCCGTCCTTTGATCGAGGCGACTCGTAATGTAGTCGAAAATCTGATAGCCGCGCAGCCGGAAAAGTCGCTCGATACTCTGTATGTGACTGGCGGTGGATCGGAGCTGCCTCCAGTTGCACGGATCCTACGCGAGACCTTCGGGAGGAAGGTACGACGCTCAGCCTATATGCGCTCAGCGAGCGCGGTAGGACTGGCGATCCGCTCTGACCTCCCCATCGATCGCGTACAGGATCAGTTCAACCAGAACTTTGGTATCTGGCGTGAGGCTGACGACGGGAACAAAATTCTCTTCGATTTGATTTTTCAGCGCGGGACCAAACTGCCTGCACCAGGGGATCCTCCGCTACGCCACGAGCGAATCTACAGGCCGGCTCACAACATTGGTCACTTCCGGTATCTCGAATGTTCACGACTCGATGGAGATAGACAACCCACTGGAGAGATTAGCAACTGGGACCAGGTGCTTTTTCCATTCGATCCCCGTCTGCGTGACCAGAGTGACCTGTCGAGTCAACAGATCGGACGACTATCAGAAGGCTATGATGTGAGCGTTCGCGAAGAATATACTTGCGACGCGAATGGCAGTATTCGCGTGAAGATTTCCGCCGAGCCTGCGAACTACACCAACGAGTTTGCCATCGGACAGCTGGCAAAGCATGGATCTTAATCTGTAATATCGCGGAAATGGAAAAGCCAAAAGCTGATTTCTGTGAATCGACACACCCACTGACGAATACCGTTCCTTTCGCCAGACTGGTGCGCTGTTCTTTCTTGCGGCGGCGATCGCTGGGCCGGCCTTGACCTCAAGCGTAGCGCTGGGGCAGGGCGAGCCTGGCGTGCCGCCGTCTTCCGCATCTGGGGCGCGGGAAAGCGACTACATCGTGAAGGATTTCCACTTCAAGGACGGCGAAGTACTTCCGAAGTTGCGGATTCACTATCGGGTGCTTGGTCAGCTTCATCGCAACGCGAGCGGGCATGTGGACAATGCCGTGCTTCTGATGCACATGACGGGCGCAAACGGCACGGTGTTTCTGGCCCCTCCGTTTGCCGGTGTTCTGCTCAAGCCGGGGGGTCTGCTGGATGCCTCGAAGTACTTTCTGATTCTGCCCGATGCGATTGGCCACGGCAAGTCTTCCAAACCGAGCGATGGGTTGCATGCTCGCTTTCCCAAGTATGAGTACGAGGACATGGTGGTGGCCGAACACCAGCTTGTGACCGATGGGCTGGGAGTGGATCAGCGGAAGAAACCGGGCGTGGCGTTACATGATCGTGAAGGCGATTACGGACGATCCGGGATATATGCAGGGCGAGTACAAGAGCGAGCCAGCGGCGCTGAAGACGGCCGCGGATCTGATGTTGATGCTGGACGAGACTCCTTTGAAGGTGCTTAAGCAGTGCCCAACGCGCGATGCGGCCGACCAGTGCGTGGAAGACTACTGGGCCTGGGCGGCCAAGAACTTTGATGCGAATAACATGCTTTACTCGATCAATGCGTCGAGAAACTACGATCCATCGAGGGATCTGGAAAAGATTCAGGTTCCGTTGACGGCAGTGGACTCGGCCGATGACGCGCTATATCCGCCCGAAATGAACGTGTTGCCGAAGGAGATCAAGCGGGTTCCGAAAGGAAACTTTGTGATGATTCCGGCATCCGATGTTACGCGCGGGGAGGGTTACCGACATGTACGCTGCGCTTTGGTCGAATTACCTTGCCGAGTTGCCTGACCGATCTCAACCGAAGCAATAGAGAATGAAGCGTTGAATTCGAGTGTGTTCTGACTATCGCCGCCTTCAACCAGAGCAACGTCTCCGGCTCATCCAGCTTCTTGCACAGAGTCAAAAACCTGATGGATGGCGGCGACCCAAAAGCGCTCTCGACAGCCAATATTCTTTCGGATATGGACGCAATAGATATAGTGTTAGGAACCATATGAATTTCTTTCAAAGTCGCCATTTTCGATTTTGTGGTTTTCTTCTTCTGCTGCTGCAACTCGGCTTTGCACAGCAGGTCAGCTTCCGTATCACGCCTGTGCGCCCAGTGGAGCAGTTGCGAACAGAGGCCCTCAAGGAACAGCCACCAAACGAGCAGAGAACTTTCCTCAAACCTGATCTGGTGGAATTGATCAAGCTCGATCCCACGATCAAACTCGACATCCGCTACGCCACCACGAACAATTTTTTAGGCACGCCCGTATACACTCAGGCGCGAGCCTTCCTTCAAAGGCCGGCGGCAGAGGCTTTGCTCCGCGCTCACCGCGAACTCAAGGCTCAAGGATACGGGCTGATCATTCACGATGGCTACCGCCCGTGGTACATCACAAAAATCTTCTGGGATGCCGTGCCTGTTGATAAAAGAATTTTTGTCGCCGATCCGGCAGCCGGTTCCAAGCATAACCGCGGGTGCGCTGTGGACCTCTCCCTATACGATTTGAAAACGGGCGAGGAGGTGACGATGCCTAGTGGCTATGACGAGATGACCGAACGGGCCTATGCCGGCTATGCCGGGGGCACGGACGAGGAGCGCGCGCGTCGCGCTCTCCTACGCCAGGCGATGGAGAAACAAGGCTTCAAGGTTATTCCTAAAGAGTGGTGGCACTTTGACTATAAGGATTGGGAACAATATCCAATCATGAATGTGAAGTTTGAAGATCTCGGGCAGTAGAAGATCTCGGGCAGTAGCGGTGTTGGCCTGGGCTCAAGGCAAAGGAATCCCGGTCAATTTCGGCAGCATCCAGCGATCGATAAGTCGCTCATAGACTGGCTCCGGGAGTTGTACGAGCAATGGCTTGCGCACCGGATCAAGCCATTGCAGCAGGGTTTCCAGTTCACTTTGTGGCATGGCAGTGCATCCGACTGTGCCCTGGTTATGGCTACTCCAAATATGGAGAAAGATACACGAGCCTTTTCCCGGTTCAGACGGAATTTCGTTGCTCGCTGTAAAGATATCGTTGTGATCTACGACGATCCCCCAGCGATACGACTCACCGGCGTTCCGCATGTGCTCTGAGCTGTTCCAGTCAGGAGCAACTATTGAGCTGTCCACGATGCGGTTATAGTGCTTCGAGTCAACGTCATCCACGCATTCGACGGAGGGAGTCAGACTCAGATAGGGCATCTTTAATCCCTGCAGCGGTTGAGCCGCATAGCCAAATGCAGTGCCCAAAGCGAAAATGCCGGCAGGCGATTTTCCATCTCCTTCCCTTTTGATCGGATCGGATGCTGTGCGGACTTTGGCATCATCCGTCGCAATGACGCCGATACCCCAGCCTAAACCGTTCTTGCCGACGACAATCGGGATCGGGTCTCCATCCGGGTGCCATTTTTCACGCGTGGTGGCGCGCTCATATCGTTGAAGCTTTCCTTCGACCGTATTCCAGCCTGAGGTCGTGACCACGATCATCTGAGTGGAGTGCGCAAAAGCATCGGACTTGATTGTGGCGGGCTGAATCGGAGAAGCCGCATAACAGTCTACGACCGACAACAGGCAAAGAAAAATGGACGCGGCTTTCATCCAAAGTAGTGTATGCCAGCGCCCCTCAAAAGCATCGAATTTTGGATGGATAAGATTCTATCGATCGCTCACGCGGACAGTGTCTAACCAAAGTTCTAAAAAGGCGATCAATTCTTGCGGAGGCCGGAGCCATGCGGCAGCATCTGTTGTCCGGTATTCAGGCCGCACCAGAATCGAAAGCCCGCGCCCGTTCAAGACACGGAAGGCATCTTCGTCGGTGAAGTCGTCTCCGAGAAAAGCAACTGGCGTTGCTGCGTCTGCCTTTTTAAGAATTACATCGATCACATGGCCCTTGTTCGGATACGCAGTCCGGAGTTCGATACCACCGTCGAAAGCAAGAAGCTTGATCCCTTGTATTCCCTCGAATTTATTCCAGCCTTCCTGAATGCGGATCTGAACGTCTTTCACTTCCGATGCGGACAACCCGCGCCAATGAACGGCGATGCCGCCTGGTTTGATTTCAGTGATCGGGAGTAATCCTGCTTGAGACAACCAGTCTTCTGCCTGCCGAAGGATTGAGAAAGTGTTTGGATCAATCTCCGTGCGTCGATATTCTCCATCTGCCGAAAGATGTTCCAACCCATGCGCGCCCCATATTTCAAAATTAGTTAACGAATTGAGCAAATTCTGTATCTCGCTAACCGGCCGACCGGATACGATGGCGAGCTTAGTTCTTCCATTTCCAATGATCTGCTCCAGAATGGGCACTATACCGGGGTAGGGGTAAGCCTGGTGGCGATCTGTCTGAAATGGCGCCAGGGTGCCGTCATAGTCCAATAAGAGCAGTGCAGTCGTGGTGCGATTGAACTGCTTAAAAAAATCGATGACTACCGACTTTCGATCGTTATTTTGCACGTTGGGTCTCGCTCGCGGTTACCTTGGGTGTCGAATCCCTGCCGAGCCGAAGGTCACATAGATCTCCGATCAGACTGCCCGCCCACCAGTAGATGTTGTGTTCCTTCACCGATCTCCGCATCCGCTGCATGCGATCAACAACCTCATTGATATCCATTTCCAGTGCCTGTGCGATGGCTTCGCCCGTCGCTTCCGTGTCATATGGATTAACGATGATGGCATCTTGCAAATCCCGCGCTGCACCGGTAAACAAGCTCAGGATCAATACTCCTCGCTCATCCGCGCGCGCGGCTACATACTCCTTTGCTACCAGGTTCATTCCATCGTGTAGAGAAGTAACCATGCATAGGTGCGCGACCCGATAATAACGCCGCACTTCTTCGTGGCTATGCTGACGATTCAAGAGAACAATCGGCCTCCACTTGCCGCGTTTGAACCGTTCATTGATGCGATTGGCTTCATTCTCGACTTCCCTTTGGAAGTCGGCGTACCTGGGAATACGGCTGCGCGTGGGCGCGCCAATCTGGACGAAAGTAAATTTCCCCTGATAACGCGGGTGCCGTTCCAGAAAGGACTCTACCGCCAGAAATCGCTCTATGATGCCCTTGGTATAGTCCATACGATCGACGCCTACACCAAGAAAGGTCGTTTCTATCCCGAGTTCCGCAATCAACGCGCTTCGCTCTTCTGCCGTATCGGTTTCAGGCGAAATATTTTCGTCCTCTAAAAAGTCGACACTGATCGGGAACGGCAAAACAGAGGACCAGTGATTCCTGCGCCGCACAGAAAAATGCTCCCAGTCCACCCTGGCCTCGAGCACGCGGTCTACCGTGCTGAGAAAATTATTGCAGTGCGCCTGCACATGAAATCCAATGATGTCTGCTCCGAGCAGCCCGTCTAATAATTCCTGTTGCCATGGGCAGATGCTGAATGCTTCCGGGTTAGGCCACGGAATATGCCAGAAAATCGCAACCCTGGCATGAGGGATACGATCCTTCACCATGCGCGGCAGCAAAGCGAAGTGATAATCCTGAATCAGGACAACAGGATGCTCTTCATCCGCGATTTCTTCCGCGAGCGCATCGGCGAATCGCGCATTGACAGTGTTGTAGTCCTGCCAGTCGGATGCTCGAAAGATGGGACGCGTATGTGCCATATGGCAGAGCGGCCACAGCCCTTCATTAGCAAAACCGTAGTAATAGCCCTCTTCTTCTTTTTCGCTGAGCCAAACGCGGCGTAATGTGTATTTGGGATTGTCCGGCGGAACCTGCAAGCGGTCGCGGCTGTCTACCATCTCTTTGTCTGCACTACCGCTTCCCTGCGCGATCCATGTTCCTTTGCAGGCGCAGAGAATCGGCTCAATTGCCGTAACCAGCCCACTGGCGGGAACGCTCACCGTGATCTCGTTACCCTGCCGATTGTGGATATAAGGTTCGCGATTCGAGACAACGAAAAGATTGCTGCCGTCGAGCTTCGTCCGGACGTGATCGGCTAATCGTTGTGCAGTCCACAGAGATTCGTTTGTATTCCGTAGCCTGGCTTCGATCTCTGCCGCGGCGCGTGCTTGTCGCATGCTTTCTGCGAGAGGCGCCACCTCTCGCGCCAGTGGCTGGAGGAAGTCGAGATCTTTGGCTGTTGGCGGAGCGGCGTGCCGGTCTGTACGCAGTGTTTTCATCCACTGCGCGGCGCGCGCGATGGGCCCAGCCAGGCTCCAGCGCACAATCAACAAAGTGATAGCAACAATTACCAGCACCTGTCCGGCGATGTGGATAAATACCTGGCCCCAGACGCGGAAAATCTGCGCGCGGATATAGCCGGTATCGTAAACAACAATCATTCCGCCGGCGACACTGTTGTTGATGGCATGCAGCGGTGCGGCGAGTATATAAAGCCGCTTAAAATGCACCCGCATGTAAATGGTTTCGGGACGGTTGTGTGAGATCGCCTCTTTCAGGGCCTGTGGAATGGCAGGCACGACCGTACCAAGATCGGGAGTGATAGCAAGAGGAAAGAATTCGTTGTCGTATATACCGATACCGACCAGATGGTCGCGGTTGCTGAAGCGCCCGATCATCGATTCGAGGCCGGGCTTGTCTCCGTTTTGCAGGTAGGATTCGGCGTTTGCAGCCAGGCTCTCACCGAATGTCTCGGCTTTCCGCTCCAGGTCGAAGCGCAGTGCATCTTTCTCAGTTCGCACCTGATACCAGGATGACACCACGGACACCATGGTGACTCCAATAATCAGCGCGATAATCAACCGTAAACTCAGAATTCGCATTTACCCTCGTCTGATTCACGTTTGATGCAGTTAACTGCAAGAAAATACCAACGGCTATACTCTCGTCCGCGAAAACGTGGCGTTATTCAGTCACGCTTATCCCGCCCTTATCCCGTCTTCATCCGCTCGTTTCCAGGAAGGCGGGTCCATACGTCCATCCAATAGGGCAATGTATGTGGGTCACGCACAATTTAAGTTTAACAACCCGGGAGACAGAAGACTCTTTGCTGATCGGGATGAATAGGCTTAGAGAACAGTTCTAAATAATCCCGTTCCACTTCGGCGCTGTGGATCATGAGGCAAAACATGGTCGTCATAATTTGCGGCCAGGACATGATCGCCAATACTTCGTTCAGGCTCACCTCCTGCCAATTCAGGCAGAGTTCGCTTCCGTTGTATCCTATGCACACGAATTCTGATAGATATTGTTTCAATACAAAACTGGAGCTTTCCAGCACATGTTTAAACCCGCGCTATGTCTTCTTGCCCTCGTCATTTCTGCTCAGGCCGCACCTGTGCGGCTGCGAACAAATGGTCTGATCAACCCCCTCGGCATGGATACGCCGCAGCCGACATTTTCGTGGCAAAGTGACGCAGAGTCACCGAACTGGCTGCAGGCTTCTTATGAGATTCTCGTTGCGACAGATGCGCAGAACCTTTTGCCCGGCAAGGCAGACGCATGGGACTCGGGTCGGGTAAAGTCTTCAGAATCTCTTGGTCTCTCCTATGCGGGCGCAACTCTGAAGCCTCAGCAACATTACGTCTGGAAAGTCATCGTCCGGGACAACAAGGGAAAGCAAACCAGCGCGGAACCGTCTTGGTTTGAGACTGGGCTGATGAGCGCCAGCGACTGGAAGTCAGAGTGGATCACCCGGAAAGATCCAGCAGCAGAACGAGAACTACATGCGATTCGCTGGATCTGGCTGGCTAAGTCAGACCCGTTGCACGTGCCCTCGGCTACAGCGGCACACTTTCGTTACCGCCTGCACCTGGATGCGAGACCCGAAGCCGCTAGCCTGCATGTCCTCGCACGTGGGGAGGTTACTGCAAAAGTAAATGGTCAGGTCACGGGTCATCACCACGAGTGGGGCGCCTTTGATCGCGAAGAGATCGCTTCCCTCCTTCATGCCGGGGACAATGACGTGGAATTGGATGTTGTCTCACATCGTGCGGATAATCCTTCCGCCACTGCGCCATCTGCGGTTGCTGCGTCCATTCACCTGACCCATGCCGATGGGAAAGAAGAGCGCATCGTGACCGACGAAGAGTGGCAGGCGCGCTCCACATCGATTGACCCCTGGCAAAGCGCACAGGTTGCAGGCCCTATCTCTGAGCCTTTCGGAATCGGTACAGATCGGCAGCAGCCAGTCGCGGGACCGGATCGCATCTCGACGGACGCCTCGCTCCTGCGCAAGGACTTCCGTGTCATGACTGCTGTCCGCAGCGCGCGTCTCAGCATTACCGCCCTTGGCGCGTATCAGGCGTTTGTGGATGGCAAGCCTGTTGCGCCGAATACATTGCTTGCGCCCGGATGGACGGATTTCCATAAGCGCGTGCTTTACCAGACCTACGATGTAACATCTTTGGTCACGTCCGGTGCAAACACGCTTGGCGTTCTCCTCGGAGGTGGATGGTACAGTTCCCCGATGACGTGGGCTGGGTTCCGCTACACGCCGGGCCCCAATCTACTGCGTGCCCAACTCGATCTGACTCTGACGAACGGCGAACATCAGACAATCGTTACCGATCAAAGCTGGCTTACTGCCCCGTCCCCGATTACGTTCTCTGAAATCTATGGCGGCGAGTCTTACGATGCACGTCTGATCCAGCGCGACTGGAACATGCCCGGCTTCGATTCCTCACACTGGACGACTGCTGTCGGAGCCGTTCCACAGGATAGCAGCATGGCTCTCACCGCGCAGCCCGACCTTCCCATCCACACCACCATCACGCTTCGTCCCGTCAACATGGATCCGGCAAACGCCGCTCATCCGATTATTTATGACATGGGACAGAACATGGTGGGAAATGTGAGACTTCATGTTCGTGGTTCCAGCGGCACGGTGGTGCGGCTTCGCTACGCCGAGCGGCTCAATCCTGATGGCAGCATCTACACCGAAAACCTGCGTAATGCCGACGCCACAGATACCTATACTCTCTCCGGCGACGGCGACGAAACATGGACGCCGGCATTTACCTTCCACGGCTTCCGTTATGTCGAGCTGTCTTTTCTCGGCGGACAGCCTTCGACTCCGCCAACTCTCGACACAATCAGCGGTCTCGTCTACAACAGTCTTTCCGAGCCACCGACTGTTCGATTGGCCAGTTCCAGCGAGACGCTCAACAAGATGAATCAACTCGGGGCATGGGGACAGCGCGGTAATTTCGTCTCGATTCCAACCGATTGCCCACAGCGGGATGAGCGTCTTGGATGGATGGGCGACGCAGGTGTTTTCTGGCGGACGGGAAGCTATAACTTCGATATCGATGCCTTCACACATAAGTTCATGACGGATGTAACAGACACCCAAACCTCCGCTGGTGCGTTTACGGATGTCTCGCCCAACATACTCGGGCCTAATCCTGGTGCGCCTGGCTGGGGCGATGCCGGCGTCTTCATCCCTTACGCTGCCTGGCTGCAGTATGGCGACCTGAATGTCGTCAAAACCTCATGGCCTGCGATGGAGCGCTGGGCAGAATTTATCCTCAGCAACAATCCCGACTACATCCGCAAGAATGCCGTTGGCAATAACTATGCGGACTGGCTTGCGCCGGACCAGAATACTCCGAAGACCCTGATCGATACGGCTTATTGGGCACTTGTTACGCGTGAGATGACAGCGATGGCGACGGCGCTTCATCGCCAGAGCGACGCTGAGAAATATCAGCAGCAGTACGATCATATCGCCGCCGCCTATCGTGCTGCCTTCGTGAAGGATGATGGGAGCGTTGCCGGCGATACAGCGTATCTCGCCACGCTGTTCACTGGCATTGCACCGCCATCGCTTCGTGCATCGATGGTCGATCGCCTTGTAAAAAATATCGAAGCGCACGGCAATCATCTGACCACCGGCTTTCTCGGCACACCCTTTCTTATGTTTGTGCTCGATGAGAATGCGCACAGCGATCTGGCTTTCAAACTTCTACTTTCAGAGGCCTATCCTTCTTGGGGATACATGGTGAAGAAAGATGCAACCACCTGGTGGGAGCGCTGGAATGGCGATACCGGCGACCCCAGCATGAATTCCTATAACCACTATGCGTTCGGGGCCGTGATGGCCTGGGTCTATCAGCGCGCTGCCGGCATCGATACCGATCCCGCTGGCCCAGGATTCCATCACCTCACCATTCATCCACACTTCGATCCAGCTCTCCCGCAACTGCATGTCGAATACGATTCCGCCTACGGAACGATCATTTCAGATTGGCAGCAGAGCTCGCACCGCTTCACCATCACGATTCCGGCGAACACAACTGCCACCGTCGAATTGCCGAACAATAAGTCCGAGTCGATAGGAAGTGGCCGGCATGTCTACACAATCCAATGACAGCGGAATATAGTCATCGACACAGCAGATGCCTTTTTAGTCGGCTGGACTCGTTTTCGGCAATGTAAAGGTATTTCACACTCGATTCACCGTCTTTCTACTGGAACGAGAGCAAAATACACTTTGAACTCAGGTAAACAGGAGAACTCATGCCCCTACACAATACTGCCGAACTCCAAGCTACCCCAACGAGTCCGATTGAGGCTGAAGCTCTGAACGACGAGACCCGGACCTATGAGTTCCCCGCAGCGATGCAGGATCCGCAAACCGTCTACCAGACCATCCACGATCAGCTCATCCTCGACGGGAACTCCCAGCAGAATCTCGCCACTTTCTGCACCACCTGGATCGAACCCGAAGTCAAGCAACTCATGGATGAGTCCGCCGACAAGAACATGATCGACAAGGATGAATACCCGCAGACGGCGGCCATCGAAGAACGCTGCATACACATGCTCGCCGATCTCTGGAATTCTCCGGAAGCCGCCAGCACCCTCGGCTGCTCTACTACCGGCTCCAGCGAAGCAGCCATGCTGGGCGGCCTGGCC